>ENA-OOKF01000099-OOKF01000099.1-human-skin-metagenome-genome-assembly--contig:-NODE-99-length-11982-cov-4.571812_pt1 | contig 11982 bp, 11 predicted proteins | sample MGYA00248881_ERZ501000 | MGnify/ENA primary metagenome ERZ501000 (study PRJEB25958, sample SAMN03398534) | human skin metagenome | study: EMG produced TPA metagenomics assembly of the Human Skin...
TTCCCTACACGACGCTCTTCCGATCTACGCGGTGAACAATTGTTTGCTTATCGTGGAAAGCTTCAAGCCCGCGAAACCCGCGTTCCATAGAAGAGGCCAGCTGGGTGGTTTTTCCATTACCAAGAAGTGATGCGTAATACCGGAACCGCCAAGGAAAGCCGTTTGATGAGTTAAGCGGTTGGGATCAAGTATGCCAACCCTTACTCCGGGATCTTTTGTTGTTGGGTCCCAAGTTCGACAGTAGTATTGAGGACTAGGCTCAGTGCCCTCAGCGGAGGCCCGAGATAAGTCGAGAAGAAGAGTACATGGCGAGTCTGAATTATCTGGAAACCAAAGTTCCGTCACTTTGGAGTTTTTTGGATTCATCGCACTTTCTCCCCCCTGACAGCCACCGATCGGAATCCAAGTTGGACAAGATATGCCGCTGTCGATTCTAGGGCGGGTGGGAGCCCAAGTCGGTTATTGGTTGTGTGAATGTAGTTCGCTAAGCAAGATAGAAACATTGGGTCTATCTTTACGCTGGTATTTCTCGCGGACGACCGTCGCCGTGACCATTGGGTATAAGCATTGAGAGCCGGAACCGAGAACATTCCGTTGGGCTCACTTGCGGCCCATAGGTCCGCCACCACGCTTGACAAGTTGGCGTAGAGACGCGCCGCTAAGATCTCAGGGCGAGCGGCCATTGAGTAAGGGGTCCACCACTGCGCATATCTGGTGAGGAACTGGTCAACCTGCGAAGTTGCGAGCCCTAAGCAGCCCAGCATCTGGATGAAAACTTGGCAAGCATACCCCAAGGGCTGTCGGTGGCTAGTTGGTCGCTCACTTAGAATGCGAAGGACAGATCGGCTAGTACTACAGAAAACATCCTCTGCAATGGATACTCCGACCGATCCGCCATACTTTCTATATTCAGGCTGGTACCGGCGCTCTACCACGGTCCCAACCGCCTCTAGGGGAAGGCAATCAGCCCTTTCCATTTCGGCTAACTGATCCTGAAGCGATTGCGAATAGCGGTACTCCGCGCGCTTTTGGTCTGACAACGCCGGGAGAAGGCTACGGAGATGGCATGCAACCTCGTTGATAGCCTCATCATCTAGGGGGCGCTCGGGAGTGCTACGGAGCCGAAGCCGGAGATGTGATCCCCCCTGCCAATATCGGAGGAAGAAGTAGTCATGTTCTGGCATCAAGGCTGACATCGAGGGAAGAATCACGTCAGCTAGGTACTCGGACTGCACCGAGGGAGGCAAGTGAATATGGAGCGCCCGCCAGCCGCCAGGATCAGACATGCTTGCGCTGTCACTCAACACACAGTTCAATGAAGTACTCCTCTGCGTAACTGGGGCAGCTTCCGTTCTGCGTGTAATCGGCCTCCGATGGGAGGAACTCGGAAAACGTGACATATAGTTCGGGCCTGGACATGATCACCTTCGCGAGAGAACGGACTAGAAGTGGGTTTCGTAGATCCAGGTAGATTGGCTTATGCACACTTGCTCTCCGAAGATGCTTGTATTCGGAGAGCAAGGTTGGCGCGTCGGCCGCTCCGGAAAAAATTTGTCTTTCCGTAGCCGTTTGTACTAGGGCAAAGACATGTCTGGGTACCCTCGCTGATAGTCTCCACGAGTCGAAGGCTTGCAAAGCAGCAAGATCACCCCTAAAGAGTTTCTCTGGGGGACACGGGAGCGTCTCGGCGCTGCACGTCCAGGAACGGCGTTGAGCCACTACGTCGTCAAAGTAAATCCGAGGGCAACTGTTCTCTATCATTGGGATATCCAGAAGGTCTTGAGCTGGGTTCCATAGGTATCTGGTCGATGGGCACAGGAACTCTAGAGTCCGATACAGCAAAGGCACCCCAAAAGGAACCATGAAATTCATGGGCTGGAGGTCGATAAGTTCGTTCTCTGCTCTATCAAAGATAGCGACGCGGCGCGGACCTGCTTCAGCAGTTGGAATCAGTATTAAATCCTGAATCGAATGTGTCTTGGCACCATTAAGCACAGGAACTACTCCAGGATAGGCGATACTATGTGCTGTCATTTGCGGATGAACATTGAAGTTGAATCCCAGTACGGAATTCAAATCACATTGACCTGGAAAATGATCGGATAGATGTCTCCGAATCCCGTCGACTAGACTCCAAGTACCTGATGGGTTTACAAATGTTGCGAATCGGGACATGTATGTACCGTATCCCGTCATAACACCGTTGATTATCAGTTGGCTTATATGGGAGGTGAGCGATGTTGTGAATTGTCCTCGAATTGTGACCGACTTAGTCGGTCGGAAATCATCAATATTGGTGATCGCATCGAGAATTACCTGAGATTCAAGGTGGGCTTCGTCCTGCGTGTAGTTAACGGCATCGCGAATTTTAAGCAATGCTTCACTATATTGCTGAGCGAAACGGGCGATTTGCGGTGAGTTTTCTCCGCGCAGGATTCCTTGGCGCTCACGAATGCTAAGGCGCGAAAACGAGTCGAAGAAATCCAGAAAAGTAACTGGCGCGCCATTATTCATGTCTGCTATGAACTGGGAGAGGCCCAACTGTCGGCGTTGAGAGCTATCCATTAAATCGCTCAGTAGCCAGATGCTCCTGAGTGCGCGGGCTGATCTCTCAACCGTGTTCGAATCCCATGTCTGGGGTGCCGCGGTGGCGGGGAGGTCCTCATACAAAGGGCTCTTGAGTACGCTGTCCGGTGGGGCCGGCACATCATGTGCCGACGCGACAGTATTCACGGAATCCTTGATGCTGAGGAGAAGGTCGTGACGCGTGGCGACTGACGCTGTGGGGAACTCCTTTTCAGCGTTCGCCAGACTTTGGAAAGCGGCACGAAGTGACTCATCTTTGGTTAACCTTAGCGCTGTACACGCAGTCTGTACATAGTGTACGTCATGGTCATCTACTGGGAGCCGAAAGAAGATTATCCCTGCTGTACTCAAACTGCTGAGAAGATTAGTTGCGTGTGATTCATCTATGCCTTGGTCATTAAGGGCAATAATGAGGTCACCGACTGATCTTGGGCCGCCCATTAGGAGCTTAAGAACAGACATCATATCTTCGCGCTTGCGGATAGTTAGCAGGCGCTCCTCGGGAATGCTCGGTGCACCTCGCCACTCCCCAGGTGGAATTCCAATGAACTGGATTATATCGCGTTTAACGCGCAGGGTGCTGTTGAGGATAGCAAGCATTTCTGGTGCGGCGAAAGAACGCGCTGTTACTGCAGTGAGCCAGCTGGTAAGAATCCGGTTTGTCGTCACGCTGGATTCACTGCAGCGTCGAGGTTCGGAATTTGGTTGAGACGGGTCGAAGGCCCCTACTTCCACGAAACGACCGAAAGGTGATGGCTTTGTTGCTGCCCTGTAGAGATAGTTTACAAGAGTCGTTTCCAGAGTCCGCTCTTTAGTGGGTTTTATCCTAGAACCGTGGCTAATCAGACGCGTCAGGTCACTGTGGAGCTGGCCACCTGAGAGTTGAATGCTTGGCTCTATTGCGTCAGCCTGGTAGAGGGACCTGTAGTGACGAGACACTTCGTCTCGGCTGTCCGCATATACTTGACTCAACCGACGCTCAAGTATTTCGTATGATCGACATGTATCGATCCAACTAGATACAGGCTCCATAATGTTGCTAGCCGTGCAGCCCTGACAGTGCAGTAGTCTTTGCTTCACTTTTTCCACGCGCATGTTATGCACGTCACGTTTTAATGTGATTAGTCGAGATCTGTCACGAGGCGCAGTTACTGAAATAACAGACTCCAGGTGTGCCGTAAGCCTGCTGGTCTGAACCTCTAATTGCGCATGCTTATCGACCATTTCTTGCACTTGCTGCCAGAGTGCGTCGAAGGAGCTGCTCTGAAGTTGAGAGTAGGCGAGTCGTGTCCTGCGAAAGACTACATATGGACTGAGATGCACTGTACTTCCCTAATGCACAATTCGTCGTAGGAGAGGCGGCCACGAAATGATTAGAGCGGAGCGCGCCGCAAGAATGTCTATTCCGGGAGTATTTGAATAAGTATTTGAGTCATACCGTTTCCCATTTCTATTCCCGAAGCTTAAGCGACGCGTTCAGCTTAGCATGGCGGACCGACGTCTGGCGCTGTCAGGCTGAGGAGATCACCCAAATAGCTGTTGGGCTATAAATGGCTCGTCTGACTTGGCGGTGGTTCGTGTGTGTTGCCCCCGGCGATGAGCAGCGGAGTAGGCGGTAGTTGTCGCAGTTGCTGGAGCCACGGGCGATGCGGCGGTAGAGTTCGATCGGTCTGTTGACGGCCCGGAGCCGTTACGCTGCTTGTGCCAGGTAATGAACATTTTCTCGTGTGCCTCGTTAGCGTCGATCACGGTGGCAAGACGGTGTTTTTGCTTGTCGGACAGGTTCTCGGCCCCGGCTCGCAGGATCGTCTGAATGCCGTAGAGCGGGTCGCTAGTCCGGCCGCGGTTGCCTGAGGGGGCTTGTTGGACCCGGCGTCGGGCCTCGTCGAGGGCCTGGGCGGCAAGTTTCACGACGTGGAAGGGACTCAGTACGGCTGTGGCGTTATCGAGGTGATCATCGATAGCGTGCTTGTAATCGCGAAACGGGTCCAACGCGGTGATCTCGACCTGCTGCCACCGCTTGGCCGCGTTACTGGAGCCAGACGCCATACACGGTTCCGGAGCGGCCCAGGGTCAGGTCTAACAGCCGGGCCCGTGGGACGTCGTCGGTGTGCGTGAAGACAGCTATGCCGGTGAGCATCTTCGGTCCCCGGGTTCGTGGGTTCTTGTCGTGCCAGACGTGCTCACCCCCCCAGGTGCCGCATCCCCGCAAAGCGGACTGGGTCAGCGTCCGCCTCCTCTAAGACCGGGTTGACCGCCCGCCAGACAGTCTTCCAGTCGCCCTGAGCTTGGCGTGCGAGTCCCAGCACTGAGACGCGTTCTCGGCGCAGCTGCCCCACGGCCCATCGAGTGGCACGGCGGGTCAACACCGCCCACAGTACGGCGATCCCAGGATCTTGTTCCGTGAAAGAGCCCTTGCTACACAAGGCTTCGAGGCAGCGCCACGTGCGTGTACACCACCCGATCACGACCGCCATACTGCCGAAGAAACATCGTGCAGGACCCGGCGGCGGCCATGGGGAGACGCGAGCACACCGCAGTCGGGGCAGAACCCCTCGCCCGGAGCTAACTTCACCCCCACCATAATCGTATCGGGTCCGCGCTCGACGTCGGTCACGTACAGACCGGGCAGGTTAGGGCATCACAACGAGGGCAGTAGTTGGTAGGCTCACACACAGTCGGGGTCTTCTTGGAGCAGCGAGTTTGGGCGCTGCTGATCCTGCCGAATAACCCCGACCCCTCACCGCACCGGGCCCCGACTAGCTGCCCCACCTCAGGCCCGAAGAGCCAGACAACCTCAACTCAAGTCAACGTCTATCCTAGGACGCATACTATCGAGCAGCAGAAGTAATTAGAGCATCCCCAGCAAGCTGAGCCTTGGTCGCAGGAACGCTTCACACGCATCAAGCATGTTTCGGACACTCAGGCTTGGGCGATGCCGGGCGCACACTGTCTGGCGTGACGCCGCATTAGAACAGCGCTTCTCCAAGTCCATCCGTCAAGAAAAATATCCAAGCATTTTGGGGATTTTCCGCCGAGAAAAGCGAACACTTTTACCGATACCAGATTGGTGCTCGTGGGATCGCTTGATAACGTAGTCGGCAAGCGCTCTTCTTAAGAAGATATTGCATATGATAGTTAAGTTTTCCCTCTGATTCGAGTTTCATGATCGAGATCCTCAATACTGAGCTAAGAATCGATGTTGATCTTGAAGATTACGAGTACAAAACCAGCTGGAGTCCTATTGACTTAACGAACACGTCCGCCGCCAAGACTGCTATGGACATCACCGATAGCGCCAGGAACTACACCCCCAAATACCGAGCCACTTGGGTTCAGGATTTTCCTAGGCAGCGAGTCTTAGCTAGAGCAGGCGACATCGACACTCTTGACGATGCTTCCCGGAACGTCCTCGCCCGCCCATCTGCATTAGAGCTACGATTTAGGGCATACTTAGACGTTTAGGGGAAGTGCTATAAAATCTAGGAAACTATTCTTCTAAGAATAGCAATCAAATCATCTAATTGATCAGGTTCCAGTCGCCCGATGGGGGCTTGACGAATACCAAACATAAGTCTGTCTAGGGTCAACCGGTTACCCGCTTCTGGTCAATGCCGATTGCGGTTGCTCATCTCTGAAAGATAATCCGAAATGAGCAACGAACAATCCTCTCGCACCCCCGAGCCCCATAGCCCTGAAATAACTTTCTCCAAGGGGTCACCTGGGTGACTTACAGCAGAATGTTTACCGGACGTTTCACATGGTTTAAATGTGCGGATCTGGTTGCTTGAGAAACCAGTAGTGTTCACGGCATCATCGTAGGTATAGATACTATTTCGCTCCGAGTATCTATTTTTGGGGATCTCCTAATCTCAAACATCAGTAACGTCTTGCTGCCGTACGCAGAGGTTACTAGTGATGGCAATCATTCATACCTGGCAGATGACTCGTTCATCTGCTTCGATAGACACATCGCTATAAGAGAGAACAACCTGTTTACGATGTTTGTTGATCTAGCCACTGATGCTTTGAGGACTGAGAGAGTTGGCACATTCCATCCACACTCTCAAGGCTTGTCCTATCCTACACTTACCGAATGTTGGCGGTGCCGTCAGAATCAGTGCAACTATTGCGACATCGTGGTGGATAAGATGCCGTGGACACATGCTGATCACCGATAGAGGCCAGGCCGCGGAGCAGGTCCTGTTACTAACTACTTGTGAGCTGCATCACATAATCAGCGGGCTGGACGAGATTGCGGATCGGGCTATGCAGGCGCGCGAAACTTCAGATCAGATCGCCTAAAAATTCAACCCAGAACCAAATCGTAGGTTAGCGTGACGTTCCTCTATGCTTCTGAAGCTGATGAAACACTGGAGCGGATCGATTTGGAGGGAGCACAGAACGGGATTGCACATTTAAGGCAGTTAGGCTTTGGTGGTGAAACCACAGGCTCTGCATTTACAGATAGTGAGATGTATGACAGTGTGCCTGCTGAACAATGGGATTACAGTGTCAAGGTTGACAGATAGGTGTTAACCTACAACCCGTAAGTTGGTTAAGTTGATCTAGTCCACGAACATTCTACCCTCCCCTACACCTCACCAAGGAAGAAGACACAGTAAGTCGCACGGGAAGCAACGAAGGCAAAAACCCTGCAAAGTGCACAGAGTACCCGCTTTCTATCGAAAGTAAGTAAAACGGGTGCGGCGGCATTACAGTTACCAAACTAGTCACTGATGCTGCGATATCAGGACACTTCAGCCACGTTGACTAAGGCATACCCGTCATGGCCAGGGCTCAGATAGGGGGGTTCCGTCAGGCAGGACCTGAGCCCAAGAGGCAACCTCGTTTACGGCCACCCAGATCTTGTACACCCGTAGTTTCACCACTACCTCGAACATCGCACTGGCAGTCACTGTCGGTCCTGGGAAAACATCTCTAGCAAAGTCACTGTACACAAGATCGCCATTGTTCGGGCGATCTTGTGTGCTCCCCGGGATGATCCGAAAGAGAGCACACGGCAAAGCGAATGCGATCGTGCTTGGCCATGACCTTAGGTACTTAGCTGGACCCCTCAACGAGGTTCACCACCCTGGAAGCCTGCCGGATCAATCTGGAGTGTGCGGCCATGACCACATACTCGTCACCGTGACCTCATCAACACATTGGCCCAGGGGTTGACACCGTTGGAGCACACCTCGCCCTAACCGTGGCCACAGTCGAGAACGTACGTGCCAGCCGAGCGGCGAATCCTCAACCGTGCCCTATCCACCCGCATCACTATTGACAACGACGAGAACGCCGCCTACGCACCCGACAACGAGCCCACACCCAACGTCCTCGCGCACACCAACATCGATACCCCGTTGCACGTCACCACAGAACGGTCAGTCAGGGTAGTTGAACACGTTGGCGATGGCGAGATACGGGACGCCGACGAGCATTGCCGAGACACCCCACTTCACACCTCGCCGAGTTCGCGTAGCTGCCAGCAGCCGGCTGCTCGGCATGTAGTGCTGGAAGACAGTCATCGACATGAATGCTGAGCGTCCAGATGGTTCGGAACATGATCGGGCTCTCTCGTCACACGTGCTACTCCGTCGAGGAAACAGTACGTGGAAGAGCGCCCGTAGGCCGTCCCGATGGACCCGCAAGAGACGAGAACCTGCCTTACTATCTACTGTAGATCGCGCTGAGCGCTTTGTAAATGACCCTGGCTGGCTACCGCTCACCTTCTGACGACGTGGGATCGGGTGCGCAGCGCGACTGGACGAACTCGTGCTCTCTGAACGGGGTCAATAGGACCTGGGCCCGTGTTCAGGGAAGTCGAGGTTTACGGGCGCTTGCTTACCAGTCTGATCCGATCTGCAACCTGGTGAGTCCGGCGCCCAAGGTTGCGCGGGTCGGAGGTGGATCATCATCAAGGACAGCGCACTTCTCTCCAAAGAACGTTGGTCATCTCTCACTGATTACACGCCAGTCCCCAGCTTTGAACCACTCGATGATCCCAGTCGCATCGAGTGGATTGGCAGTGGCAATCCATTCGAGGAACTGGGATGGAGTTCGACTCATGGGGTGCCCCCCGTTCGTCCGAACCGAGTTGGCTCGGCTAAGAATGACGCCGTGCCGAGCGCGTGAGATCATCACGGAAAGCACTCGTGCTTCCTCAGCGATCTCGTCGTCTGATGTGTCAGCCATAGTGAACGGAATGGAGCCCTTTTCAAGGCCTACGACAATCACCCAGTCGAACTGTTGCCCTTTGCCGACGTGTCCGCGCAGTAGATGGACTCCAGGGCTAGTGATGAGGGTCGCTGAATCGCCAACCTTGATGCGTCCACGGATGCTCTCTGGCTTCACCGCTTTAGACAGCAGATCTTGTACCCAACCGAGAGCATCCGCCATGCTCTTGCGCGTGTCGACATCAGTGATCGAGTCAAAGTCAACCGCCATCCGAAGGAAAGTTACTTTGTCGGGCGCGGCAGTGTAGGCGGCGACATCAAACCTCGCGAGCATTGCCTTTACGAGTTTGGCAGTATCTGTGTCCAACACGCCGTCATCCCACCTGTAGTGAGGTATATCTGTTGCCGCGGCGAAGGCTGCGTCAACGAATCGGCGACGCGGCGCTGTTCGGGATAACACTCCAATCCGATGCCCGGGAGCCCTGCCGAGGATGGCTCGCGCAATTTTCACGATACACTTAGCTTCCGATTCCGCCGATTGGTGCACGATCGTCCCGGTGAGCCCGCCCGAAGGCCAGGAGTCGGGGTTGGCTGCGGTGAGTACCTGTCCCGACGTGATCGGGATAAGGGCGTTGACCGTCCTGAGAACTGCCGGTGAGGATCGATGCGACTCAGAGAACTCGATCACGCAGGTGCACTCGGCACGTATGTCCCGATCAATTGCCAGTGGCTGCGCTCCTGCAAAACCATAGATCCCCTGCACAAGGTCACCGCCATAGGTTGTGCGCTTGTAACCGATTCTGTTTACGATTCGGAGTTGCTGGGGAGTCAGGTCTTGGAATTCGTCAACCACGACAGCGCCGAAGTGTGTCGCGTAGAGGTCCGCGACGCTCTCGTAACCGAGAATCAGCTCGGCAAGTCTTGGCAGATCATCATAGGTGAGGCGTCCTTCTTCCTTTCTGAGCCGTTCCAGTTCAAGTGCAGTGACATTTCCGAGTCGTTCAAGTTCAGCTTCGACCGCTGCGTCGCTGAAAGGTTGTTGCTTTGTCTCACGAAGCGCATTCTGGATCGCTCCTCGGTCATTCCAGGAGGTGTTGCGTTGGCGGAGTTGCTCGCCAACCCAGTCGTTCTCCGGAAGGCGTAGTTCCTCACTTAGGCCGATAACATTTCCGTGCGCTCTGATCAACCGGGCTGCCAGTCCATGAAAGTTCACAACAGTAACGCGGTCGCGCATTACCGAAGGCGTCAGGTAGGACCCCAATCGTTCTCTGATGTTGTCGCGGGCTCGGTTCGAGAATGTTGTCACCAAGATCTTCTTTGGGGCAGTCACATCGCCGCGGTGAAGAAGTCCTTGGATTCGTAATGCAAGCGCTTCCGTCTTGCCGCATCCCGCAGGAGCAACGACAAGAAGATCGAGAACCCGCGTGTCCCTAATGTCAATCTGCTTCTGAGTCGGGCTGACCATCTACGCCACGATCTCTTCGAGTAGACTCTCGATAGACGACACCTGCGTGGCATTCGCCGCCGTGAAGAGCGGCAGGACTGATAGCGCGGCATTTACTTTGTACGCCTTTCGTCGACAGAAGGCAGCAACATCTATCTCGGTACGCGTGCCAGCCGGCCCACTTGCTGCGCAGTTGCCAAGTTCATTCTTCGAGAAGTGGCCATTTGACTGGAGTGCTGTCCACACGGCGTCCGAGCCGAGCGCACGAACGTACTCGTCTTCGAGGTCGCTTCGCGAGACCCAGACGGATCGGCCTGCAAGGTCAGCAACTTCGACTCCCAGTTTCTTTGCCAATGCCTCTTCTGCATCTGCATCGATGAGTTGCGACATGGATACACGGAAGCCATTGGCACCAAAGAGCTTGTCGAGCGGCCCCATGTCGCCACACCCGCCAGCCTCAATCAAGGACACGCCGAGCCGGTCGAGATTTCGGTCGGTGAGGTCGGCCAGGTGCTCCAGGATGATCCGATCTGAGATGCCTTCCACGACAACGACACGACGTGCAGTGAGTGGTTCGAGCCGATCCCTCACCCACAGGCGTACTGCCATTCGCTCATCGTCCGACAGGAATCCAGCCTTGGGTTGAACGGCTTCGCCTCCGCCCCGCACAACGACAATAGAATCTGGATCGAAGGCTCCTACGATGTCGGCAGAATGCGTAGCGATGACCTTCTGGTTGGCGTTCGACCGCAGGAGGCGCGCGAGGCTTCGCTGACTGCTCGGGTGTAGATGGATCTCGGGCTCGTCAATCCCCACCATGTTAGCGCCGACGCTCATCAGATCGTAGAGGGCGATCGCGTAGAGCGCTCGCGTGCCGTCTGACTGTTCGGAAAGATCGGGTGCCACGCCTTGCTTGCTGACTTGCAGCCGCACGTCGCTGAGGACGTCATTGTCGGCAGCAGCTCCAGGCACGAACGCCAAGTCATCCTGTGCCACCTTGTCCGGCAGAGCCTTCGACAGCTGGTCAGCAAGTGAACCTCGGAGGCCTTCAAGCACCTTAGAGCTACCCAAGGTGGTCGTCAGGCTCTTTGCGATGGCTTCGAACGCGGCCTCCTCTTCACCCAAGTCGACAGCTTGAAGGATGTCGTCGAGTGCCGACTTTCGGTCTTCCCGAAGGTCGCGGGTCTGGGCGGTTGCGCTGAGGAACTTCCATCCCAGGCCAAGCACCTGATCCCGTGAGAGCTGGCGTCCTGTTCCGCCCTCGGGGGCCGAACGACTGATCACCACCGTCTCGTTCTCATCCACAGTCGCCGTGAGCCTAATCACCAGACGCGAAGGATTCGTGTTCGGGTCGACGTGGATCTCATCGGGAAACAGAGCCTTGTCGACATCGGTGAAGTCCGCGAGAGTCCCTTCAATCACGAACGGTTGGTCGGGGGCTCGGAAATCGTCGGCCGAAATACGGGAGTAGAGCTGCGCCGTACTCGCCCCGAGCAGCAAATCGAGGCACCGGAGCAGCGAGGACTTCCCAACGTCGTTGGCTCCAACCAGCACAAGGTGGTCGCGCACCTCAATGTCGAGGTCGGCCAACCGCCTATGGTTCTCGACCTTGAAGCGTGTGAGCCTCATGTGCTTTCCTCCGCATCGAAATCGTTGTCCAGATCAAGACTATCGTTCGCAGCTGCGGTGACACCTCGATCACCAACAACGACAATGTCGATTGAAGTCACCGTTGTGGGGGGCGAGGCCCGTGGACTCCTCCAAAGCAAC
>ENA-OOKF01000100-OOKF01000100.1-human-skin-metagenome-genome-assembly--contig:-NODE-100-length-11865-cov-3.943184_pt1 | contig 11865 bp, 12 predicted proteins | sample MGYA00248881_ERZ501000 | MGnify/ENA primary metagenome ERZ501000 (study PRJEB25958, sample SAMN03398534) | human skin metagenome | study: EMG produced TPA metagenomics assembly of the Human Skin...
CGCTCGTCACGACGTCGAGCAGGCCCTCGTCGTCTGTCAGGGCCCACCGGTCGAAGCCTTCGCCGAGTTCCGCGTTGAGGTCGATGGTCACCACAGCGACATCGTCGCAGAGCCCTGCCGAAAGAGGCCTCCGGCGGGAAACATCGCGGCAACAACGGGGCCCTATGGTGTGGGGGTGACGCAGGTACAACGACAGTCCCAGGGCCGGGGGAACCCCGCGACCGCCGAGGGGCCGAGCATGTTCGACGACTACCCGACCGGGGACGCGTGGGACGAGATGTTCGACCACGGATCGGTAGAGCCCCGCGCTCCGTACAAGCCGATCCACCACACGCTGCGCGCGATGGACCCGGAGAGCCTCGAGGAGCGCGCCGATGCGCTCGCCCGGATGTTCCTCGACCAGGGCGTGACCTTCGACCACGCCGGGGAGGAGCGCCCCTTCCCGCTCGACGCCGTGCCGCGCGTCATCGACGCGGAGAGCTGGCAGACCGTCGAGCGGGGAGTCGCCCAGCGGGTGCTCGCCCTCGAGTCCTTCCTCGACGACATCTACTCACGCGAAGGGGTTATGCCACGGGCCGTCGAGGACGGCATCATCCCGTGGCGGCTCATCGCGACCTCGAGCCACTTCCACCGCGCCGTGGCCGGTCTGCGCCCCGCCAACGGCGTCCGGGCCCATGTCTCGGGCATTGACCTCATCCGCGACGAGCAGGGCGACTTCCGCGTCCTCGAGGACAATGTCCGGGTGCCGTCCGGCGTCTCCTACGTCATCGCAAACCGGCGGGCCATGGCCAACGTCTTCCCCGAGGCTTTCGCGACGATGCGGATCCGCCCGGTCCACCACTACCCGCGCATCTTGCTCGACGCGCTCCGTGCGGCTGCTCCCGAGGGCCGCACCGACCCGACCGTCGTGGTGCTCACCCCCGGCGTCTACAACAGCGCGTACTTCGAGCACACGCTCCTCGCGCGGATGATGGGTGTCGAACTCGTCGAGGGTCGTGACCTTGTCGTCCGCGGCGGCGAGGTCCGGATGCGCACGACGCGCGGCGAGGAGCGGGTCGACGTCATCTACCGCCGGGTGGACGACGACTTCCTCGACCCGGTGCACTTCCGTCGCGACTCGATGCTCGGGGTGACCGGTCTCATCTCCGCCGTCCGGGCGGGTCGGGTCACCCTGGCCAACGCCATCGGCAACGGCGTCGCCGACGACAAGCTCGTCTACTCGTACGTGCCTGACCTCATCCGCTACTACCTCGACGAGGAGCCGATCCTCCACGGTGTCGACACCTACCGCTGCAACGAGCCCGAGGCCCTCCAGGAGGTCCTCTCCCGCCTCGACGAGATGGTCGTCAAGCCGGTCGACGGCTCAGGCGGCAAGGGCCTGGTCATCGGACCGAAGGCGAGCGGCGAGGAACTCGACGAGCTGCGCGCCAACCTCGAGCGGGACCCGCGGGGCTGGATCGCCCAGCCCGTCGTCCAGCTCTCCACCGTGCCGACGCTCATCGACGGGCAGCTGCGCCCTCGGCACGTCGACCTGCGCCCCTTCGCCGTCAACGACGGGGACCAGGTGACGGTGCTGCCCGGCGGGCTGACCCGGGTCGCGCTGCCCGAGGGGCAGCTCGTCGTCAACTCCAGCCAGGGCGGTGGCTCGAAGGACACGTGGGTGCTCGCCGGCCGCTACGCCAAGGTCCCGACGAGCGGCGATGAGGTCATCCTCCTCGGCACGAACCGTCCGATGCCGAGCGACGACAGCGCGCCGCCCACCGAGCTGCTCGACTCCGAGACCGAACCGGGGGACACCTCGCCACCGCAGGCGGTCCCGGACCATGACTCGACGGCAGGGGAGGAGGCCTGATGCTCAGCCGGATCGCGGACTCGCTCTTCTGGATCGGCCGGTACATCGAGCGAGCCGACGGCACCGCGCGCATGGTCGACGTGCTGCGGCTCTCGCTCATCGAGGACCCGGGGCAGGACGAGAACTACACCTCGTGGATGCTTCTCGGCGGGATCATGGGGCTCGACGACGTCAACCCCGATGTCACCTACGCCGACGTGGCCAGCCGGCTCGTCTTCGACGCGGACAACCCGAGCGCCATCTCCGGCTCGTGGCTGGCCGCGCGGGAGAATGCCCGCCGGGCCCGGGAGACGCTCTCTACCGAGCTGTGGGAGGTCATCAACACCGCCTGGCACCGGTGGAACGGCCTCGGGGCGCAGACCGCGACCCAGCAGCACCTCGGTTGGGTCACCGAGCGCGCCGCCCTCGTCGCAGGTATCGCCGACTCGACGATGAGCCACGACGAGGCGTGGGACTTCCTCAGCCTCGGGCGGTCGCTCGAGCGTGCCGACATGACGGCCCGGATCGTGGCGACCGGCGCGATCGACGGCGGCCCGAACTGGGGCATCGTCCTCGCGAGCTGCGGTGCCCAGCAGGCGATGCTGCGCACCATGCGTGGTGTCATCACCGACCGCACCGCTGCGGCCTTCCTCTCGCTGGACCGCCGCTTCCCGCGCTCGGTCCTCGCGTCCCTGCGTGAGGCCGAGGACCGGCTGACGACCCTCTCGCCGGACACCGACCGCGTGGGCTTCTCCGACGAGGCCCGCCGCATCCTCGGCCAGACCCGCACCCAGCTCGAGTACGCCGACCCGGACGACGTCCTGGACGACCTTCCCGCGATGATGGGTCTGGTCCAGGAGTCGGTTACCCATGCATCGGACGCGATCGGGGCCCGCTACTTCATGTCGGGCCCGGTCCAGGAGTGGACGGGGGAGATCCTGTGAGTACCCGACGGCACCGCATCGTGCACCGGACGGTCATGCGCTACGACGGCGACGTCGTCGCCTCGCACAACGAGCTGCGGATGACGCCGCTGAGCGAGCCCGGGCAGACCACGCTCGAGGCGCGGATCCGGGTACGTCCGCACTCGTGGAGCACCGTCTACACCGACCACTGGGGCACCCAGGTCATGGCGGTCGAGTCCCAGGGCGCGCACGACACCCTCGAGATCGAGGCGATGTCGACCGTCGAGCGCGCGGAGACAGTCGCGGAGGCAAGCGGGACCGGCTGGGATGCGCTGGCCAACGAGCAGACCTGCGACCTGCTGAGCGAGCTCATCACCGCGACCCCGCGCACGACGACGACCGAGGAGCTGACGAAGATCGCCCAGGCGGCTCGCGACGAGCCGACCCCACGGGCTGCTGCCCAGGCGATCTCGACGCAGGTCCACGAGCGGATGAGCTATGCCAAGGGCGTCACGGAGGTCTCCGACACCGCCGAGGACGCCTGGGCCAAGGGGCAGGGCGTGTGCCAGGACTTCGCGCACATCACCCTCGCGGCGCTGCGCTGCATCGGCATCCCCTCCCGGTACGTCTCCGGCTACGTCGCGAGCGAGCCCGACCTCGAGCGCGGCCAGTCCTGCCCCGGCGAGTCGCACGCCTGGATCGAGATCTGGGACGGCGCGTGGATGCCCTACGACCCGACGAACCTCGCGCCCGTGGGGCTCGACCACGTCGTCGTCGGCCGCGGCCGCGACTACGACGACGTCGCGCCCTTCCGGGGGATGTACGCGGGTCCCGAGCTCTCCGAGCTCGACGTCGAGATCACCTTCACCCGGGTCAGCTGAGGGGGCGGGTTGCCCCTGACTGCGCCGCGACGGCAGAGCCAGCGGGACCCGCTCCGCCCGGTCGCCACAGATCTCCTGCGCCTCGCGGCGGCTCTGAGCGTGGTGCTCGGCACGCTCGGCTGGGGATTCATCGGCTTCGCGCTCTTCATGCTCGTGCTCGGAGGCTCGATGATCCCCCGCGCCCTGGGGACCCCCGCGCCGCTCGATCTCTCCTACTGCGCGACGATCCTCGTCGGCGCCTGGGCCGCGATGCTCGACTGGTACCTCGCCGTCAGCTGGCTCGATGTCGTCGTGCATGCCGCACTGACCGGCCTCGTCGGCGCGATCGGCTACGCCGCGCTCGAGCGGCTCGGGCTCTTCGGTGAGGGCATGACTCGGCTGGGGGTCGTCGTCGTGAGCAGCACCCTGGCCACGACCCTCGCCCTCCTCTGGGAGATGGGTGAGTGGTTCGGGCACACCGTCCTCGACGACCGCATCCAGGTGGGGTACGAGGACACGCTCGGCGATCTCGGGGCCGGGGTGGTCGGGGCGGTCGTCGCCGCGGTCCTGCTCGCCCTGAGTAGACCTGAGCCCGAGGGGTCCGGATGAGAGTCCCCGCCGGGCACGGCCTGCCGAGCGTCTCCGTCGTCATCCCGGCTCGCGACGACGCCGTGGCCCTGCGCACCTGTCTGACCTTGCTCGCCCGCCAGCATGTGCCGCCGCTCGAGGTCGTCGTCGTCGACAACGGCTCCCGCGACGACACGGCAGCAGTCGCACGGGCGCACGGAGCGACGGTGATGCACGAGCCACGGGTCGGAATCCCCCCTGCTGCGGCAACTGGCTACGACGCTGCCCGCGGCGAGGTGATCGCCCGTCTCGACGCCGACTCCCGTCCCGGCCCGGGCTGGGTCGAGGGGGTCGCCCGGGCCATGGCCGACCCTGCGGTGAGCGCCGTGACCGGCACCGGCACCTTCTACGACCTGCCCCGCCCACTCGGGCCGCCGGTGGCTGCGCTGTACCTCGGTGCGTACTACGTCCTCAGCCACCTCGCGCTCGGCCAGACCGCGCTGTGGGGCTCGAGCATGGCCGTTCGCCGCAGCACCTGGCTCGCCGTCCGCCACGAGGTGCACCGCGAGGATCCCGAGGTGCACGACGACATGGACCTCGCCTTCGTCCTCGGGCCGGGCCGAAGGGTGCGGCTGGCGCGCGGCCTGCACGTCGGGGTCTCGGCCCGGTCGCTGCGTGGGGCCGCGCAGGTGCGTCGGCGCTTCGCACGGGCTGTGCGGACCCTCGAGCTCAACTGGCAGGTGCACCCGCCGTGGCTGCGGTGGCGCGACCGCATCGAGCGGGCGCGTCTCGAGGTCAGCGACCGGGCAGGCCGATCGTCGCGACGATGATCAGCTGGATGAGCAGGAAGCCGGTGAGATAGTTGAGCCAGAGGAAGCGTCGCCAGCCTGCGTGCGCGCGCTCGCACTCGGCCTCGTCGAGCCGTAGATACGGCACGACGTTGGCGAGGTAGGGCAGGACGAGGGCCGCAGCGAGCGTGCTTGGCCAGGGCAGGTCCAGCAGGAGCAGCCCGCTGACGAGGTAGGCGAGCAGGGCGAAGCCGGTTGTGCGCCGCGCCCCCAGGACGGTGCCGATCGACGCGATGCCGCCTGCCCGGTCGGCTTCGATGTCCTGCACCGCGCCGAAGGCGTGCGACCCGACCCCCCAGGCGAAGAACCCGGTGAGGGCGGCGAGGGTGACTGGGTCGAAGGTGCCACCGGCCAGCGCGATGCCGAGGACGGCAGGGCTGACGAAGTGGGTGCTCGACGTCAGCGAGTCGAGGAAGGGCCGCTCCTTGAAACGCAGCCCTGGGACTGAGTACGCGACGAGTGCGAAGACGCTCACCGCGAGGACGAGGGTCGAGCGGAGATCGCCGAGGAGGACAAGCGCGACGACGAAGGGCAGGTTCGACACCACCACCGACCACAGGGTGGCCCGGTGCAGGCCACGATCGAGGACGACCCCTTCGACTCCTCCCTTGCGGGGGTTGCGGATGTCCGACTCGTAGTCGAAGACATCGTTCACCCCGTACATGAGCAGGTTGTAGGGCACGAGGCACCACAGCGTCCCGACGACCCAGGCGAGGTCCACCCGCCCGCCGGCGAGCAGGTAGGCGACGGCGAAGGGGTAGGCCGTGTTGACCCACGACAGCGGCCGGGAGGACGCGAGGACGTGGGCGAAGGGAGACGACTGAGCCGACCGCTGCTGCGCTGCGGCGTTCATCGCCGAGCTCCGCGGGTGGCTCGTGGGTGGTCGAGATCGAGGAGGAGCGTGAGCGCGGGCAGGGTGGCAGCGGCCGCGACCGGCCACGCGAGGTCCTCGAGCGGTGCGAGGCCGATGCGGATGCCGGAGAGCTGGGCCTCGTCGAAGCGGAAGAGGTCGGCGGCGATCATGAGGTTGTCGAAGATCACGGTGAGCATGACGAGCGCCAGCGCCGTCGCAGCGGTCGCGAGCCACCAGCGCCGGTCGGGTCGGCGCAGCACGGCGGCGGCGACGAGGACGAGCGCCGAGGCGGCGAGGAAGCAGACGGCCAGGCCGGCGTAGGTCATGAGGTCACCTCGCCGCGGGGATCACGCTCGAGAAGAGCCCGTGGAGCACGCACGTGAGGTAGCTGAGGAAGACGATGAAGAAGATCTCCTCGACGGGCAGCTCGGGCAGCAGCTCGATGCCGGTCATCGCGGGCGACTCGCCACGCACGTACATGCCCGACTCGATCGCCACGAGGTCCCACACGAGGAAGAGCAATGAGCCTGCCGCGACGACGGCGAGGGTGCGGGCGGGCCGGTCGAAGAGGGCGAGGCGCCACCGGTGGTCGACGAGACCCATGCAGACCGTGGCGACCACGACGAAGCCAAGGTAGAGCAGACCCACTCAGCCCACCTCGACATCGCCGATCGGGGTGACGCTCGGCCCGCTCGAGGTATCGCCCCTCAGCCGCTTGAGCACGAGCTCGGCGCTGATGAGACACATCGGCAGCCCGATGCCGGGGCGGGTCGAGTAGCCCGCGTAGTAGAGCCCGTCGACCTTCTTCGAGACGTTGTCCGCGCGGAAGAAGGCGCTCTGGCGCAGGACATGTCCCGGTCCGAGCATGCTCCCGGAGAAGGACGACAGGTCCCGCACGAAGTCCTCCGGCCCGACGGTGCGCCGGACCTCGACGCGCTCGGCAAGGTCCGGCACGCCCGCCCACGCAGCGATCTGATCGATGGCCGCGTCCACGGTTCGCTCCACCACGGGGTCACCGGCGCCGTCCGTGCCGCCCCGGCCGATCGTGGGGTCTGCGGGGACAGGGACGAGCACGAAGAGGTTCTCCTTGCTGGCGGGGGCGACGGTGCTGTCGCTCGCCGACGGCCGGCACACGTAGATCGAGGCCGGGTCGGGCACCCGGGGCTCAGGGCCGAGGATGTCGTCGAAGTTGCCCCGCCAGTCGGTGGTGAAGAAGAGTGAGTGGTGGGCGAGCTGCGGCAGCTCGCCGTCGACGCCGAGCATCGCGAGCACACCCCCGGGGCCGGGGTCGACCTGCTCCCACCACGACTGCGGGTAGGTCTGGAGGTGCTCCGGGAGCAGCGCGGTCTCGACGTGGTGCAGGTCGGCCGCCCCGACCACGGCATCGCACGGGATCTCCTGGGTCTCCCCGTCCGGGCCGGTGACGTCGACGCCGATCACTCGGGCACGCCGACCGCGCGCGGCAGTCGTGCGGATGGCGGTCGCGGTCGTGCTCGTCCTCACCCGGACGCCGTGGCGCTCGGCCACCCGCACGAGGGCGTCGACGATCGTCGTGAAGCCCCCTGCCGGGTAGAGCACGCCCTCAGCGAGGTCCATCCAGCTCATGAGGTGGTACATGCTCGGGGCGCGGTCTGGCGAGGTGCCGAGGAAGACAGCGGGGTAGCCGAGGATCTGACGCAGCCGTGCGTCGTCGAAGCGGGTGGCGATGTGGGACTCGAGTGAACGAGTCAGCAGGCTCGAGAGGCGGGGCCCGTTGCGCAGCACGTCGGCGTTGAGCAGCGAGCCGCTGGAGTCGAAGCTCGTGTAGAGGAAGCGGTCGACGGCGAGCTCGTACACGTGGCGCGCGGAGTCGAGGTAGTCCGACAGCGCCGACCCAGCACCGGCCTCGAGGGACTCGAACAGCGCCTCGTTGGCCGCACGGGTCGCCCGCACGTCGACCGGCTCCTCGTCATGCTCGAAGAAGACCCGGTAGCCCGGGTCGAGCCGGACGAGGTCGAGCTCGGCGTCCACGGAGGTACCGAGCATCTCGAAGAAGTGGGCGAAGACCTCGGGCATGAGGTACCACGACGGCCCGGTATCGAAGCGGTAGCCGTCCTGCTCCCACAGCCCCGCCCGGCCGCCGGGCCTCTCCGAGCGCTCGACGAGATCCACCTGCCAGCCGTCGGCGGCGAGCAGCGCTGCGGTGGCCAGCCCGCTCACACCGCCACCGATGACGCAGGCGGTCCCGGGCTCGCGCGGCTGGCTGGTCCGACCGGTCCAAGGCAGGGGCCTCATCGTCGGCCTCGAACGACGCTGTCGAGCACGATCGCGGCCTTGCGGGGGCCCGGGACCCTGACCCGCTCATGGCGCAGCCGCTCCACGGGGGTCTCGCGCAGTCGACCAGACAGCTCGGCGAAGAGCCGGTGCGCCACCCGGACGGCACGTCGGCTGCTCGCCGGCAGCTGCTCGACGGCGGCCGCAGCGAGGGCGAGGTCGTTGTCGAGGTCGTCGAGGAGCCGGTCACGGTCGTCGTCGTCGATGCGGTGCGGGTCGACGCCCGGGAAGTAGCGGCGACCGAGCTGGTCGCGGTCGGCGGCGATGTCTCGCAAGAAGTTCACCTTCTGGAAGGCGGCCCCGAGGCATCGAGCCCCCGGGACGAGCCGGTCGTAGCTGGCCTGGGCGTCGGGCTCGTCGGCGAGGAAGGCGCGCAGGCACATGAGACCGACGACCTCGGCCGAGCCGTAGACGTACCTCGCGAAGCTTTCCTCGTCGTGCGTGGTGCGAGTGAGGTCGGTGCGCATCGAGGCGAAGAAGGGCTCGACGAGGTCCATGCCGATCCCGCATGCTTGCGCTGTCCGGGCGAAGGCATGGACGACGAGGTCAGAGCTCAGGCCGCGGTCGAGCGCTACGCTCACCTCGCGCTCGAGATGGTCGAGCACAGCGCGCTGCTCGTCGGTGGCAACGTCGGGGCGGGGAGCATCGACGATCTCGTCGGCGACCCGGACGAGGGCGTAGATGCTGCGCACGCGCCCCCGGACGGGCTCGGCGAGCAGCCTGCTCGCCGCACCGAAGGAGGTCGAGTACCGGGCGATGACGAGCTCGGCAGCGGCCTGGGCGGTCGCGTCGTAGCGGACGTGGGGTGGGGCCTCGTCACGCTGCTGTCGGGCCGGTGTCATGCCACGCCGCCCTCGAGGGAGCCCGCGACCTCGCCTACCCACGCCACGAGCTCGGGTGGCAGGCTGAGGTCCTCGGCGAGTGTGGTCGCCTCGCGCAGCTGCTGCGTGGCGAGGTCGTCGACGAAGGAGCGTGATCCGGCAGTCGTAAGGGCGGCCCGGACGTGCTCGACGCCCTGCTCGTCGAGGTCGGGATCACCGAGATGGCGCTCCAGAACAGGCCATGCCGAGGTGGTGCGTGCGTGGACGACGAGCGGTGTGCGCTTGCCCTCGCGTAGGTCACCGGCGATGCCGGGCCTGCCGGTCTGGGCCGGCGTGCCGAAGACCGCGGTGAGGTCGTCGACCAGCTGGTAGGCCAGGCCGAGGTGCCGCCCGATGCGGCCGAGGCCGTCGACGAGCCGGTCCGGGGAGTCGGCGAGCACGGCGCCGCACTGCATCGGCAGGCTGAAGGAGTACACCGCGGTCTTTTGCTCGGCGACGCTCAGCGCTTCCTGCAGCGTCGGTTCCTCGGAACCGAGCGAGAGGCGGACGTCGGCCAGCTCTCCTGCGGCCGAGACCGCCAGGGTGTGATCGAAGAGGTCGAGCAGCTGGAGCATCCGCTCACGCGGCATGGGTGCCGCGGCCACGGCCCGCATGGCCGCGCCGAGCGCCAGGTCCCCGGTGAGGATCGCGCCGGCGGTGGCGAAGGAGCGGGCCGCAGCCGCCGGGGCGCCGACTCTGAGCGCGTCGGCGTGGAAGCGGCCTGGCGTGCTCGGCAGACCCCGTCGGAGGTCGTCGCCGTCGATGACGTCGTCGTGGACGATGAAGGCGGTGTGCAGCATCTCCACGGCGTCGGCCACCTGGTCGACGGCCGGGCCGGCGTCACCGCCGAGCAGGTCGTGGACCGAACGGACGAGACGAGGGCGGAAGCGCTTGCCGCCGCTGCCTGCCGAGGCCAGGGCGTCCCGCAGGACCTGAGCGTCGCGGAGCTCATCCGCCGACGCGGCCGCTGCCGGCGATGCGGTCACGGAGGTGGGCTCAGCGTCACGGGGTGCCGACGTCATACGGCCTGGCCGACCCGGTCGAGGGCGCTCCGGCCAGCAGGCAGCTCGTCGAGCTGGAGGACGAGCCACGGGCTGAGCGCCCACGGCGCGACCTCGGCCGTCGTCCTCAGCTCGTGCGGCGTCACCCATCGGGCCTCGACGGCCTCGTCTCGGTTGAGGCTCGGGTCCGATGTCGTTTGGGCGAGCCAGACAGGACAGATCTCGTGCTCGACGATGCCCGAGGCGTCGACCGCTCGGTAACGGAAGTCTGGGAGCAGGGGCTCGAGGTGGTCCAGCCGGAGCCCGAGTTCGTGCTCGGCGTAGCGGTGCACCGCGTCCTGGGGGTTCTCGCCCGGGCGAGGGTGCCCGCAGAAGGCGTTCGTCCAGACCCCCGGCCAGGTCCGCTTGCTGAGGGCGCGCCGGGTGAGGAGGAGACGGCCGGTGCCGTCGGTGACGTGGCACGAGAAGGCGAGGTGGAGCGGCGTGCGGTCTGTGTGCACGTCGGCCCGAGGGGCGGTCCCCACGGGCCGCGCGTCATCGGCAAGCAGCACGACCAGATCGGCCGGTTCCTGGTCCTGGTCTGCGGTGCTCATGGTGTCAGCATGTTATCTGAACAACGTCACCTGGACGCCAGTGTCCAGGGTTCTGCGTCACAGCTTGATCTGGCGGGCGACTACCCTTCGAGTGACATGAGTGCTTCACCCAAGACCTACGACGTGCGCACCCACGGGTGCCAGATGAACGTGCACGACTCCGAGCGGCTCGCCGGGCTCCTCGAGACCGCCGGGTACGTCGACCTCGCGAGCCTGCCCGCCGACGAGCGGGGTGAGGTGGCCGACGTCGTCGTCTTCAACACCTGCGCGGTGCGTGAAAATGCGGACAACAAGCTCTACGGCAACCTCGGCCAGCTGCGTCCGCTCAAGCAGCGCAACCCCGACCTGCAGATCGCCGTCGGCGGCTGCATGGCGCAAAAGGACCGCGCGACGATCGTCGAGCGCGCCCCGTGGGTCGACGTCGTCTTCGGCACGCACAACATCGGCAGCCTGCCCGCGCTGCTCGACCGTGCGCGGCACAACGAGGAGGCGCAGGTCGAGATCCTCGAGTCGCTCGAGACCTTCCCCTCGACGCTGCCCACCCGCCGCGACTCTGCCTACTCCGGCTGGACGTCGATCTCGGTCGGTTGCAACAACACCTGCACCTTCTGCATCGTCCCCGCGCTGCGCGGCAAGGAGAAGGACCGCCGTCCCGGCGAGATCCTTGCCGAGCTCGAGGCGCTGGTGGCCCAGGGCGTCGTCGAGGTGACGCTGCTCGGGCAGAACGTCAACAGCTACGGCGTCGAGTTCGGCGACCGGCTCGCCTTCGGCAAGCTGCTGCGCGCCTGCGGCGACATCGAGGGGCTGGAGCGGGTGCGCTTCACCAGCCCGCACCCTGCCGCCTTCACCGACGACGTCATCGACGCGATGGCCGAGACGCCCGCCGTCATGCCGCAGCTGCACATGCCGTTGCAGTCCGGCTCCGACCGCATCCTCAAGGCGATGCGCCGCTCGTACCGCAGCGAGCGGTTCCTCGGCATCCTGGACCGGGTGCGCGAGCGCATCCCGCACGCGGCGATCTCCACCGACATCATCGTGGGCTTCCCCGGCGAGACCGACGAGGACTTCGAGGACACCCTGCGCGTCGTCGAGCAGGCCCGGTTCGCGAGCGCCTTCACCTTCCAGTACTCGATCCGTGAGGGCACGCCGGCGGCGACCATGCCCGACCAGGTGCCGAAGGCCGTCGTGCAGGAGCGCTACGAGCGCCTGGTCGCCCTGCAGGACCGCATCAGCC
>ENA-OOKF01000101-OOKF01000101.1-human-skin-metagenome-genome-assembly--contig:-NODE-101-length-11832-cov-6.566443_pt1 | contig 11832 bp, 10 predicted proteins | sample MGYA00248881_ERZ501000 | MGnify/ENA primary metagenome ERZ501000 (study PRJEB25958, sample SAMN03398534) | human skin metagenome | study: EMG produced TPA metagenomics assembly of the Human Skin...
ATTGGGTGCTTTGATAGATTGCAAGATAGCTATTTGGCTCATCAAGCGCCTGGGTATGGATGTCAAAACCCGCTTGCTGCGCCATAAATCCAGTTGCTTTTTTGTTATCAATCAGCCTAATAAAGGTTTGCCCAAAGATTGCTTGCAAGATTTGTCCATGCTGCTGACAGGCTTGCGCTACTTGTGGGATGATGGATTGGCTAAACGCAGCGCTTAACGCTTGCAGCGAATCAATACCCCACAAAAAACTATGCCCTAACTGGCTGTCTTTTGCCAAATTTTGCGAGATTCTTTCATTGAGTGCGGTCAACAACTTGGCTAAATCAATCTCAATCCCATTTGCCATGACTTTACCCAACAACTGTGGCTGTGGTTGACATTCAATAAATTCAAAACGGCGGCGAAATGCTATATCAAGCGGCGCCAATGAATGATCTTGGCTGTTCATGGTGGCGTAGATATCGACATTGCTAGGCACACTAAACGGCTGATGTGAATACGCCAAATTCACCGACAAGCTATCTGTCTGTCCTGCGCGTTTGGTCGGTTCAATCAAACTCATCAATTCCCCAAACACGCGGGCGACATTGGCGCGGTTGATTTCATCAATCAACATGGCATAACGGTGACTAGGGTCATGTTTGGCTTGTTGACACAGTCTAAGAAATGCCCCTGACTCAATGCGATAGCTCATCTGCCCATTGTCCGCGATGTGGGGACGAATGCCTTCGACAAATTCTTCATACCCATACGCTTGATGAAAACTGACAAAACTAAATCGTTCTAGCTTTGGCTGCAAATAGTTGGGCTGAAACTGGCTGTGCATCGCCGCTTGGTAATCATCGAGTTTGTTTTGCAAATCTGCTAATAACGGCAAACTGTCTGCTAATAAAAACCAATTACTGCTATCGTCTTTATCAAAATACGATTGGCTAGCCCTTCGATGATATTTGACACGGACTGAGTTCTTATCACTGTACATCATCAATGTGCCCCAAGCCGTTTGATTCAAATTTTCTTTACGGTCATTTAATTGCGCCTTCATCCTAAAAAATTGATGATCGATTATTTCTGGCACTTTAAGCAGTTTTCTACCTTGTTGATAATTATTTAGGAATATCAAACAAATTACATCTCGCCAGCTTAGTGGCTTAAGCAAAGCTTTTAGCAATTCATCCGCATTGGCTACTGGCAAAAACTCGGTATATTGTTTGGCGATTTGTTGCAGTCGGTAGGTCTTGCCTGTCCCTGCTACGCCCGTATAGATAATATTTTTTGCTGGCTCACTCATGACAGATTATCACTCACGATGGTCATACCTGCCGCTTTTGCTGCACGCGTACCACCCGTCAAATGGACGATATCCCGCTTTGGGTCAATCTCATTGAGCAAAGCGGCGGCTTTGGCGGCTTTGCTGCCGCCACCGCATAGCACATAGATAGTGCCATCCGTGGTTGCCAATAACTCTGTCGTCAGCGTATCTAAGGGTTGGTTTTTGGCAGACTCAATATGTCCTTGCGCAAACGCTTTACTATCCCGCACATCCCAAACGGTATCGTTTGCCGTGGCAGAAAATTCGGTAATGGCTAGTTCACGAATCATGATTACCTCTTAATTTTTAATGTGTATTTTGTGATGGCTTATTATGGATAAGCTGACGAAATTTATCAAATCAGCGATTAATAACCAAATTTTTGCATCACCTTAACTATTTTTATCAAGTTTTTGACAAATTATGATTTATAATTCATTCCAATATTTTATGTATTTTAATCTTAACTTAAACTTTTATTATCTAAGGAGGGATGACATCATGACGACGGCTTCAACCGCGCACCCTGATCATCACAACATCGCGCTACGCAATGACCCAAAAAAGGTCGCCGTGGCATCTATGATTGGTACGGCTATTGAGTTTTATGATTATTACATTTATGCCGCCGCGGCGGTATTGATTTTCAATACCCAGTTTTTTGATAAAACCGATGAAAAAGCGGCGATGCTTTACTCGCTTTCGACGTTGGCATTGGCATTTATCGCCCGCCCTTTCGGTTCAGCATTATTTGGTCACTTTGGTGATAAACTCGGTCGTAAAAAAACCTTGGTGGCCTCTCTGCTCACGATGGGTTTGTCAACTGTAGCGATTGGTTTGCTACCGACTTATGCCCAAGTAGGCGTCATTGCCCCATTATTGTTATGTTTACTTCGTGTGGGTCAAGGGATTGGGCTTGGCGGTGAATGGGGCGGTGCTGCCTTGGTCGCCACCGAAAATGCGCCAGAAGGCAAACGTGCTTGGTATGGTACTTTCCCGCAGTTAGGCGCGCCGATTGGGTTATTTTTAGCCAACTTAGTGTTCTTTTTACTCAGTTATTTTTTAGGAAAAGATGCCTTGGTCGAGTGGGCATGGCGCATCCCGTTTCTTATTTCAATCGTGCTTGTGGGTGTGGGTCTTTGGGTACGTTTAAGCCTGCATGAAAGCCATGTATTCCTTACCGCTGAAGCCGAAGGCAAAAAAGTTAATGCCCCTGTGTCAAAAGTCATCACCCAGTATTGGCGTCCGATTGTGCAAGGCACATTCTTGATGGCGATGACTTATGTGATTTTTTATATCATGACTGCCTTCGTACAAGCGTATTCAAAAAGCCCGGCAAAATTATCTTCTTTTGGTTTCCCAACAGGGTTAGGTATTGCCCCAAATACCTTTACTGGCTTTTTATTGGTGGCTGCGATTGTGTTTGGTATTTTTACCAGTATTTCAGGGGTTGGCGCGGATAAAATCGGTCGTAGAAAATGGCTGATTGGCGTGACTATATTATGCATGGTGTTTGCCTGCTTTATGCCAATGCTGCTCAGCAATGGCACACCAACCACGGTATTTATTTTCCTCATTTTGGGCATGGCATGTATGGGTATGTCATTTGGTCCAATGGCAGCGCTATTACCAGAGCTGTTCCCCACCGAAGTACGGTATTCAGGTGCGTCACTGGCTTACAATCTAGCGGCGATTGTGGGTGCATCGATTCCTGCGATTTATGCCATCAAAATCAATGAGCAATATGGCATGAAAGGTGTGGCTATATATATTGTTATTAACGGTTTGATTTCTCTCATTGCGTTATTCTCAATTAAAGAAACCAAAAATATCGATTTGATGGACTAAAAATTGATACCTAAAAAACGCTGGCAAATGCTGGCGTTTTTTTTGCCCAAGGCGGTTATAATAAACCTTTCAATACCATGAGACCTAGGATGAAAGCCTATAACCGCTGTGAATGGTGCGGCACAGACCCACTTTATCAAGCTTACCACGACCATGAATGGGGAAAGCCCAGTTATGATGACCGTCATCTATTTGCCATGCTGTGTTTAGAAGGTATGCAAGCGGGACTCAGCTGGATTACCATACTCAAAAAACGCGAGCGTTATTACCAAGTATTTGCTGATTTTGACCCTGCAATTATCGCGCAGTTTGATGATGACATGGTCGATAGCCTGATGACCGATGCGGGCATTATTCGCCACCGCGGTAAAATCAAAGCCATCATCAACAATGCCAAATGCTATCTCAAAATCACCGAAACGCAAGCTTTTAGCGATTATCTTTGGAGCTTATCGCCCAGCGGCTTGGCAAAAATACCGCAGGATAACCACCCAAAAACCTTTGCTGATATCCCCAGCAACACTGAATATTCAGATAACATGTCAAAAGCGCTCAAAAAAGACGGGTTTAAATTTGTGGGCTCGACGATTTGCTATGCGTTTATGCAAGCAGTCGGTATGGTGAATGACCATGTAGCGGCGTGTGATTTTCGATAAGCGGGTTCAATAGTCAACAGCGGATAGCATATTCCCCGATGCTACAGATTTCTCAATGCTACAGCCCCCAAAATAGGCTAAAACTAATCAAAATCAATACCAGTAAAATGCTTTGAACCAATAAAAAATGCTGATGCACTTTGAGCAATCCGCGCAGATTGACCCCATAATGACTGACATTTTTGAGAGAATAGCTTTGAAAATCCACTAAGCTACGTTGATGGTAGTGTGACCGCATGACCTCGATAAACTTATCAGCCGCTGCCGCTTTTGACCCAGCTGACAACATAGGTAAAAACGCATTAATAACCTCTTCATGCGTTTCTGGGTTATTGATATTGACCATCAACATTTGCCAATCTTGAAACAGCCGTTGTTCGATGACCCCTTTAGACTTGAGCGTGACATCGCGGTTGCGCCCATCACGCTGAATGTTACCAAATAATTGCTCAATCGCTGATTTTTCGCCTTCAATGTACTGAAAAAAATAGCCATTACCAAAGCACAAAAAACCGGTAATTTGATGGGCAAGGTTCTCACGCTGTGCCACCGTCATGATATCAGACAGCGTTCTAGGGGTTACGCCAGCTTTCAACGTCATACGGCTCACATAAGTTAGATAATGAATTTGCCCCAAGCAGCACCTCAGTCTTTATGGTTTTACAATTTTTGTTCAGCGCAATTTTAACAATTTATTACATACTTAGCCATCCATTAAATCAAGAATATTAGCTTACCTAGTCACAAATAGCGGTTGAGTGGCTTTTTTTGGACGCTCGTATTGCATTTACCATCATCAGCAACACCCCCACCCAAATTAAAGCAAAACTGGCAATCATGGTACCATTGACAGCTTCATGCAACACAAAAATGGACAATAAAAACATCAGTGCAGGTTCCAGATAACTGAGCATGCCAAAGGTGTTCATCGGTAACACCTGACTGGCTTTGAGATTGGTCTGCATGGCAAGCGCGCTAATCATACCCAGCCCAATCACTAACAGCCCCATTGTCATTGATCCTGTGACTATCGATACACTCGTGTTTTGCCATAATAAAAAACCTAGGGCAATTGGGGCAATCACTGACAAATCAACGAACAGCCCCATCAGCGCAGGCACCCCTTGCCAGCGGCGCAGTCCATAATAAATCGGATACGTCAAACACACCCATGCAGTGACCCACGATACACTCCCCGCGAGCCAAAATTGCAATCCTACCCCTGCTGACGCAGCGATAATCGCCGCCCACTGCAATCGATTTAAGGTTTCTTTAAACACCACACAACCCATCAGCACCATCATCAAGGGAAACACAAAATACCCCATTGCGGTATTGACCGCCTGTCCATTGATAGGCGCCCACATAAACAGCCATAGCTGACTTGCCAAAATCGGTGTCGGCAACAGCAATAAAACCCATTGTTGTTTGTTTAATCCCATCAAAAATGTTTTGAGCTGCCCAAAACTTTGCGTCACGGCCAACAACCCTACCAACCCAAACCACATCGCCACCATGCGCCACAAAAAAACTTGCGTGCCTGACAACGGCGCAAGCCAGTGACTATACAGATACAGCACGCCAAACAACACATTAGAAATCAATGCAAGCACTACCCCAAAACGTAACTTTTTGGCAGCGGTAGCGGGCTGAGAAGTTGTTGCGTTGGGGGGAGCAACGATAGACGATGGTGATAAAGCGCTGGAGACTGACATAATTGACCTTGTTATATTTTTGCTTTTGCGGTTAAATTGCAAGCAGTATAACAATTATCTTTGGTAAATTATTTCAAAATACCCCTATTTATGATAAATTAACATTAATATAAGATAAATTTGCTATATTTTTCTCAATTTTTCTTATTGTGTATTTTTAGAAGGACATGGCTATGATTCATGAAATCGATGATATCGATAAACGTATTTTAAACTTGTTGCAAGAAGATGCGACGCTACCGCTTAAGAACATCGCCGAAAAAGTGCATGCATCGGTAGCGACCTGTCAGCGCCGTATCCAAATGATGACAGAGACTGGGGTGATTACTCGCCAAGTGGTGATTGTCAATCCCACCGAATTGGGCTTTGATTTAAGCGCGTTTGTGCTGATTGAAATGGAAAAACAAAATACCGCGCTGCAGCATGGCTTTGAGCGCTTGATGAGCCGATTGCCCAACGTGATGAGTTGTTATGAAATCTCAGGGGATTATGACTTTTTGCTATTGGTACATGCCAAAAATATGGCGGAATATCACCGTTTTACCCGTGATAATTTAACTTATGAAAACAATGTCCGACGCTTTAAAAGTCAATTTGTGATGAATTTTTCCAAGGTAGGCACTAAAATCCAGTTAGATTAGTTAGATTAATGCGCCATCAGACAATGGGCTCAAACAATAGGCTTAGTGCGATACCAAAATGACGTCGGCAACGAAATGCCAAACACCAACGCAGCGGTCACAAATATCGCATTGAAGCTAAAATCCATCATTTGGGTAAATACTTGTGGATTGTAGCCATAGTAGCCTAGCTGTACAAAGCTAATCATAGCTTTGTACGCGGTAATCCCCGGCATCATACACAGCATGGCAGGCACCAAAATCATCTTTGGGGTGAGTAAATATTTTTTTGCCAAATAAATTGCCACAAAGGATGAAATACCCGCTGCTACAAACGTCGCTAGTATCAAATTGACTGACAGTTGTTTTAACAGTTCTCTAAGTCCATAACCCAGCACAGTCAACAATAAGCATTGCCAAATATAGCGGCGCGGCACATTGACAAGCAGTGTCCAGCCAAGCGTCATCAAGCAAGCAAAAGTTGCTGCGCGTATCAAGGCAATCGCATCAATCGCCATTTTTCACCCTACCCAATATTGGCAATAAAATTTTATCAAACGCTTTCATCAACCCACGCCCCAATGACTGATATTTAGTAGTAGCAATGACAGCACGATGCCGATACAGCTTGACAGTGTCAAGATAATCACAAACATAAAGCGCCCGATACCGATGTTCATATAACCCTTGAGCATATCTGATAATGAATTTATCAAAGGAAAACTGGGAACCAACCAAAGCACACTTGATGCCATGGCAATATGCGGGTCGTTACCAATCCCCAATAACAGCGCGGTACTGGCGAAGATGGAGCCAAAACACGCCGCTATGAGCGCGGATATAAAGGGATTAAAGTTGCGGTTACTCAGCCATAGCCGCAGCGAATACCCCATCATACTGGCAATAAAAGTCACCAAACACACCAGTATATCGCCCCCTGCCAAATACGCAAAGCAGGCACACGCCACACCGACCATCGGCGCGACCATCTTGGCAGGATAAGTGCCGCGATCAATCTCATCAAATCGATAAGTCGCATGCTCTAGGGTACTCGTCACCGGCATACTTTCCAAATCCAGTACAATTCGCTGAATTTGCACAATGATATTGACATTGATGGCATGGGTGGTTGACGCGCGCAGGGTGGTAATACAGCGGTTATTATAAATTGTGGTGATGGTCAAGCCATTATAGGCAATCCCACACTCCACACTAGCCAACCCCAACGCTAACCCCAGTCGGCGGCACAAATCTGTTACCGTTGCCGACTCTGCCCCATATTGCATGAGTAGCAGCCCACAGCGCACACACAGGCGGGTGATTTGCTGCTGGTGTTCATACGCCATATACGGCAACCGCCGTCTAGGCTTCGGCTCTGTCGGGGGCGAAAGCTTGGCAGGCTCAGGTGTTAGCGGATCAAGCGCTTCTAGGGCATCAGCAAAGGTATCACTCATAAGGCGCTACAAAAAAATCAAGAAAGCTATAGTTTACCACCAAAGTTTTGGGGCAGTTATAAAAAATCTTATTTATAAAGTATGCCGATACTGCACAAAATCCGTCTTTTTAGCGATATGGTCGTACAGACGGCGAGCGGAAACGTTGCCTTCTTGAGTGACCCAATAGACCCGATTACAGTTTTTATCTTTAGCAAATTGATAGACATATTTGATCAGCATTCTTCCCACACCTTTACCACGCCCATTTTCTTTGACGAACAAATCCTCAAGATAGCAACAGTCTGTGGTATTCCATGTATTTGGATGCAATACAACATGTACAAAGCCGATAAGCTTATCATCCAAAAATGCCCCGAAACCAAAAATGGGTGATGTTTCGTCAATGATTTTTTGCCAAGTATTTTCCGTAGTCGCTTGGGGTAGATCTGTTTGATAAAATTCTAAATAGCCCTGCCACAAGGCTTGCCAGTTAGTTTTATCCTGTGCAGTTAGTGGTAAGATTTGCATTATCAATTATCCTTATATTTAGCTGTTGCCAACAAAAAAAGTACTACCAATAAAATTATCGCCTAAAGTCATCGTGATTAAATAGTTTATGGTAAGTAAAAAATTTTCAACGCTTATTATAATGTAATTACTTGCAAAAAATTTTGTCTAATAGCCAATAAAATTCCGACTAATTTAATCAGGTTTTTTTGTTATTTCGCCCTATAAACCCCCATCGCAAAATTGATTCATGATAAAATGAGCCATATTCATTTTATTTAATATCCAAGCCTATGTCCGCCGAAACTATTGCCAACAAAGCCTTTAAACAAGGCACCAAAGCCCTATTTGACTATGACAAACACTGGGCAAGCTGCTTTGAGCCTGCGCCATTTTTGCCGATGAGCCGCGCCGAAATGGATGCCCTTGGTTGGGATGCCTGTGATGTCATTATCGTCTCAGGCGATGCCTACGTCGATCACCCAAGCTTTGGTATGGCAATCATCGGCAGGCTGTTAGAGTCGCAAGGCTTTCGCGTCGGTATCATCGCCCAGCCAGACTGGACGAGCAAAGACGCTTTTATGACACTCGGCAAACCGACCATCGCGTGGGGCGTCACCGCAGGCAATATGGACAGCATGATTAACCGCTACACCGCCGATAGACGCATTCGCAGTGACGATGCCTACTCGCCAGACAATGCCCCCGACAAACGCCCCGACCGTGCTGCTGTGGTATATAGCCAGCGCTGCCGTGAAGCCTATCCCGATGTGCCCATTATTTTGGGCGGGATTGAAGGCTCGCTGCGCCGTATCGCCCATTATGATTATTGGTCAGACAAAGTGCGCCGTAGCATTTTGATGGATAGCCGCGCTGATATTTTGCTGTATGGCAATGCCGAGCGCGCGATTGTCGATGTTGTACATGCACTTGCCAAAGGTTACCGTTTTGAAGACCTTGCCAAAGTGCGTGGCACCGCGTATCTGTCGACACAAACCAAAAAACACTGGCAACGCGATATGATAGAAATCGCCAGTAACGACGTCGACACCGTTGGGCGTGTTGACCCGATTATCAATCCGTATGTGATGATGGAAGATGTGGGCGACTGTCACATCGAACAAGAAAAAACCCTTGAGAGTCAATACAAAGGGTTTGTGGCAGATAAAGTCGAGCACAAAGTGCTCAATGCTGATAAGGTCGCTGAAAGCCAAGACATCCAAGTGGTTAACCTCAAAGACCCCAATAAAAACGCCTTAAAACACAAACGCCCGTTGCCGCCCCGTGACAAAACCGTGATTCGCTTGCCCGACTTTGAGCAAGTCAAATCCGACCCGGTACTTTACGCCCATGCCAACCGTATTTTGCACCTAGAAACCAATCCGCATAACGCCCGCGCCTTGGTGCAGCGACATGGCGACATTGATGTATGGCTCAATCCGCCGCCCATTCCACTTACCATGGAAGAGATGGATTATATCTTTGATTTGCCGTATGCCCGTTTGCCCCATCCTAGCTACGGCAACGCAAGAATTCCTGCCTACGACATGATTAAATTATCAGTCAATATCATGCGCGGCTGTTTTGGCGGCTGTACCTTCTGCTCGATTACCGAACATGAAGGACGCATTATCCAAAACCGCTCAGAAGAGTCTATCTTGGGCGAAATCAAAAAAATCCGCGACACCGAGCCATCATTTACCGGAGTAATTTCTGACCTTGGCGGACCGACTGCCAACATGTACCGTCTGCATTGCAAAGACGATGCCATTGAGAAAAACTGCCGCAAACCCTCCTGCGTGTATCCCGATATTTGCGACAACTTACTCACCGACCACAGTCATCTCACCCAACTGTACCGTAAAGCTCGTGATATCAAAGGGGTGAAAAAAATCCTGATTGCGTCAGGCTTGCGCTATGATTTGGCGGTCAAAGACCCGGAATATGTCAAAGAATTGGTCACCCACCATGTCGGCGGTTATCTCAAAATCGCCCCTGAACATTCCGAAACCAATGTACTCTCCAAAATGATGAAACCGGGTATGGGGACGTATGACACTTTCAAGCAGATGTTTGACAAATACAGCCGTGAAGCAGGTAAAGAGCAATATTTGATTCCGTATTTTATCGCCGCGCACCCTGGCACCACCGACACGGACATGATGAACTTGGCGATTTGGCTCAAGCGCAATGGCTTTCGTGCCGACCAAGTACAAGCCTTTTACCCAAGCCCAATGGCAACTGCTACTACCATGTATCATACTGCCAAAGACCCCTTGCATAAAGTCACCCGTGACAGCGAAGGGGTGGAAATCGTCAAATCGGGCAAACAGCGTAAACTCCACAAAGCTTATCTACGTTACCACGACCCCAAAAATTGGGCACTGCTGCGTCAATCGCTTAAAGACTTGGGGCGTGAGGATTTGATTGGGCATGGCAGTCAGTGTTTAATTCCGCCATACAATCCTAAACTTGAGGGCGAGGATGTTTACCAATCAGCCCGTAAGAAAAATAGTTCTGCCGTTGGTGATTCGGTCAAGCGTAGTGCTAAGGATAACACGGCTCAAAAGTCGGGCAAGAAACCCACGCCAAGCAGTTTTGGTAAAAAACCGTCAAACCAAAAACAGCCGAAAAAAGGCAATTTTCAAACCCAACATACAGGCTTGCCACCAAGAAAAACTAAATAGTCTTTGTTAATTATTTACAAGTGTTATTTTAACTTTACCGATTTGGTGGCTGTCATCACTCTCTACCAAATTCGGTAAAATTTTTTGAAGTAAAAATTTTATAAGTTGCTCAATAGATTTTATCAGTCCTTTGATTTCAGACAATTTCACAGTTCTTTGTCCATTGTGAACTACATTATTTCTTATCTCTATGGCACGTTCACAATCTGAAAGAATACTTTGTGAAATTTCAGTCTTATCTAAAAGTATTGGAAAAAGAATTTTAACCGTACCAGAAAATCGCAGGTGTTCAATCTGTGTTTTTATACTCTCTGAAGAAATACCTTTGTAATCAGATATTCTTTTAAGCCAACTATGGTCTTTAATTTTTGCGAATTCATTTACTGCCGTTTCTAAAGCCGAACAAACCTCAATAATAGCACTGCGACCATAACCATTTTCAAGTAATAATTTAGCATTTGATAATAGTTCTAATGAAAGATTAGTTCTGCTATTACTTTTTATAAAGTCAGCTATATCTTGCCAATTATTTTCGATAATTCCATTTTCAGAACCATTCACATTAACAATAATAGTATCGAAATAATTCATACAAAATTCAATGAAATCACTTCCGTTGGCAGATACTTTAAAATCAATATTACTTAATTCAGTATTCAGTTTTTCCCTATCAAAGTGTATTGTTTGTAGCCAATATTGTCCTTTGTTAGCACTGACAAATTCAATTAAGCGATTAACATACTTTTCTATACTCTCAATAAAGATATTTATAAGAGATTTGACTTCTGTATCTTTTAATTCATTTATTGGCTTACATGATTCTAAAATATAGTTGCCCAAGTTATCATCAATATCTATTTCAAAATCTACGCAAATTTTTTCCAAAGGAATATATAAGTTATTATTGAGTGAAGAAACCTGCATTTCATCATATCTAGTGATTAAATTTATGGAATCTCTAACAAAATATAAACTCATGATTGTATGACTATCAATCTCAATACTAATTCTATCTTTATATTCAGGAATCCATCTTGAAAAATTGATGTCT
>ENA-OOKF01000102-OOKF01000102.1-human-skin-metagenome-genome-assembly--contig:-NODE-102-length-11570-cov-11.409466_pt1 | contig 11570 bp, 24 predicted proteins | sample MGYA00248881_ERZ501000 | MGnify/ENA primary metagenome ERZ501000 (study PRJEB25958, sample SAMN03398534) | human skin metagenome | study: EMG produced TPA metagenomics assembly of the Human Skin...
AATTTCAGCTAATTGCATGGTAAAATTACCTCTCTGTTTAGTTTTGTTGAAGCCCTACTAGTTCGTGCTAGTGGGGTTTTTTGTTGCCTATCCGTATTACAAAATATTTTCGTATCACGGTTTTTTGCGTAATACGCAAAGGGCTTATAGGTATAAGCCCATAACTTGCCGCGCCTTCGCACCGCCAGTCATATTCATCATTCCTTCATTGATTCGCTCGTTGACCAAAAACTTAATCACTTGCTCAAGCGTTTCAAATCCGTGAATTTCTTTCAGTGTTTCTAGGTGTTGGATTGTTTCATCGTCCAAATCCTTTAAATCAAATTCTTTTTTACTCATGACATTCCCCAAAAAGTTACGTTAGTTAATGCGCTAAACGTAATCTGTTTAGTTCATATCGGCTTGTGATACATTGCTCTTGTGAGCCAAGATTAAATCCATGCGTGAGCGGATGCCTTCTTCAACAAGCATACGAACGGTTTTGCTAAAGTCATTGCCTTCCCAATTTGCGATTGCTGAAATCATTTGCTCTTGATATTCGTCAAAGCGAATCGGCTTAGGCTGCTTAACTAACTTGCGGTCTTGGTAGTGGTGGGTCATTTGTTGTAGTCCTTAGGTTGTTTCAAGTTAATTTTCATTAATGAAAAAATCGCATAAGCCGTGATAGCTAAGTTTACTGTTGCTAGCCAATGCCATTTTTTTAAGTTTTTCTAACGGTGGCGTTTTACGCCGATGGATTAGATGGGTATTGATATAAGCTGGTGATAACTCGCTTTTTTGGGCAAATTCTTTTTTCTGCTTATCACTTAACCCCATCCAAAAAGTATATAAATCGCTCATAAATACCTCGTGGTTACCATTAAAATAAATAATACCTTATAGGTAGTTTATTTGCAAGAGAAAAAATACCTAATGGGTTATTTTACCTTTAGGGTATTTATTAGGATAATTCGCGCAGGAGGTAAATAAGATGGCTAAACAATTCACAGGTATAGATGTAATCAGACGCGAAAACACTAAGGCTTTAATGGCTCAAACAGGAGTTAAGCGAAAAGAACTTGCAGAGGGGGCAAAGATTGACTATGGCTTGTTAGGTCATTACATCGGTAAAAACCCAAGCAAACGCATTGGGGATGAAACAGCTAGCAAGATTGAAGCGTTTTTCAAAAAGCCTAAAAACTGGCTTGACCACGAACATACCGATGACAACATGCTTAGTAGTGAAGGCGATAACTTTAAGATATTACCAAAAGGCAAAGTTAGACAATTAGCAGTCTTAAACTATGTTAAAGCTAGTCAATTTTGCGAATATCATGATGACGCTATAGCAGATGAATACTTGACCGTTGAGGGTGATTATGGTGATAACGCTTATATCGTGATAATAGAAGGCAAAAGCATGGAACCCGATTTTTACGCAGGCGAAATGGTTATTGTTGACCCCGATTTGCAGCCAAACCCAAGTGACTTTGTGATTGCTTTATCTCATAATGATAAAAAGACCACTTTTAAAAAATACCGACCTAAAGGATTTGATGAGCATGGTGTGGAATACTACCAGTTAATACCATCAAACCCCGATTACCCAATAATTGATAGCAGGCACGAGCCGTTCAGTATTTGTGCTGTGGCGGTTGAAAGAAAACAAAAACTAAGATAAAGGGATAAAACAGAGGATAAACGATATGAAAAGGATGATTGTAATTCCTATTTTTTTGATGCTTGTCGCTTGTAGTGAGCCGCCACAAAATCAGCCAGCACAACAGACAACAGTTGAAGCTACGCCAGTGAATAGCAATGCTGACCTAGATAAGCCAATCAATCAGCCAAGTAAAATCATTCCAAAAAACAAAGATTATAGTAAGGTTGTTGATATTGCAAAACGAAGCGATGCGCCAAAATTCTACGACAAGTGGGGTAAAGCAACTATTGACCGAAGTAATAAATTAATTAAAAAAGCCGCGCGTAAAGCAGAAGAAAGCCCCGACTGTGATAGCGTAGAATGGGTGGCAATGTCTGACAATATGTCAAAACCCGATGAAATTGTTTGGTACGCAGATTGCACCAACGGCAACCGCAGATATGTTAGCGAAAAGTCACTATGAAGCCTTACCAATATCACCACCTAATACACGCCCTTAAATTCGCCTACCCTGTTAGCCAGTGGCGCAATGGCTGGTGTGTGTATCAGCAAGGCGTATTTGATTAAACAATAAAAGGAAGAAAAAATGTTAGACTTAACAACAAGCATTGATAACTTTGATGGATATACACAGGTTCATTGTACCATCATGACAGACCCACAGCAGGCAGAACGACCAAGGCAAGTTGTTAACTGTTCGATTGAAGTGCCTTATGCGGATAGTTTGAAAGAAGTCCGCCTTGCCGCGTTTCTTGAATTAAAAAACTTTTTAACGCAGTCTTTATCTCAGATTGATGAGGAGATTGCAAGGCTTCAACAATAACTGATTTTACAATCTCTTTTAGTTCTGAATTTTCAGTCATAACTCACCTTAGTTACAAAAAAATCATAAAATAATCTTACCACAATACCCGCTTAAATGCGGGTTTTTTATTGTCTAAAAACTATCATTTAAGTATTTTTTTAATTATTTTATAAAAATATTACCTTTTGGGTATTGCATAAAAAATACCTGTGAGGTATTATAAACACATCAAAACGAAATACGCAAAGTGACGAACTAGCGATACTCAATTCCGACTTAGACAAGAAGTCTAGTTAGCTGCAAAGAAGTTACTCAATTTTAGCCACTGTTTAGACAAGGTGGCTAATGTGGACTAACTGAACAAAGGTGAATGATTATGAATACACAGGTTTATAGATTTACTATCAATGGCGATGGGCTATTCAGAATAGGACTGGTTGAAGCAGAGAGCGAGCAAGAAGCAAATCAGATTGTTGCAACCCTAGAAAGCGATTGTAAAAGCTACTTGGTTAAGCTTCACAAAAACCAAGAAGTAGCAAGACGAAAATTATGCGGTAGAAAAGTAGCTTAATTTAAACAACAAAAAAGCCCATCAGACGGTCAAATCAAAATGGGCTTTACTCAACAAGGAGTTAAAACAGTATGACACACACCAACCTAAAAATCCATAGTCACTACGACAATAACATTGATGTTGTAGAGCATGACTGCGACTACCTAGCAACAGGCAATGTTTATCTAGCAGATGACAGCATTGATGACTGCTATATCAACTTTGAATTTGAAGCCATTATCAAGATGGATTACGAGAACGACATTGACGATATCGACTTAGAAATCATGTTGATTGAGATGGAAAACCTAAGCAGCGAATTTTTGCAGCATAAAGCCTATTTCAAAAAACAGATTGAGAACTGGCTAAACGACAACTGCAAAGCAAAAATCCAACAACTACAAAAAGCAAGCTATGAATTTTAAGGGGAATGAGATGAAAGAGCCAATAGAACAAGGTGTATTAACACTGGTAATGGACTATGACGATAAGGGCGATTATGCCCTTTTGAACAAAGTCGAAATCTGCATGACTGAATCAGTTGAATATCCACTTACTGACGGTAGCGATGTTTTGAACTTCTGCAAATTGCTAAGACGCTCAATCGGCAAGCCAGTTTACGCAAATGAGAAACACAGAAAGGCGCAAAAACTGACACATTTTCAGTTATCGAACATTTTGGGGGCGGCATGAAAAAACTTACTCAAGACGTATTTAAAGACGCGCCCGAGTGGGTGCGTAGTGCGGCGGTTGATAAAAATGGCGATGCTTACTGGTATAGCACGGACAAGTCCATGCTATATGCAGGCAGGTTCTTTCACCAATTCAGCTATAGCCAAACTTTAGGCGAAAATCTAGCTAGACAGTGTTACTGCATTGGCGATGGTTACAGCACAAAGAATTGGCAAAACTCAGCAATAGACCGTGAGGTGCAGCCATGAAACGCACAGAACTAGCCCTACTCGCCTTCTGCACAATCCTATTTTATGGCTTCATGTCGCTAGGTTTTAAACTTGGCGATTATGGCTATGACCCAGTTATCAGCCCAACCGATAAGTTAATCATGGATATAAAAGGCGGTGGAAAGTGACAAACAAGCCTATCTCATGGCAAACACCGCTAAACGCTGAAGCTAAAAAGCAACTAAGCAAGCTATTTAGTGAAACTGAATTTAACAATATTTTTAAAGGTAAAGACCATGAGCAATCAAAACAACCAAGTAATGGCAACGAAAGATTTTTTCTCAAAACCGATAGTGCAACAAAAACTCATAGAGCTACTGGGTAAAAATGCTCAAAGTTTTGCTACCAGTGTCCTACAGGTGGTTAATAGTAACGATATGCTCAAAAATGCAGACCCTCAGACTGTGTTTAGTGCAGCTTGTATGGCAGCAACGCTTAATCTACCGATTAATAACAATCTAGGTTTTGCTTACATTGTGCCTTTTCGCAATAACAAAGCCAATCGCACAGAGGCGCAATTTCAGCTTGGCTATAAAGGTTTTATTCAACTCGCGCAACGTAGCGGTCAATTTAAGCGCATCAATGCTTGTGCTACTTACTCGGATGACACCGAGCAGACAGTTTATGAGCGTTTGACTAGCTTATTGCCAAAAAAGCCAACAGGTCAAATCACTGGTTATATCGCATATTTTCAGTTGCTCAATGGCTATGAAGCGCACCTTGCAATGAGTATTGAAGAACTAAATGCTCACTCTCAAAAGTACAGCCAAACCGCAAAAAAAGGCTTTGGAGTATGGAAAGATAACTTTGATGCCATGGCTCAAAAAACGGTTATCAAGTTACTACTAAGCAAACAGGCACCGTTATCCATTGATACGCCTTTGGCAACAGCCGTACAAGCAGACCAAGCCGTTATCCATGATGTAGATGGCGAGCAAGTTTTCATCTATGAAGACAACCAGCGACCACAGCAAGCTATCGAAATGAATTTAGATAATGACGAAACCCTACTAAACACCGTCATTTCGCAAATTCAAAACGGCACGCTTGATAAAGGCACTATTTTAAGCGGTCAAGGTGGTTATACGTTTAACGAAACCACACGGCAAAAACTGGTGGCGGCATGATTTACAAGGCACGCTGTAGCTCACTTAAAGAGCTAATGACTGGCAGAGCCAAAAAGGATGGCAGTATCGATTTTGGCGATACTGTCAAATCCATGGTAAAGCGACAAGTGGTTAATGAATTGTTTGGTTATGCCAAACCAAAGGAAAACCAATACACTCAAAAAGGCTTGCTGCTTGAAGATGATGCCATTAAGGCAGTTGGATTGCTCACAGGCACTTTGCCAGTTAAAAACACAGAAAGACGCAATAACCCATGGATTCAAGGTGAATGCGATGTGCTTACCGATGAAGCCATACGAGATATCAAGTGTAGTTGGTCGCGTGATACTCACCCATGGTTTATAGAAGACGCACAAAACAAGGCTAAAGAATATGGTTATGACTGGCAAATGCAAGGCTATATGTGGCTTTGGGATAAACCAGTTGCCTACATTGACTTTATCTTACTACCCACCCCTTACGAGTGCTTAAAGCCATGGGATGATGAATTTGACCATATAGACATGGTGGAATCCATACCGCTACAACACAGAATTGTCACAGTAAAGATTGAGCGTGACATCAACGCTCAATTAGCAATCAAAAAGCGCATTGCTGAAGCAGTGCCCTACTATGTAGATAGATACAACGAATTAGCTAAAAAACATAAGTTTATGTTGATTGGCGAAGGCGAATAACTTAATCAAAAGGAGTGCATCATGCGCGGAGTAAATAAAGTAATTATCGTTGGCAACTGTGGTTCAGACCCCGAAGTCAAGCAATTTGCCAATGGTGGCAGCGTTACCACTATTTCAGTAGCTACAAGTGAGCAATGGAACGATAAGCAGACAGGTGAAAAACGTGAGCAAACCGAATGGCATCGTATCAGCTTGTATAACAAACTAGCTGAAATTGCAGCGCAATACCTACGCAAAGGCAGTCAAGTCTATGTTGAAGGCAGCCTACGCACACGCAAGTATCAAGACCAAAACGGACAAGACCGCTATGTTACTGAAATCCGAGCCGACCAAATGCAAATGCTAGGCGGCAACCAAAACGCACAGCAAAACAATGGTGGTTATCCGCAGCAAAACAACCAGCCACAGCCACAGCCTAGCCCATACGCACAGGCGGCATTAAACACCGCGCAGAATGTGGTGCAAAATACGCCAGTCGGTCAAGCGATTAATCAGCAATTTGCAAACGGTCAATCAGTGCCGCCAGCGTATCAAAACAACCCACAGTTTGCACCACAAAACCCTAATCAGCAGCAACCGCAATTCAACAACAATATGCAAGGTGAGCCACAGTCTAGCGCAGTCGACTCAGATATCCCTTTTTCCGCGCTCAACGGTCAATTATCGCATTTGATTTAATTAAAAAGGCGGCTTGCTTGCAGGTCGCTAAGGATAAAAAAAATGGATAACGAAACAGTTGAACGCTGCACCACCACCCTACTCGAAGAAGCACAAAACGCTGAATATGACGAATTGATTATTGAGAGCGTACTCAATGAGTAGATTTGTTATCACTTATCGGTGGCGTAACAAATTACGCAAATTTAGCACGGTAGCAAGTTGCGAACAGCTTGCTATCAAACAATACAGCAAAGAAAAGGCGTTGATTGACGCTGAATTTATTAAATGCGAGATGATTAAATGAGCCTATTAGCACAATTAAACAGCACCCTATCAGTAGCACTTCAAAATATAGCAAAAGCCGATGATAACGCGGAACTTGAACTAGCAATCAAAAAAGCCAAACCATTGTGTGAGATTGCAAGTCGAATCAATGAAACACACCGAATAGTCTTAGATGCAAACAAGATAGCGATTGAAAACGGCTGCATTAATCAAATCGACAATAGCTTATTGTCAATCGGTCATAACGGTATCAAGGATGTTGAGCATGACAAGGCATCGTAAATACAACGCCGAACAGCTTGAGTTTATCCGACAAAATCAAGAAGGCATTACTCGTCAAGCATTGGCGGATTTACTCAAAGAAAAGTACGGCATTATCACAAGTGCAAATAGCCTTAAAGCATACTGCAAGCGATTGGGGTTAAAAAACGGCTTAACAGGTCACTTTGAAAAGGGCTGCACACCACCGCTCAAAGGGACTAAGGGTATTGGCAAGCGCAATAGCGGCTGCTTTGAAAAAGGCATTGTACCTCACAACACAAAGCCCATCGGTTACGAGTATGTGGCAAGCAACGGTTACATTGTTGTCAAAGTTGGCAAGCGTCAATACAGACAAAAGCAGCGTGTGGTGTGGGAGCAAATCAACGGCGCAATACCAAACACCCACTGCATTAAGTTTATTGATGGTAATACCCAAAACTGCGATATCGACAATTTGATGCTAGTACCAAAGTCGATTATCGCACCTATCGGCAGACAAGGTTTAACCGACAATATCGAACTCAACAAGGCAATTATTTTAACCGAACATTTGAAATATGAAACAAGGATAAAGGCATCATGAGCATTGAGCGCATATCAACAATACAGACAGCAAGCGTAATCACACAGCCAGCTGAAGCGACTGAGCATCTAACGCTGGTTAAGAAGTTGGAGCAAGAAAAAGATTTATGGGATGAAGTGTATATTGCTTGCGATTTAGATAGACAAGAAATACGAGTAATGATTGATGATGCTATCAATGGTTGCATCGACATCGTTAAGCAGCATAGTGGATGGATATCAGCCGATGAGCGGTTGCCTGAAAATAATTTATTTGTTTTGGTTTGGCTAAAAAGCGGCTATTACGAAGTGCTGCAACGAAGCGAATATGAACATCCGAATGAACCTAGCACATTTATCTGGGAAAAACTTTGTTGTAATGGTTATTTTACGGATTGGGATATTACAGCATGGCAACCACTCCCCCAACCACCAAGCGAGGTGCAAGATGACTAAAACCACGATAGGTAGCAAAGAATTCCAAGGTTTGATTATTTATTCCGCGCGTTACACGTTAGGTCGCATGACTTACGCACCACACGAAGTTGGAGATATCATCAAAAGGTATTTAGGCAAAGTAGAAAATGGCACGTTAGACGTTTTAATCAATGATATTGAGCATCAATCACAGTTTGATTGGGGGTTGGGTGACGATTGCGATAAAAAAATGTGGCTTGCCCTGCTAGATACTTTAAAAAATGAACGTGATAGACGAAAAGCGATTGATAGGGAGTGAGTGATGATTAAACGAGTGAATATAAAACAGTTTGCAGAAATGATGGGTGTGTGTCGCAATACATTCAAAAAACGAATTATACCAATCGCACCGCCACCGATTGAGGTATTTGGGACGCGCATGGCATGGGACGAAGACGCAGCCAAAGAGTTTGTAGAACGCTATAAAAATGGTGAATACACACAATCAGCATAAACACACATTTTACACACGATTAAAGCGCATTGATTAATTATTTATAATTATCAATATCTTAAATATTAATATCAGAGTCCGCCATCTCCACCATCTTTGAAATAGCACAAAGTTTTACAAAGTGTCATTAAGTATCAAAAAACAGTAGAAAAGCCTTGTAAACACTGAGTTTGCGAGGCTTTTTTATTGTCTTAAGCTATCATTAAGTGTCATTAATTATTATTTACTTTCACCTTTTATCAAGCTAATATTGCACACACCCCACACACGAAAACACACACAATTTACTTCCAACTACTTCCAACTACTTCCAACATTGGCTTATTTATGTCGCTCTCAGATTCCCAAGTTAAAGCCCTAAAACCCACTGACAAACGCTACTCTAAAAGTGATGGCGAAGGATTGTCTATTGACGTAATGCCAACTGGCAAAAAGTCATGGACGCTTGAGCTTGTCAAAAACGGTAAGCGCACGCGCAAAAAACTAGGCACTTACCCTACACTATCGCTAAAAGACGCACGAGAACTTGCCCAAAAAGAACGCAAACAGGCGATTATGGGCGTCAAAGATGTGACGCTTGGTGAAGTGATTGATGAATGGATTGAGCTTTATAGCAAGGCTTGGACGAGCGAGAAATACCGCTATACAGTGCTATATCGCATTGGTTTGGTGACTGACAATTTACGCCATCGCATGATATACGATATCACACGCAAAGACATTGCCGACCAAATCGCGCCTATTGTTGCTGAGCAGAAAAAAGTGACGGCTGACCGCGCCCTACGAAATATCAAAGCGATTTTTGACTATGCGATTGTGCGAGATTATATCCAAGCTAACCCCTGTCATCTTGTTGAAAAGATGATACCTGAGCATACCGTCACAAATATGGCTTGTCTGCCGTTTGAGCAAATGCCAAAGTTTTGGGCAACCGTCAACCAAACTGAAATTACTAACGAAGTGCGTATTGCTTTAGCCTTATACAATTACTTGGCAGTACGACCAAACGAGCTTGCCAATGCAAAATGGGCAGAGATAGATTTAGAAAAAGGCATTTGGCTGATACCAGCGCATAGGATGAAAATGCGTAAAGAACACATGATACCGCTTGCCAGTCAACCGCTTGAGCTTTTTAAATGGCTGTATGAGCATCGTAAAAGCGATGAGTATGTTTTTATCAATCGCACCAACCTAGCCAAGCCCATGCCAGTAGAGACACCTTTAGCTGCGATTAAACGTGCAGGATTTGCAGGCAAGATGACCACACACGGTTTTAGGGCATTATTTAGCACCCATGCCAATAACTCGAAGCTATGGGATAGTGACGTAATCGAGCGATGCCTTGCCCATGTTGAGAAAAACAAAGGACGCGCGGCATATAACCGCGCTGAGTATTGGGAACATCGAGTTAAGTTAATGCAGTGGTGGGCTGATATTGTGAGTGAGTGGATTGACTAATTTACAATCAAACAATCCAAAAACTTAACCGCGTAACCTGCAATCAATTTATCACGGTCCGTACCATTGATGATTTTACGCGCATTGACAAACTCTTGAGTTGTCCCTGTTTTGATACAGCGTGGCAGTGACATTCCAGTAAACGCACCTGTTAGCATACCTGTAATCAAGATATTAGCTGCATTTTTTGGCTCAAGTGCCAAGTCAGGATTGTTTGCCAAGTCCACATTAATCATTTTGCCTAGCTTGATATAGTTATCGAGCCATGTTAATTGGCACGGTCCGCGCCCATAGTATAAATGCGGGTATTCACTTTGCAGATAAGTATCGCCATCGCCATTTCTATAGCCAAACTTCTGCCCTTTTGAATTGGTAAACCATTGACCGTACTTGCGCGTCTTGCCCTTGCCATACTCTGCGATAGACTGCATGGTTTTAGCTGTCTCATGCCACACAGTCGCTAAGATATAAGCTGCAAACAATGGATTTTTAGCGGCTTGATTGGCGTTAATCGCTGCCATGATTGCATTAAAACCGTTAACCTGTGATTGGGTAAAGCCGCCAAACGCATAGCGCATTTTATCCCATGAATAATCTAGTTTTAACTTACTGTTATCAAGTGCTGATTGCGATTGATTGCCCCAAATACCATCAGCCGTTACGCCTAGCGAGCGTTGTATTTCTTTAACTGACATTTTGCCACTCCATAAAAAACCGCCTTATTTGGCGGTTAGATGATTGATTGTGTCGCGCTGCGCTTTGATGATTGCGTCTTTTTTATGCGATGACTCACGATAAACTTTAATGCGCCAAATAAGCCCTGCTACGCCTAGCACCATGAAAAATCGCTGAATATCAATCTGACTATCAGGCATTGAAGTCTGATAGAACGTCACGGCAGCAGATAGCCAAGCAATTGTGGTAACAACAATAGGTATGACGTTATACACATTTGTATGGACGTTTGGCTTTAAGATGCAAAACCATTTAATGAGCGCAAATACACCGAACAGCGCACCGATAAAACACAGAATTACGCTAATCATGACTCACCCCCTTTGTCGGGTAGCTCAAACTGAACTGGTGACACCTTGTTTACCACTGCCAAACTGTTTTTAGGGCTAGACAGCAAGACAAGCACAAACTGTAAAATCGCACTTGATAAAAAAGATGAGATTGCCGCGTATGTGCTTAAAATAACTTCGGGCGGGTCGCGTCCGTCTGTCATTGCGATTGATAATGACATGCCGCCAAGTACGCCAAGAAACGGCTTTGCTACATATAGATAGCGAAACCTTGTATCAATGTTATCTACTTTGACAAAGATTGAGCCGATGCCGCCCAACATACAAAATATCCACACTGGCAGCCATGACAATAAAAAAGGGGCGGTCATCCCCCAACTATTTAAAATTGGCTTAGGCTCTACATCTCCCACCTGAGCCACTGCGACTGTTGACATCAACAGCATGAGCGCAAATACCCAAAGTGTTGATGTTTTAACTCGTTTTTTTGGCATATCGCCCCCTTAAATAAAAAAACCTAGCTTAATTGCTAGGTTTGTCGTTCCACTGATTGTTATACCAATACCACGTTTCATGGAAAGATGGCGGTGATTGTAGCGTGTAGTTAAGATTTTCTATCTCCA
>ENA-OOKF01000104-OOKF01000104.1-human-skin-metagenome-genome-assembly--contig:-NODE-104-length-11314-cov-22.360423_pt1 | contig 11314 bp, 6 predicted proteins | sample MGYA00248881_ERZ501000 | MGnify/ENA primary metagenome ERZ501000 (study PRJEB25958, sample SAMN03398534) | human skin metagenome | study: EMG produced TPA metagenomics assembly of the Human Skin...
CAGCCAATACCAATGCGATTGCCACTAAAGCGGACAAAACGGCATTAGATACTACAAATAATAATGTAACTAACATACAAACCAGTTTAAATACGCTTGGTGTTAGTTCTACCCTGGGTGGTATTAAATATTTTCGTGTCAAGTCTGATCAACCAGACGCTAGTGCGACAGGTACAGATTCAATTGCAATTGGGCCGAATTCAGTTGCAAAAGCAGATAATTCAGTCGCTGTCAATGGTGCGAATGTTGAACAAACTGCTACCAATGCCATGAGTCTAGGTAATCAGTCAACTATAGGCAATGGTGCAACCAATGCCATCTCGTTTGGTAACCGAGCCAAAATTAATGATAGTGCGACTAGCGCAATTGCCTTGGGTGACCAGGCCACTGTAGGAACTAACGCTAGTGGAGCAATTGCAATTGGTCAACAAGCTACTTCTCAAGGTGGAAAAAATGCCATTGCATTTGGTACCTCAGCGGTAACTAACAGTTCAAACTCAATTGCAATGGGAACAGGTGCACAAGCCAATCCTTATAATACTATCTCTATTGGTACTGGCGCAGGTGTAAATCAAGTAGTAACTACTACGGGTACTCAGAGTGAACAACTTAATATTGGTGTCAATGCAGGGCAAAATGTTAATGGTCAAAAAAATATAGCCATTGGTAGTAATTCAGGAAAAAATGTGGTTGGACAAGCTAATATCGCAATTGGTAACAATGCGGGCAATCACTTGGTGACTGAATATAACTCGCTTGGCGAAAATGTGTCTATCGGTAATAATGCCAATAATTATGGGTCTGACCAACCCATTCGCTTTGCCACGGCTGTTGGTGCGATTACACAGGCCCAACAATCAGCCACGGCTATAGGCTACCATGCCCAAGCTTTGGGTAGTGGTAGTGTGGCATTAGGGCGTGATGCCGTTGCTAACAGTGATAGTAGTATAGCGATTGGTAAAAGCGCTACAGCAACCTATGACAATGTGGCATTAGGAACTAATTCAATTGCCGCTACTAATACCCAACGCTTCGGTTACCTAACTAGTATGCCTTCAACCAACGTAGTATCTGTGGGTTCAGGCAATAACACCGGGATTGCCTATCGACGTATTATCAATGTGGCTGATGGGGTAGATGACCAAGATGCTGCAACAGTTGCCCAGCTTAAAAAAACTAAAGACGCTGTTGTTACACAACTAACTGAACAGTTTAATAATAGCGGCAATACTACTTCAGAAATTAAATATGATTCTGTGCCTAGAGGTAATGGCACTGCATCAATTACACTAAAAAATAGTACAACCATAGGTAATGTCGCTGCCGGCAGTTTAGATACCGATGCTGTCAACGTTGCTCAATTAAATCAAGTAGTGAATACCAATAAAGCGCATTTTTTTAGCATAGACAATAATGGTGTTAATAGCGGTAAAGGCAATTATAATAATGATGGAGCAACAGGTCTTAATTCATTAGCAGTGGGACAAGTCGCTAGCGCAAATAAAGAGCGTAGTATCGCATTTGGTAATAATGTTGATTCTCAGCAAATGGGTGGCATTGCTATTGGCACACAGTATATTTATGATCCTGCCAATAATATTGATTATAAAAATACTAATGCTAAAACGACAACGACTAAAGTCAACGATAACAATGGAATTGATAAATATAGTATGGCAATTGGCGCGGGTGCTAATAGCCAAGGCTCAAATTCGATTGCTATTGGTAGTTTAGCTTCTACAGGCTATAAAGATATCAATAACCCTAATAGTGTTGATCGAGCTATAGCAGTAGGCTATGGTGCAGTATCTAGTAATCAGTCAAGCACTGCCATTGGTGATCTTGCTAAAACGGCAGGTCGTCAGTCTATTTCAATAGGTACTAATACCGAAACCCAAGGCAATAACTCAGGCAATATTGGCTATGCAGGCGAATTTGGTGCAAATAATCATACCGTGGTCAATGGTACAGAAACCTATGTCTTAGGTAATCGTAATGGAAAAATTAAGGCGCAAAATACAGGTGTGTATGGCAATGATAACGTCTTTAGTGACACCTCACCTACAGGCAGCACCACTACTAATCTGATTGTCACGGGTAATAGAAATCAAATTAATCAAACCGCTGACTTAGACGGTCAATCAGTCATTGGACAGCGAAATATCACCACTGATGCTAGTAATAGCCAAACCTACGGTAATGAGAATAAAGTTTATGCGCCAGACTCTAGTATCCAGGGTAATAACAATACGCTAACTAATAAATCTGTAGATGGTCATATTGTAGGTAATTTTAACTCTGTAGATGGTCAAGGTGGGTTAGCTTTAGGTACAAGAAATACAACGAATGCTATACAGGCTATAACAATAGGAACGTTTAATACTGCTACTGCTACCAATGCCATTGCTATAGGTAGCAACAATACTGCTACTGCTACTGCTACCAATGCCATTGCTATAGGTAGCTACAATAATGCTACTGGCAATCAATCCATTTCTATTGGTACAGGTAATAAGGTAACAGGTAATAATTCGGGTGCAATTGGTGACCCAACGATTATCACAGGCTCAGGTACTTATACCCTTGGCAATAATAATGGTACGGTTTCTGGTAACGAAGCAGGTATTTTTGGTAATAATAATACATTAACAGGTGATAGTAGCCGTATAATCGGTAATAAAAATTCCGTTACAGGTCAAAATACCTTTGTTATGGGTAATGGCGTAATGGCTACTGCCAACAACAATGTGATTTTGGGGAATGACAGTAGCGAATCTTCAGCAACCACAACCTATGGTGTGCCTACTCAAGTCAATAATGGTACGGTCAATGGTATTACTTATGGTAATTTTGCAGGTAGAGCAATGGGCATTGTATCAGTCGGTGCAACAGGAACAGAACGTCAAATTATTAACGTTGCCCCTGGACAAATCTCTGCCACTTCAACCGATGCTATTAATGGGAGTCAGTTGTATTTAACCCAACAAGCCTTGGGCAATGTTGCTAATTCTACTAAGAATGTCTTGGGTGGCAATGCAACTGTCGGCCCAAATGGTAACTTAACCATGACAAATATTGGCGGTACTGGAAAAAATACTGTGGATGACGCAATTAAAGCAGCAAGTACCGAAGTTAATAAAGGCACAAACATTGTATCTGTGGACAGAACTACTGGGTCTAAAGGTCAAGACATCTACACCGTTAATGCTAAGGGTAGCCAAGTTACTGCTGGTAAGGGTGTGACTGTCGGCACAACTGATACAGGTAATAATGTCACCGACTATAAAGTTGATGTGGCAACCGATGGTATAACCACCACTGTTAACAGCGCTAACCAGGTTGTTGCCGTCACCGCTCCAATCACCAGCACAGGCGGTATCGCCAGCACCACAAGCAATGCCAGTCGCTTGGCAACTGCAGGCGATATTGTCAATGCGGTTAACAACACAGGCTTTACCGCCAAGGCAAATGGTGACACTGGACAATTCATTAAATCAGGTGATCAGGTTAACTTCAACAATGGCAACAACATTGCTATTACCCGTAATGGCAGCGACTTCACCATTGCAACCACACCAAATCTAACAGCCGACAGCCTAAGCCTCAACAACGGTGGACCAGTCATCAATGCTAATGGCATTAATATGAACAATAAGACGATTACTAACGTAGCAGCGGGTATCAATTCAACAGATGCCGTGAATGTTAGTCAGTTAACTACACTAGCTGCCGCTGCAAAAACTACTGTGGTTAATGGTAAAAACACGTCAGTTATTGGCATGACTAATCCTGATAATAGCAGTGTTTACCAAGTTAATGTCAATACTGATGATACCACTATCACGACCAATAATGCTGGCAAGTTAACAGCTGTGACTAGTCCATTAACCAACGCTGCGACGGGGTCAGTTAATTTACCTATAGCGCCTAATGCGTTAGTAACAGCAGGCGATGTGACAAGTGCAATCAATAACTCAGGTTTTACCTTAACAGCGAATGGGGCTAATGGTAGCCTTGTTAAACCAGCAGCAACAGTCAACATAAAAAACAATGATGGCAACATTGTCATTAGTAAAACTGCTAGCGATAACACCGTTAATTATGACCTTGCTAAAAATGTTCGTGTTGACAGCATTAATATTAATAATAGTGCAGTCGCACTTAGTAACGAGGGACTTAACAATGGTGACAATCGTATCACTAACGTTGCCGAAGGGCGTGCACCTACCGATGCTGTCAATATTGGTCAGCTTAACTCGTTAGCAGGTAGTGTCAATAACGCTTTAAATGACATGGGTTATCGTATTGGTGATGTTGAGGACAATGCCAATGCGGGTACATCAGCTGCTATGGCTACCGCTGCTTTACCACAGGCTTATCTACCAGGCAAATCGATGCTTGCAGGTGGTATAGCAACCTATAACGGTCAAAGCGCCGCAGCTGTAGGCGTTTCGAAGCTATCAGATAATGGACGTTGGGTGATTAAAGCCAATGGTACCGCCGATACACAAGGCAATTTTGGGGGGGCAGTGGGCGCAGGTTTCCATTGGTAAGCTTTAGAGAATAAAAAGTAAGGGCGTACTAAATACGCTCTTATTTAAAACATTTATTAAAATACTTAAAAAGGATTATTATGAATATTATCCAAAAGCTAGCATTTGCTTTAACAAGTCTAACTTTAAGCCTCACCGCTTGTACTAATACCATTAGCCACAGTATTGATAGTAACGGTCATATTGAACCGTCTAACATTTTTTTTCCAAAACTTGATAAGGCATGGCAAAAAGACGGTCAATTTCCCAATAGCGAAAATCTGAGCAAAATTAAGCCTGGTATTGGCAAAGATGAACTCTATCAGCTGATTGGTCGTCCCCATTTTAGCGAAGCACAACATGCACACGAGTGGGACTATATTATGAAATTCTACCAACCCGACAGCTCGGTCAAAATCTGCCAATATAAAGTCATTTTTGATAAAGACTATAAAGGTCAAGAGTTTTATTGGCACCCAGAGGATTGTGCCGCGCTTGCCAATGCAGAACCTGCTCAACCTGCCGTAGTTGTTGCCCCAATGGCTACACCGGTGGCATCGGTCGTCGAAAAAATTAATTTATCAGCAGATGTGTTGTTCCGCTTTGACAAGTGGAGGCCAGAGGATATGTTGGCGGCGGGTTATTTAGAATTGGATAATTTGGCAGAAAAATTGATGGCCTACCAAAGCAAAGGCGCCACCCAAATTATGATCACTGGACACACCGACTATTTAGGTGAAGACATGTACAACATGAATTTGTCACTACTGCGCGCCCAAACTGTCAGAAGCTATCTAATCAATAAAGGGATCGATGCCAATTCATTAATGGCCACTGGCGCAGGCAAAAGCCAACCTGTTAAACAATGTAATAGTTCACTACCAAGAGCGGATTTGATTAATTGTTTACAACCGAACCGTCGTGTAGAAGTCAGTGTTGTGTCAATTTATAAATAGGCAAATTTAGTGTTGAAAGAACATTCATCATCTTAAATGTACATTACCTGTTTTAATTTGGGATGAAATAGGGTAAGCCCCCGACCATCCCACCTATTTCAACCCAAACTAAAGCGAGATAATGTCCATGATTTTCAGTAGATGGACATTTGAGCTATGCTGAAGAAACCGTACAAGTAAACTTGGTAAACTAAGCGTATTAATCGGAGTTTATCATGGTCAAGAAAATTAGAACTTATAGTGAAGAATTCAAAGCCGAAGCCGTCAAGAAGATATCAGACAACAACGGCAATATTACAGCGACCGCAAAGCAGCTTGGTATCGCCATGCAAACCTTATCGAACTGGAACAACAAAGCTAATCAAGGCAAACTTGCAGGAACAGATCAATACGATCCTGATCTTATGACGGCTTTCCAAGAAATAAAGCAGCTTAAGCGACAACTTAAAGTTGCCGAAGAGGAGCGAGAGATCCTAAAAAAGGCCACGGCGTACTTTGCAAAGCACAATTAGTCAGGTACGCCTTTATCAAAGATAACCAGCATTTCTTTAGCATCACCACTATGTGCCGTGTGCTAAGTGTTAAGCCATCAAGTTATTACGACTGGCTGAGTCGTGATATCAGTGACCAACAGATACATCGTAATCAGTCTGAGCTACTGGTTAGGGCTGCTCACAGTGAAACTCGTGAGCGCTATGGTGCTGATCGACTGCATGCAAAGCTCATAGAGCAAGGCCATGATATTAGCTTGTACATGGTCAGACGTATCAAAGAAGAACATGGCATCAAATGCCGTCGCCATAAACGCTTTAAAGTCACTACAGACTCAAACCATAATAAAATGGTTTATCCAAACATGTTGGATCAGCAGTTTGATGCTAAGCGTCCTAATGAGTCTTGGGTCAGTGACATCACCTATATCTGGACAAATGAGGGTTGGCTGTACTTAGCAGGGGTTAAAGACTTATACACTAAAGAGCTGGTTGGCTATGCCATTAACAAACGTATGACCGCTGATCTAGTATGCCGTGCATTGAACATGGCCATCAAGAACAAACAGCCCAGCAAAGAGCTAATAGTTCACTCTGACAAAGGCAGTCAGTACTGTAGCCATGCCTACCACAAGATTATCAAACAGCATCAGTTTACAGGCTCGATGAGTGGTCGTGGTAACTGCTTTGATAACGCTCCAATAGAAAGCTTCTGGGGCGTATTAAAGAATGAATTAGTATATCACCAAGACTATAAAACAAGATTTACAGCCATCAGCGATATCATTGGCTATATTGAGCTGTACTACAACCAAACGAGGATTCAAAAGGGTTTGGCCTATAAATCGCCAAGACAGGTGTGGTTTGATTATTATCATCAAGCTGCGTAACTAAAATCTCCCAAGTTTAACTGTACGGATTTGACGGCAGGGGTCACATTCGGCTTTCAATAAAAGCCCGTATTATTTATTTAAATAAAATCCTATCAATAATATCCCAAAATTAACAGTCCTTCAGAATTTTACCTTTTCTTAATCATAGAGACTAATTTAACTATAAAATTATAGTTAAAAATATTGACTATAGATTCATAGTTAAATAATATAACTATAAAATTATAGTTAAAAGAGAAAATGATGACGACGGGTAATATTGTCTATAAAGAAAACTATTTTCCTAGGCCTAAAGATGAAAACAAAATTTGGCGTAAAATTGAAGGTGGTAATCATTTATTACTATTAGCCCCTCGTCGAGTTGGCAAATCTTCCATGATCCAATTTCTAAAGGATCACCCTAGAGATGGCTATACTGTCATCTACAGTTATGTTCAAGCTTGTGATAGTGAGCAAAAGTTTTACGAAAAGCTGCTGTTAGATATTAATCAATCTGAGTTTATTAACCAAGACAGACTATTTAATAGGCAATTCAGGGACAGTTTAGGTAAGCTGGCGGTCAATTTCTCATTTGAATTTGTTGGCGTAAAAATTGCCACTGATATCAAAAAACAACCGGTACCCCTTACTCAAAAAACGATTCGCCAAGTTTTATTAGAAGCCTTAAAAGGTCGTGATATCAAAATCATCTTAGCCGTCGATGAGTTCCCTGACGTTCTTTTGACTATCTATGAACAAGCTGGGGTGGGGGCGGCAAAGGCATTTTTAGCTAGTATTCGTGAACTATGCCAAGACATAGAATTCAGTCGCCACATTCAATTTATTTTTACCGGTTCAATTGGACTTGATACCTTGGCTAAGAAGCTGAGTCTAAGCAATCTCATTAACATGCTAACTGAAGTGGGTATTTCTCCATTAACAGACGAAGAAGCCTATAACTTCATCGACTTTTATTTGAAAAACCAACGAATATCAGTGCAACTGCCAACTTCAATCAAACAGCTCATGATTGATCAGATAGGCTGGAATATGCCGTACTACCTAAGCTTGGTCTGCGATCAAATGATTGATGATGACATTGATTTTAATCGAATAGATAACCAGCAGGTTTTGGATAGTATTAATCGTCTATTTGCCCAGGAAAATACGACCAAATTCTCGCATTGGCGGGAACGCTTAAATCGATTAGAGCCGCTAGAAAAGCAATTTGCATTGAAACTACTACAATTGGTTAGTCAGCAAGAGCAAACCCTTAGCCATGCCGAAGCATTTAATCTAAGCCAACATGCAGACTTTAGAGATAGTGTCAGTTTTAACTATGTCATAAACGCCTTGCAAACAGAAGGGTATTTATTTCAGGAGTTTATTGAAAACAGCTCTCGCTATCGCTTTACCTCACCGCTATTAAAACGATGGTGGCAACGCTATGGAAACTAATATTCAACCCTCTGCAAACACTTCTATTTTGCTGTATAACACCCAGAATATCGGTGAAGAACAGTTAAAAGCCCAGTTTACGCTTCGTACCAAAGAATATGAAAAAATCTGGCAGGATATTAAAACCCATACCATGGAGCATCCTGCAACCCACTATTTAATTCAAGGCATTAGAGGAGCAGGGAAGACCACACTGTTAACAAGGCTGTATTACGCAGTGAATGATGATGCCAAGCTAAATCAATGGCTGATTCCTATCTTATTTAATGAAGAGGAATATGGTGTTTTCTCGTTATTTACCTTTTGGCTGAAAGTAGCTGAAAAGCTCAATCAAACAGATAATCAGTGGTATAAACACCTATATAACACGCTCCAAAACCTAGAGGCAGACCAAGAAGGTCAAGCTTGGCCTCTCATTAGAAAAAGCTTACAACAACACCAACATAAGCTATTATTACTAGTAGATAACTTAGCGGAACTCTTTGCTTCGTTTAATCCATCTGAAAATGCTCAGTTGCGAGAAATTCTAAGCTTACATTCTGAAGTAAGATTAGTTGGTGGCTCATCCATAATTTTAGATGCTCACTTTGATGGCACAGCACCTTTTTATCAATTTTTTAAGTTAGTAAGTCTAAAAGCTATTTCTGAATCAGAAATGCATCAGCTGTTTATTACTTTGGCCAAACAATTTGGTGATTTAGCCGTCAATAAAATTCAAACTATTATCCAAGAGCACCCAGAACGGCTTGAAGCCATACGGCGTTTAGCTGATGGTGTTCCAAGAACACTCGTACTATTGTTTCAAATTATTATGGAAGGGGATAAAGACAGCAGTTTTGCCTACTTAGAAGAAACGATTGATAAAACTACGCCCCTATATAAACATCGAATGGATGACTTGTCGAAGCAACAGCAGGTTATTGTGCATCATATTGCCATGAATTGGGATGCAATGAGTGCTAAAGAGATTGCTCAGCAGACGCGATTGCCAAGCAAGACCGTTTCAGCCCAACTCGTTGAATTACAAAAACGCTGGGTCATTGAAAAGGTTCCAACCAATACTCGTAATCATTTATACCGAGTGCAAGAGCGTTTTTTTAATATCTGGTACCTAATGCGGTATGGCGATAAACAAGATAAACGACGGGTATTATGGTTAACCAAGTTTCTAGAGAATTGGTATACCGAAAAAGAGTTATCTATCAAACTGGTTGAAACCGTGGTTCAATTAGTTGACAAAGATAATAAAACGCAAGACTTACTAGTTAATGCGTTGTTAGCTTCTGATAAAATTGATGCCGATATACGAAAAGCCATTAAAGCGGAATATGATAATCGGTTAAACCGGCAATCTATCACTCTAGATAACTCGCAACCACAAATTCAAGCAGAATTCTCAGAATTGGTAAAAACGGCAGATGATAAAGCTGTCTCCAAATTTATTGAGCAGCATGAAAATAAGATGTCATTAACTGATTATCTTATCTTTAGCCATCAGCTACACACCATGCAATCAAAATTATTTGACCCTGCAAAAATTCTCTCCCATGTTTTAACGCAGTCCAATACGGGATTGTTCGAGTTTATGCATCTTTTCACAGCAATCTATCGCAAGAATCTAGTCGGCTATAAGGCTGTAAGTATTCAGGTGCTTGGGGAAAGCTTACAGCAGCTACCAGAAAATACAATATTTACTAATATTATGCCCATGATATCTATCTTCTGGACGCTATGTATTTGGGGTAATCAATTTGAGGTTGTAGCTGAGATATTAAAAAATGATTTGGTACAAGATTTATTTGATAGCGAGTTATTAGAAATTAGCGACTATGAAATGGATGCTTTAAAAGAGGTATTTTTTGATGATTTTATTGAAATGCTCCTAGTCAAAGAGCAATATGAGATGGCTTACCGATTATTTGACCAGTTCAATTTAAAAGAATTACTAAAGCCTTATTACTATGCTACTTTGAGCTTTTTTAATGATGAGCGTAATCAAGAGTACTTACGCATGGGACCTGAGCTTAACCAAACCGTCAATGAAATACTTAAGAGCGTTGAAAAATACCGTAAAATTTATGCATCCAGATTAGGAGAAAAAAATGTTAGTGACACCTGACTGGGATAAATTTAAATCAAAATTTTCTGATAATCCTCAGAAAGCCTTTGAGTGGTTTTGCTATCTATTATTCTGTCGGGAATTTGGGTTAGAGAAAGGCTGGATGGCATTTCATAATCAATCTGCTATTGAAACTGAGCCTGCAAGCTACGATGGTGAAATAATAGGGTTTCAATCTAAGTTTTATGTCGTACCTTTAAGTTCAAAAAAAGCTGAAATGGAAAAAATGCTTAAAGGAGCAAAAAAAAACTATCCCGCCTTAACTAAAATTCAATTTTATACCAACCAAAAATGGGCAAAAGGCAAAACCAAAAATGGTAAATTGTTAGAAAAATCTCAAGCCCAAACAGAAATTGAAGCTGAAGCAACGAAATTAGGAATTACAATAGAATGGCGAACCCATTCATTTTTTGAGTCAGAATTTGTTGCGAATAAGAATAGTGACCTAGCAAGATATTTTTTCAGTGACCAAGATTTTCTTGGGTGGCGTCGTTTTACTGATTGGTCCAGTAAAAAATCTGATATAGATGCAGAATATTTCATTGACGAATATATCAAAATTATTACTCCTAACAATAAACTGTCAGATGCTGTAAATATTATTGAAGGTATTAACCATATTCGCCAATCCTTATCAAAGCCTGGTGCCTCAGTAAGATTGGTGGGATTATCAGGTGTTGGTAAAACTCGTCTTGCTCAAGCATTGTTCGATAAACGAGTCGGTGATGAAGCTCTTGACATCAGGAATGTCTGGTACTGTGATGTTGCAGATTCACCTAATCCTTCACCTTCACATTTTATAGAAATGATGTCCAGTGCAGATCAACAATATATAGTAAAAGAAATTAAAAACTACCACAAATCCACATAAAGTAGAAGAATAGCT
>ENA-OOKF01000105-OOKF01000105.1-human-skin-metagenome-genome-assembly--contig:-NODE-105-length-11284-cov-7.313385_pt1 | contig 11284 bp, 9 predicted proteins | sample MGYA00248881_ERZ501000 | MGnify/ENA primary metagenome ERZ501000 (study PRJEB25958, sample SAMN03398534) | human skin metagenome | study: EMG produced TPA metagenomics assembly of the Human Skin...
TTATTAGGGCAAGTGCCATTTTCAGAATATACAGTAGCGACTTCTTTCTTGACACCATCAGATAGAGAGGGCGCTTCAGCAGCTTGTGCACGACCTGTGTAATCTTGGTACATTGGCAATGCAATCGCAGCCAAAATACCGATAATCGCGATAACAATCATTAATTCAATTAGAGTGAAACCTTTTTGAGCGTTCATAATGAACTCCTATTTTTGAGTGTATAAAATGGATAACCTAATCATATAGTTAATTATATAGCCAGTCATCCAAGTAATTGAGTCAATCTGCAAAGTTTTGCTAACCATCACTTTGCCTTGGTAATACAATCACTGCAGTTTGTGTGCCAATTTAATTTTTCAGCCAAATTAACACTAATATACCTTCTACTTGGCGACTAATTTAAAAATTATTTAGTGTATCAAGGATTATCTAAGCGCAAAGTTTTTTTAAACAGCCCATTTTATTCATCTAGCCATATGTTAGTGACAAAGATATGACAATCTTTGTCACTATTTTATATCACCCAACCTAAATATTGTCCATACTGCCAAAAATTGTTCAATGCCTAGCTTGATAAGCTAGTTATTCCATTCTTGACCTGTACCACATGAGGTATTTCGGCATTTTATCCCTTGCGCGTTTAGCGTGAGCGTACCATCATTTGCCATCTGCGGACTAACAGGAATGGCTGTAATTGTCCAACGTTCAGTGAGGGGGGTGGGTGCTAGGGTAATGGTATACAAGGCTGTACCACTTCTAGGGAAGCTCCCATCTAATCCCGTGCCTGCGTTCGTGTAACTGCCTTGTGCCAGTTTACGCGATTCAATTTGCGAGGCGATATTTTGCATCTCTGTCATCATATCGGTGCGTTTGGTCTTGATGACGTAGCGCTGATAGCTGGGATAAGCAATCGCCGCCAGCACGCCAATAATAGCAACCACTATCATCAGCTCGATTAGGGTAAAGCCTTGTTGGCTATATCGATTTTTCATTACCATGACTCCCAATTAGTATCACAGCTGGTTGGTATGATACTAACGCTACTGTCACTATTTTTGGCTTTGCATTGTGCCCCACTGCTAGTGAGCAAAATCTTATGCGCATCGTTAAATTTTGTGGGATTAGGGGTGGCAAACATCACCCATGCTCTACCTGCAGTCAAGCTATTAGAGAGTGTCGAAGATGCCGTTGGCACTAGACTATTGCCAGTATTGTCGCCATCCACTAACATTATCTTGTATTGATAACTATCCGCTGTGCTGTTGACAGGGATATAAATTGTATTATTGGTCGCATCATAACTATAACTGACTGTACCGTCACTGGCAATTTTTTTGGGTAAAAAGCCTTTATAGGTCAGTGCAGTCGCCCTCCAGCGATTGAGCTCAATCTCTAGCTGCTTCATTTTGGCTTGCGCTTGCGATTCGGCATTGCGGATAGCATATTGCCGATATGATGGGATAGCGATACTGGCGAGTATCGCAACCATCGCTACTGTTACCATCAGTTCAATCAGCGTAAAGCCCTTGTGACGATTCATCATTGCCTCGGTTATTTATTGACTTCATACCAAGTATTTGGCTTTAAGGTATATCGATCATTGTAAATATTCTCTATAGCTGAGCCATCACCTGTGGTTTTAATTAGACCAGATAATGGTTGGCTAATCCTATCAAGTCCAATATTATTAGACCCCGTATCACCTGCTAGCAGCTTACCGTTGTCATCACCAAAATTCACTCGGTTGGAGGCTCTATCGGTAATTGTTTGCGTACCAATCAATAAGCGTTGATTGGACAATGTAGAACTACGCGGTCCTAGCGTCAACTCTTGGATACCTTGCCCTGCCCGCGCAAAACCTGCCGTGCCATTTTTTGATGTCGCATACTCATCGATAGCCGCCCCTGCTGAATTTGTGGTTTCTTTTAAGCAGATACCGTAAGGTAGACAGTACAATTGACGCTCCGAGCCGCCTGTGATTTTTGCAGAACAAGATTCAGTGACGCCATAGTTCATATCAGGGTTATAGACAGTAGTGTATAAGAAACTATCAATGACCTCAGACTTACCCACACCTTTGGTATATTTGACCTTATCAAAGCCATCAAAGCGCGTTAATGGATAATACCAGCCACGTTTGGCTTTTACAGAAGTGATAGCCGCTTGTTTGGTAGCTAAAGTATAATCTTCAGTAACCGTAGGTAACGCCAATAAGTCGCTAGACGCTGTGGTATTGGCGGTCAAGTCTACCACTTTTTGTACTTTAGGTGCATCTGTGGCGGTAGATTCTTTGCGGGTGGTAAAATCACTGGCATATAAGATACTATCTGCCAACGTGACATCGGTGTCCATGATGCCATACAGCCTATCGGCATAGGCATCGCTAGAACGTAGTTTTGATAACGGCGAACTGCGGTCACCTGAGATGACATTGACCATGGCAAATAACCGACCATTATTAAAGCTACTATCGCCACGGTAAAAACTGACGGCAGGACGCTCATAAAAACGGTGATTATATTTGATATCTGCGCCACTAAAGGCAGGTTGCAGCAGGCGCACTACGCGCGTATTACTAAATGAAGTTTCAGGTGCAGCTGTGCCACTGCTCACAGGTTTGATGAATCCAGCATTGGTAAAATCAGCACGGAACACTTGACCGCCCATGTCAGCAAAGTATAACTGATCCATATAACCATCATTGTTGCGGTCAAGAGCAGTAATACCGCCTACGATACTATTACTGAGGGTAGAGACTGTTGTATTGGTAGCACCTGATACCGCATTGGCTGTTTTGGTGGCTGACCAAATAAGCGCACCCGTTTTGGCATCCACCATATATACAGCATTGCCTAGGGATTCAGTAGCGGTTGTGCGGTTACATGCTTGTGATTTTTGATTGCTTAAGGTCGAAGTTGTGGTACCGACTTGATAACCTTGGTCTTCATAGCAAGTATCGTAGCCACCACCAAAGACTAACACATCTTTATAAGCATTGACTTTTTTGGTTGTAGGGTCTATGCCTGTGGCAATTTTTGCCTTGGTAGGTTTTGACCATATTTGTCCCATGCGGTCAAAGCCCGTCGTAGCAGAATCGATTCTAAATAGCATTTTAGGATTATCTTTATCCGTTAAATCTAAGCCATACATACCTTCTCCGCCCATCCGTAGTCCGCCATAAGCACGGACATAGGTATTACGGCAGTCACGGGTATTATTTGGGTCGATAGTTTTATTTTCTGCACAAGGCGTTACAGTGACTTTGCTGTTATCAAGGTCATAAAAATAATTAGCACTCACTAGCCAAGGCGCGTCCACACCAAAGTAAGGTTTGCCAACATCTGTGCTCGTACCATTAATTAATGCCTCTGGTTGTTTATCCAACATTAATTTTGGCATAAAAGCCAAAAGCTCTCTCCCCCCATTGCCTGTAGTAGTATAGTCATCAGCATTCACCATATGAACCATACCATCACTAGAACCAAATAACGCATAATCGTCGCGTGTGTCAGTCACTGCACCTGTAGTAGCATCTAAGTCTGCTGAATAAGACACCATACTCGGTGTGGAATGAATAGTTGCACCTAAGTGTTTAACAGCTGAAGGCGGTGCAGTAAGTACCAAATCTGTCAATGACTGCGTCTTTTGCGCATCAGTCAATGTAAAACCCAAAAACTGTAGCAAATAATTAATTTTATCGCGGCTGTAAATAGCGGTATCGTTAAAGGTATTAGTGGCACTAATCGCATCTCCAGTAGTGCCTGACAGATTGGTCAAGGTGAGTTTACCTGCACTAGTAACACCAAATTTGCGTATCACTGGTGTATTATTCGTTGCAGACTGTTTATCTTCTAGATACAACGTCCTTATGTTATTGACTGCCGTATCAGGGGTTTTTAAATTACTAAAAAAACCACCTGATGTCACTAGATCATTAGCGACAGCACCATCTTTGGTGATACTCACAGCACTCCATAAATCCTCTGTACTAGGATTTAATTTACCCGCAATGTCAGAGAACAATGCAGCATCGGATTTACCATATAAGGTACCTTCATTAAGGTTATATTTTTTGAGGTTACCTGACCAAACAGCAGTTGATTTACCCACTTCTGCTTGCAAAATCGGATAGTAGGCAACTGCAAGTTGGCTATCTGCGCGATAAGGGTCATCAGGTACCACAATCGTTCCTGAAGGCACAGGTCGAATATCCGCACCTAATACATCCATAAACGCAGTCAAGCTATCTATAACATCCTGTGATGAATCGGCATAGTAATAGCCACCACCACCAAACTCTTGACCAAGTCTACATAAGTTTTGAACATCTTTATCAGTTGATGAGGTGCAGTTATATACTTTCTTGCCATTAATCGTAATGGGTGTACTTAGACCTGCCATATCTGAACCAAAGCCCACCGTAGCTGTCTTGATAGGAAGACCAGTTGCATTACTATTTGAAGCTAAAATTTGTCCATAGTTCGCCATACAGCCCCAACCTAAAGCACCCCTCTTTCCATCTGGCAATAGCCCACAATTAGTTACTTTTGTAGCAGTAGTACTTAGCGATGTATTCATTAATGCTTGCGCTTGTGTAGCAGTAACACTGGTATTAGGCTCACCGTCTGTTAATAAATAGATTCCATTACCTGCACAAGTAGTTTGTTGAGCCCCTTGTCGATATTTAGTTCTATCCGGTATTTTTGTAATATTATCGGAGTTCGTAAAGCCTGAACCAGTTCCTGATGTGTTAGTACCCAGCATATAAGCGCCTGCCTCCGCAAACGCACTCGGTGTCGGTGTACCACCCTTAGCAGTTAACCCTGCAACATAATTTGCCATTAGCTGGCGATTTTCCATTGTGAGCTTTTGTATTGGATAGCGAATGATGCTAGTTTTACCATCACCATTATAAGAAAAAATACCAATGCCTAAGCCAATATCATTATTAACTGTATTATTGGTAAGTAAGGTTAACAAAGCCACTTTAAGGCTATTGATTCGATTATAAATCGGCTTATTCGTCGTGCTCGAAGTACAACTTTGCAGATTTGTGATAGTAGTAGTAAAAGTTTTAGTACTGTCAGTTGCATCTGTATAAACAAAACTTGTATCTCTAGTTTGTGTTGTACCACTCTTACATCCACTCAATGATGAATTCATACTACCTGAGATATCAAGCATCATCATGATATTTGGATTGCCAGGCGTGGGTAAGGCATAAATCTCTAGGTCACCAATTTGCTTTTTGACGACATCCGCCTGTGAAGTACTCACCGCCACTATCATCGACATGGCAATAACTACATATTTGATTGAAGTCGTTATTTTACCTTGATACGATTGATTCATTGCTTTAGACCTCTTAACACCAAATTTGGGTTTCATCGTTATCACCACATTATCTTTATCTTAACAAACCTTAACTACCTGATGAGGTTAAAGTACATTTTGACGATAATGTCCCTGTACCTTTGCCGAACGGAATACAGTTGGTTGAGCTTGACATATTCTCGACATCCGCTTGCTCGTAAAGCATCTTGCTTGGGGTGTTGGCTTTACGCATACACTCAATCAGAGAAGATTTTCCTGGCTCTACATTGTCTTGGATAGCAGTTTGTTCAAAGCACTTATCAGAACCCACCTTAGGCTCTGCATACGCAGGTAAGGCTGCAGTGGCGCGAATGTCAAACTTGAACTTTTTACTGGTGCGGTTTTCTACTTCTTTCCCAATCACCATTTGTGAAAATGGTTCAGCATCGGTTTCAGGTGGGGTGACCGCAATATTCATCTGGGTCATTGAGGTTTGTCTATCACTATTATAGCTATCAGCACTGGTATAGTCACAGTAGCCACTGTTACGCCCACTCCAGTAGCCCCCGCCTTTTTTTAGGATGGTAGCGTTTTTGGCAAGGTATTTTTTTTCACGCGGATTATAGCAGTAGATAAATTCGTTGGTAGCATTGTCTGAATTGAGTAAAAAATGCCCGATAGCCCCTGACACGCTCGTGATATCTTTATATGCCTGTGAACTAGGATTGGCATTCACCATCGCCTCTAACTTTTGATTGCCACTATCGGCTGATTGTAGCAACAGGGTGTTGATTTGATCAGCGGTGGCAGTTCTGAGATCCGTGGTACTTTGACGTACTGCTATCGCGCCTGCCAACAAGATCAGTACCAAAAACAACAATACTACTATGAGCGCTGCGCCGCGTTGATGAGATGGCAAGTTATAGCCGTTGTTTGTTGGACGGATAAGCGCGGATTGCGTGCTGATTGATAGGATTGGATTGCGCATTGGCTAACTCCCCGCAGTTAATGTCGTACTGGTGTCAATATTGATAACTCGCGCGTTTCTCAATAAGGTCGTAGATTCATAGGTAGTACGTACCAGCTTAGGCTGTCCTGATTTTAATGGCTGAGTTGCGCCTAATAACTTAAAACTGGTCGCGACATCGCTACCGATGACAGGTGAACTGCCTCGGACAATTAGCCCAATTTTGACTGCGGTAATGGGCGGCTTGGTACCAGACAATGCTAAATACTCACTGGCGGTCAGGTAACGCATCAACCCAGCATTACTAGGTGCGTCAGTTTGGATACCCAACAAGATTTTGAATTGGTCTACCCCTAAGATTACCTCGCTGCCACCGCTTTGATAGTTCGCACTCAAACCAGTAATGCCTGCAGTTGTAACCCTACCCGCATCGCAAGCTAGCAACAGCCCTTGCCCTGTGGTACTTGAACTTCTAATAAAATATCGCTCAATTACAGTAGCTTTTGGATCAATATCAGCACTTTCACAATCAGGAATTTTTACACCCGTGGTATTTTTAAATTGAATCGTTAACTGGTCGCTATTGATCCCTGTGATATTAGAATCGCCGCCAGTGCGTGTAAAATAAAGATTTTTGGATGTGTCTGTGCTCTCCAAACCAATATTTTCAGGTGAAATGACGATGCCACCACCCACCGTTTTATCGGTAATAGAAGTTACTGAATTACCCAAGTTTGCCAATCGCAAATGGCTCTCTAGCTGCTGCAAACCAAAAACGCTTGCCTCTTGTAGCTCACTGCCGCTTTTTTGGGTTGAGGCGGTTTTGGTGTTCGTTAGATATACTTGTATCACCGCAGCAGAAATCAGCAGTCCCAACACCAATGAAATCATGAGCTCTATTAAAGTAAAGCCTGAAGTAGAACGATAACTTGATATCATCAGTATGCCTCCATAATGAAGCATTGTGCACCAAAATTATAGACCGCATCTTCATTAGCGCAGGGTTTGTCTTTAGTCGTATCGGATGCAACGGCGGTATCCAAAAAAATCGGGTCGGTATCGCCCCAAGCAGCAATCAGGCATTGGCGGTCTTGTCCAACCGTACTAATCGTTGTGGCAACACCACTAGCGCTAGTGGTTGTCGTGCGTTTGGTCGGGCAAGTTGCCATACCCACGTTCAAGCCATTGTCTGTGGCATATTGCTTGACGGTTAAGGCGTCTTTTACTGCCAATTGCTTAATCGTACAGGACACAGGCGTACCACCTGTCATACAACTATCTTTGGTGATAGCCACATTGCTAGTATCTGTATTGGTGAGTGTGGTGGCGGTGCCGTTAATCGCTGTTTTGAATGCGGGTATGCCATCTATATTCGCTCGCATCATCTCGGCTGCACCACGCAGTACCGTTAATGCTCGGGTACGCATCAAACTCTCATCGGTGGCTTTGACTGCGGTCATCTGCATCGCAGTGAATCCAAGCACCGCGATTGCTAACAACATCAATGCCACCAGCACTTCTATTAAGCCAATGCCTTTTTGTGAGTTCATGAACACGTCCCATTTTTGCTAGTGACAATATTACTGCTTGCATCGACCATGATGGTATATTTATCAGACCCAGCGCCATAACACACTGAAAAATTGGTCGAGCTATCTGTGACAGTGCCCGTTCCGGTGTCCCCTTGGTAAGCTTTTTTATAAGGGGTAAAACTAACTGCAGTTAAGGCACTCGGGCTAGCGGTAATCGTCAAATTTTTGTCTAGCGTATAGTCAGACAGCATTTCATCAGCATCTGTTGCCGACCTTTTTACATATAATACAGTGATTTTTTTGCTTGATGAGCTATTGGTTAGCACTACCCTAGTAGATCGCTGAGCAATCATTGCTTGGGTTCTTGCATCTTTTAGCGCAGCTTCAATGATGTTTGCCCCATCTTTGATTCTGGCTTGCTGAATCTGTTTTTGCATATTTGGTGCTGCCATCGCGGCAATAATAGCTATAATCGCAATGGTGATGACAAGCTCAATCAGCGTAAAACCTTGGTCTCGGTCACGATGATACTGTCTTTTCAAAACTTTCATCACGATACCCACCCATACCCCTTGATAAACGACCTATCATACCATGTTTACTAGCACAAACCATTCTAACATTAAAGCAAAAAACATACCTATTATCTCAGTATTTTTGTTAATTGTCATACCTAAAGCTTACTACCCATAGTTTACCTTAGCCACTTATCATTGCTAAGCGAATTAGGACGAAAGGGCGCTCACGTATTATCAAATCATTTTTAGCTTAGTATTTTAAAGAATCCTTCCAATAACCCACTGGTAGCCCGCCTTTATCTGCGAGCTTTAACGGTATGGCGTTGCAACTTTGGTCGCAAAACAGTCACAAGCAGGACCTAATGCAAAACCTTACCATGCAAGACTGAATACGCATGAATATGGGAAGATGGGTGATAATTTGTGAGTAGATTAGCCAATTCAGACAAAGTGGCACCTGTGGTGACCACATCATCAAACAAAATCAAATGTTTGCTAGGGGGCATATCTAATATGGAAAACGCATCTTTGATATTATCTAAACGCTCCTCTCGGCTTAGACCCTGCTGGTGAGGTCGGTCGAGTCGCTGCACACCCGTAAAAACAGGGATTTGCCAGTGAAAGCTTAGATAAGCGGTTAACATGGCAAGCGGATCGAAGCCGCGTTGCCTAATGCGCTGTAGACTTGTTGGCACTTTAACGATTAACGAATTTTTGGCATGGCATCCTTGAGGCGGCTTAAGCTGGCGGATGGCGTGTACCAAAACGGGCAGATGATGTAACTGCTGCCCATTTTTGTACCCAAGCATGATTTGATTGAGGGGATATTGATAGTAGCCGCTGGCTACGCCACGCAGTGACGTTTGCTTTAGTTGCAAAGTAAAAAATGACGTGGACCATGCAAACCGGCTATGGCATGGCTGACAAAGAAATTGCTGTCGATTGAACCAATGGTCATGATGACGCGGGGCTAAGTTATCAAAGCCTGCTGCAGCGCAATCATTGATGCCACATAATTGGCAACGGTGATGAACTTTCGCTTGATATACCAACGCCATGGCAAAGGGCAATCGCCACCAAGGCAAGGGGGCTACGATTGCCATAAACGCAGTTAAAGCCCTTTAAAATCATTGAACATGATACCAATACCAACATTGGTGCTCTTATGATTATAGTCTTGGATGTTTTCACCATAGCCATGGAATACTTGTAAAATCGCTTTCATACCGCCTTTCAATGGATAAGCATAATCCACCTGTATAGCGCCTTTATTGGTACTTGGATTATAACGCATCACACCACCCACTGTGCTTTGGTCATTAAGCGGATACAACCAACGCACATCGCCATAGCCCATGTAGTCCCCGATATCTGGGTTATCCGAGTCTTTACTGTTTTCATATGCGATGAGCCACAGTCTTGGAATCACGGTGAGCTTACCCCACTCCGTCCCTGCCATGGCATAGATACGATTCCAAGAACGGGATAACGGGTCTGATTGTCCATTTGATTCATGCACGAGCCCCGCGCCTAACATTCTTAATGACCCATTCCCAGGCAGATTACCCTTGATAGGCTGCGTCAAAAATATCTCTGGCTGATAATCTGAGCTGCGAAAAGGTCTTGAATACTTACCATTGTACACTTGCCAATAAGACTGCTGGGTATAGCCAAGCCACACATCGGCATTGGTATCAAACACATCTTGGGCAAGCTTGGTTTTCATTGAAATTTGCAGCTTGCTATCTAGATGCTGAAGAGAATCTTTCGATGCGCGAACATGATCTTGGGTGGGTGAATGAATATCATAGTTTGGCGTCGCGTTGTACCAAAGCGGCATGACATACATGGGCAAATGTGGACGTATCGTCAGTATCCCTTTGGGATCATTTTTATCCAAGTCATATAACACACTCAGTGGCGTATATTTTTCCACATCCGTTGCAGTCACCCCCACTTGTTTTAAGATGGTTTTGTCAAGCTTGTTGGGTACCAAATGATCCAGTTTTTTTTGCTCGTTTTTAGTGGGGGTCGTGACAGTTGTCGTTTGATCCACGGCTAACACGGGCACTGCTTTACCTTCTTTGATACTCACTTTCAAGGTTTTGGCAATATCAAGGGGCGCCTTGGCTTCGGGTTCGATTTTACCAACGCTTATCTTGTCAAAACAAGCTAGACGCGCGACATTGTCAGTGATTTTTGAACAGGTTAGCAGCATTTGCTCGTCGACAGGAATAACGGTTGTTGTTATTAAAGTTTTTGTTGAATCTTGTGTTGAGGGTTTTGTTGAAGCTTTTGTTGAAGCTTTTGTTGAAGCTTTTGTTGAAGCTTTTGTTGAAGTTTTTGCCTGCGTAGTTGCTGTAACTGTTAGTGTGGCTAGTATAGCAAGCGATAAAGCAGTGCGGTAAAGCGTAAGTTGTAACATAGGATGACCTTCTTACAAAAATATCGTTCATGATAGCAAAAATTGATGAAAAATAGTTAACAAATGCATAATAATTTTTAACAGTAAAGTAAAGTTTTAATCAACTATTGGCTCGTCAATTATTGGTATTTCTATGGGGGCTTGTATGGGTAATTCTAATGATACTGCTGACCTTGATACTCAAGCCAACCGTCTTGATGACGGCTAGCGGGGTCACGGTGTGTCCAATGTACAACGCCACCTTTGTCGTTATAAATATATTCACCTTGACTTCCTCCCCTTGCTAAAGCAAGGGGATTCCTTCTACAAGACGGTCAAGCCCGACCGCAAGAATGTTCTTACTGGCATTGATATCTCTATCATGCCATGTGCCACACGAAGCACATATCCATTCTCTTATTCCAAGCGATTTTCTACCTTTCGGACTATTGGCGGTGATTTCACCGCAACACGAACATCGCTGGGTCGTGTATCTCTCATTCACGATTTCAAAACGGCAACCTGCGTTCTCGCATTTGTAGGTCAGTTG
>ENA-OOKF01000106-OOKF01000106.1-human-skin-metagenome-genome-assembly--contig:-NODE-106-length-11054-cov-4.220656_pt1 | contig 11054 bp, 13 predicted proteins | sample MGYA00248881_ERZ501000 | MGnify/ENA primary metagenome ERZ501000 (study PRJEB25958, sample SAMN03398534) | human skin metagenome | study: EMG produced TPA metagenomics assembly of the Human Skin...
GTCCCGCTCCAGGCGGTGGAAGAGCGCGGGGAGCACGGGAGCTGCGGCCGAGCGGGTCCGCATCAGACTTTCCAGCTCGAAGGTGTCGAACCGGCTGGCGTCCAGGGCGTCGGTCGCGCCGTCGAGCAGGGCGGCGGCCTCGCCGGGCGGGCGGCGACGCAGGTTGTCGTCCTCGCGCAGCACGAGCACGTCGAAGAACTTGCGCACGCAGGACACCAACAGTTGGTCAGGAGCCGAAAGATGGCCGGCCACTTCGGCTGTCACCAGGGCCACCGCTGTCACGGCGCCGATCAGGACACTGAGTATTGCGGTCAGCCAGGCCGCGACGGCGAAACGGGGGGCGTCGCCGCCGTCGGTGAGGCGGGTCAGCAGTCGTGGACCGACCGCGATGACGATCAGACAGTAGAGGGTAAGGGCGGCGGCAACGCTCATTGGCGGTCATGACCCCGGGCGAGTCGCTGCAACGCCAGCCGCAGCCCCTCCGACTCCGTGGGATCCATCTGCTCGACGAAATGCGTCAACACCATCTCGGGCTGCCCGCCGCCGTCGAGTGCCTCGCGCATCAGTCGGGCGCTGTGCTGTTCTCGGGTGAGCGTCGGCTGGTACCGGTAGGCCTTGCCTTCCCGCGTTCGCGCCAGCCAGCCCTTGGTGTGCAGATTGTCCATCGTCGACATGACGGTGGTATAGGCGATGTGCCGCTCGGTGGCCAAGCCCTCGAAGACCTCACGGACCGTCACACCGGCATCCGCGCCACGGCTCCAGACGCGGTCCATGACGACGGCTTCGAGCTCTCCGAATCCGCGAACCCGCACCTGTGTCCTCCTTGCCGACGTCACGACAACATGGTTGCCACCGACCCACCATCGCGGGTCAGTGGCAACCATGTTAATACCGACTACGCAGAAACTACGTACTCGCGCCGGCTCAGTCGCGGTCGCGCAGCGCCAGCAGGCGCAGCGCGTTCGCGACGACGATCAGCGTGGATCCTTCGTGGATCAGCACCGCCGGCCCGATACCCAGTCCGAGGATGGTCGCCGGGATCAGCAGCGCGACGACGCCCAGACTGGCCCAGAGGTTCTGGGCGATGATGCGGTTCGAGCTCTGGCTCACCTGCACGGCGAAGGGGAGGGCCTTGAGGTCGTCGGCCATCAGTGCGATGTCCGCGGTCTCGAGGGCCACGTCGGAGCCCGCGGCGCCCATCGCGATGCCGACGTTGGCGTTGGCCAGTGCGGGCGCATCGTTCACACCGTCGCCGATCATCGCGACATCGCCATAGCGTTCCCGCAGGGCGGCGATCTCGGTCACCTTGTCCTCGGGCATCAGATCACCGCGCGCCTCGGTCACGCCGAGTTCGGCAGCGACCGCGTCGGCCACCTGCTGGTTGTCACCGGAGAGCATGACCGTGTGCTGCACGCCGCGCCTGGCCAACTTGGCCAGCACCTCGGGCGCTTCGGGTCGGGCGACATCCATCACACCGATGGCCCCCAGCCAGCGCTCACCGGAACGAATCACCATTGCCGTGCGGCCGGACCGTTCGAGCCCACTCACCTTGGCGGCGAAGCCTTCTGGAAGCACAACGCCGTTGTCGGTGAACATGGCGCTCTTGCCGATCTGGACTTCGGTGCCGTCGACGAGACCGGTGACACCGCGGCCGATCACCGCGCGCACGTCTTCGGCGCGGGGAACGTCGGCACTGCCGAGTCGGGCCGTGCCATCCCGCACGATGGCCCGGGCCAGCGGATGGTCGCTCTGTTCTTCGACTGCCACGGCGACGGCCAGCAGTTCGTTCTCCGTGACACCGTCGGCGGGAATCACGTCGGCGATCTGCGGCTGACCCTTGGTCAGGGTGCCCGTCTTGTCGAACGCGATGACCTTGATCCGGCCCAGCGCCTCCAGGGCCGCGCCGCCCTTGACCAGGATTCCGGTGCGGGCCGCCCGTGCGACGGCCGAGAGAACCGCGCTGGGAGTGGCGATGGCCAGGGCGCACGGGCTTGCCGCGACCAGCACGGCCAGCGCGCGGTACAGCGAATCCTTGAACGGTTCGTCGATAACCAGGGGTGCGAACAGCAGCGCCACCACCAGCGTGAGCACGGCCGGGACGAAGATGCGCTGGAACTTGTCGGCGAAGCGCTGGGTGGACGACGTGTCGACCTCCGCCTCGGAGACCAGCTTGACCACCCGGGACAACGTCGAGTCGTCGCCATTGCCGCGATTCGCGGTCTGCTCCTGCAACAAGTTCTGACGCCGACAGTCCACTCGAAGGACGCAGTCGCCCTGATCCTGCGCATGAGCACAGGGCGTTGCGCTCCACCGAAGAAGCCGCTCAAGAGCACCTCAGCCAGTAGGTGATGCGCAGCAGCGCAAAGAGGTCGAGGCACACGGTCGAGCTACACGGTCAAGGTGCAACGCCGCGCGTCATCGTCCGCGGTCTGCGCCCAGCAATATCGCTAATTCGTGCAGCGAGTCGACACGCAAATCAGCAAGCGCCGCTTCGTCTTTGAGGGCGTGAAGATAACCCCACGGCCCGCGCCGGATGAACACCGTGCGCATCCCGACCGCCCGGGCTGGCAGTACGTCGTTGTCGAGACGATCACCCACATACAGGATGCGCTCGGCAGGAACGTGCGCTTCGGCGATCAGCCGGACGAAAAACGCGGGATCCGGCTTGGCCACACCCCACACCGCCGAGGAAGCGACAAAGTCGGCGTCCAGTCCGGCCGCCGCGAGCACCCGCCCGACGGTCGCCGGCTGGTTACCGGCGACGCCGACGGTCAGCCCCGCCCGGCGCACAGCTGCGACGCACTCCAGAGCGTCGGCGTACAGCTCGCCGTGACCCGGGTCGACGCCGAACGCGGGACGATCGACGCCGAGTACATCCCAGAGGTCGCCATGATCCCTACCGGTGGCGATCAAGGCCCCCAGCGCTCCGCTCAAGGTCAACGGCGTCACACCCAGCCTCTGCGCGAGCTCGCTCCACATCCGAGTCTCGTCGACCAACGTCTCGCCGACGTCGAACACCACGCATCGGATCTGCGACAAGAACCCTGGGTCCACCGACCCAGGGTTTCACGCCAGGCACCGAACGATCAGCGACCCAGTTGTCAACCGAACACCGACATACCGTTGTCGCGACAGTGCCTGACGCTGGGGGCATGAATGAGAACGCGAATATGGTGGTTTCACACTCGGCTGCTGCGGATGCGGCGCTTGCGGTGTGGTTGGAGATGTGGAACACGGGCGGCGAGATCGCACGTCGGATCTGCAGTGACGATTTCCGGATTCATTTCTTGATCTCCGAGGCCGACGGGTCGAACCCGGGCGACGACGTGCTGGGGGCGGAGAGTTTCGCTCGGTTCCTGGATCGGTATCGCGTGCAGCATCCGAACGTGGTGTTCACCGACGTTGACCGGGCCGTGGACGGTGCGCACGGGCGGATGTTGTGGAACGTGCAGGACGGGGAATTCGCTGCGGGCGGTATCGATGTCTTCGACTTCACCGAGGATGGACTGATTCGCGAGGTGTGGTCGGTGACCGGGACGCGCACACACCTCACGTGAGACCGGGAGACTCACATTCATGAGGAGAGCCGAGCGGCTGTACGCGCTGGTGGACCTGCTGAGGGGATCACGCCGACCGTTGTCGGCCGCTCGGCTCTCCGAGGAGTTCGAAGTGTCCAAACGCACGATCGAACGCGACATCCAGTCGCTTCAGCTCGCGGGGGTTCCGATTTATGCCGATCATGGGGTATCCGGCGGGTACTCGATTCTGCGAGAACACTCGCTGCCGCCGCTGAACCTCACCGTGCCGGAATCGCTGGCGGTACTTGCGGGGCTTGGCTTGCTGGAAACCTCGCCGTACGGTGCGGCGTCGCGTCGGGCGCGGGCGAAAATCCTTGCGATCATCCGCGAGGATCAGCTCGCGCCCGTCAGCGAAGCGTTGGCGTCGATGTTCGTCATCGACTCCCCGTCGCCGTCTGAGGTCGCGACCTCGCTGATTCCGGAGGCGATCGCCGCCCGCCGGGTCGTACGGTTGGACTACACCGCCGTGGATGGGAAGACGCGCACTACCCGGGACGTCGAGGCGATGGGTCTGCTGCGCGGGGGTGATGCGTGGGTGTTCGTGGGATGGTGTCGGCTGCGCGAAGGGATCCGCGGATTTCACCTCGATCGCATACGGCACCTGGAGATCACTGACGAGGTGTTCACCGAACGCGACCCTGCGGTGCTCGATACGGATTTGTCGCGGTGGCGCACTCGGCGGCTCGGGTGACGCCCGGGAGGGGACTGTGCCGTAACGCTGGCTAGAGCACACCCAGGGGTCGGCACACATTCGACAAGGCGTTCCAGTACTCACCGGGCGCACAGTTGTCCGCCGGACGCGGTGTCTGGCAGGTGTTGGTGATCGGATCCCAGAACTGCCCGTTTGTGCAATTCAGGGGTTCTGCCGAACCGATTCCCGCACCCAACAGCGACAGGGCGGCGATGGGGGCGGCGGCAGCAACGGCGATGCTCGAGCGGCTCAGAATTTTGCGCATAGATAGATTTTGCCCGACGGCGTGGATTCACAAACCCCCGTTGACACGGCACCGATTCCATCGACGTGGGCCTACTGAAAGCAATGGCCAAAATAACTTTGCAGACGCGCATCTTCTGTTTGCCAGGCCGTTCGAGCTCTTGTCGATGCCGCACGACGGATGGCCGGCGCGGCGATTCGCGCCGAGGCGGAAAGGCTTGCTGACGGCGAGTCGGACCGCGCCGAGGCCATGCAGGTGCTTGGTGAGGTCTTTCTATTGCGTGCCCCGCGGGGAGTCGCGGCCACGAGCGGTCCGGTCCCCGCTACGCCGTTGTGGTCCAGTCAGACCAACTGCCCCTGTCGACGTGGCTAGTAGCACCAACATCCACGTCGGCTCGTGCCGTCAGCTTTCGTCCCGTAGTTGAGATCGGCGGCGTGAACACCAGCGTGCTTGCCGAACAGGCCGCCGCAGCCGACCCGGGCCGACTCGGCAAGAGCGTCGGGTTCCTGAGGTTCGATGAGATGCGCCGCGTTGATGCGGCACTGCGCATCGTCGCCGATCGCACGCGGAAAGTTCCGGCCGAAACGATGGGAGGAGCGGGGCACGTCGGTGATTAGTCAGACGAACACGGCGAACTTGAGTGGCAATCCGCCATATTCGACTCCATCGCATTGCGGCAGGTCACAAGTCAGTAGTACTGCTCGATGACTACCGAGAAGGAGCCATCGGCGGCGGCGGTGAAAACTGACTCTCCCTTCGAAATCGTGTTGGCTCGCCCAAGTTCGGCATTCATGCGGTACTGCTTACGTAGAACCACGTAGCACCTCGCTGGTCCGCCCTACCCGATTCCTGGCACGGATCTCAGCCTGGCTAAACCCATTTGCGCACGGTTGCGGCAGCACCGACGTGCAGCCGACCAGAGCCCGACCCCGAGCATCCCACCGCGAGACCGTTCACTACGCGGGTCGGCCGTCCTCTGCAGCGGCCCGCGACTTCAACTCTTCCGGAAATAGACTTGATGACGTCGACTCCACGTGCCCATCCTTCCCAACCGAAGAACTCTCCGCCCACACCGGGTGGGACCACACATTGTGGACGGTTATTCGCTCTACGAGTCCAGGCATGACGCAGGCGCCGAAGAATAGATTGGTCAGTTTGACGGCTGACCGGTCGCGCTGACCGGCGGGGCGGCAACGGCCTTCAGGAACCGCTGTTGGTAGGAGATCACCTGCGGACTGCTCGCCCATCGTGCGAGATAGCGCGGGTCGGTGGTGACCAGCACTCGATTGTGCATGTCGAGAAAGTCCGGTTCTTCTAGCATGCTGTTGATCGCCGGAAACATACCCGCCCCGTCCATCGAGCAGATGATCAGCCTAGTGGCATCCAGCGTTGAACTGCGAAGCCAGCTCAGCGCACTGCGCGCGCTGTCCAGCCCGTCGTTCCCACCAGCTACTAGAGAGGCGATGAGTTGCTTACCGACGGTAAGCGTTTCCAACAGGTCCAGAGTGTCCTCGCTGCGGCCGAGATAGTGGTGCGCGACGAGGTGACTGCGCAACTCTTTGACGAACCAGGTGTCGTCGGTCGCTGCATAGCCCGCCACCAATCCCTCGATCCTGCGCGCGAAGTTCAGTCGATGCCGCAGAAAAGCGTTGATGAAATACGGCCTGCTCTGCAGCGCCAACGCGGTCTGATAAGGCTCAAACATCAACGTGAAATTGACCCGATGCCCCAGCTCGGTCAGCTTGAGAGCCAGCGCATGTCCGCGGAGCAGATCGCCCGGCGAGCCGTCGTAACAGCGATGATCGAGCAAACCGTCGCCAGTGAGCAGCTGCTCCGCCTGCCCGGGCGAAATCGCGCCCGTGTGAGGGACTTTGACCACTAGTCGATACTTGGTCAGAATATCCTCATACGCCTGGATCTCATCGAGGATACGGCCGAAGTCCTGTTCGTAAGGGTTCCGCAACTCGACAGACACATCGCAGCCTGGCCCTACAACATCAGCGATCTCACGGAGCACCTCTTCCAGCGAGCCAAACTGCCCCCCGACATTTGCCTCCGGGTTGTTCAGAAAGAGATCGTAAACAATTCCCGGGTTACAGGTGACATTCGCGATCACGTGCCGGCACTCGCGAATCTCGAACGGGTTAGCCGAATCCGCCGAGAACAGAACCCCGGTCGGTCGCGGTATCCCGCCGCGGTCGAAGCCGATATCGCGAACCAGATCCAGGACTACGTGACCGTTGCCCAACCGCTCGACACGGAATCCAGCGGGGGTGAAGACACACGCCGGCGCGAAGAGGTCCATAACCTCCCGGAACCTCCGGGTGACGTCGACTTCTGCATCGCAGTCAATCAGCGCCAGGGTCCGGCTGTCGAGGGCGCCCACGTACTTCGCCGCTTCGAGGGGAATCCGCAACCGGCGCTCGGTGATAACATCTGCGCTGTCGCGGCCCGAATACCTCGAAGTAACCTGCACCGCACTCACTGAATTTTCCTCTCCGCGTCGACGATGCGCACGCTCTCCTCGAATCTTGGGTCATCGACAATCTCCGCGAGTCGGTCCAGACACACGTTCGCATACTGCACATGGTCGAAATCGATGAAGTTCACGACACTGATGCTCGCCGCCCAGAGCCCTTCGCGAAGCCTCGCGGTGAACCGGTACATGAAGATGACAGCCTCTGCGAATTCATACGATTCGGCCTGCCGGTAGCGCTCGACAAAAGCGCTCTCCTCCTGTGCGTTCAGGTTCCACTTCTCGACGAAATCACCGCAGTCGTAGTACTTGTCGCCTAAACCAGCGTATTCCCAGTCGATGAGGTAGGCGCGGGAGCCGTCGGTCAGGACGTTGCCGACAGATACGTCGGCGTGCAGCAGGCAGGAAGCGTACGTACCCCTCGCCTGCTGGCAACGGCGGTTGATATCCACGGCCGAGCGGAATCTCGCCGCCAACTCGGGGGCGAATCTGCTTGCCTTGTCGTAGAGCCACTCGACGCCGGAGAAAGGATCGCTAATCCATCCGGGGAGATCGGCGCCGGTGGTGCCGGCGTGGAGCAGACTCAAGGCTTCGGCGGTTAGCTGCGCCGTCCGGATTCGGTCCGGACCAGAGTGCGGCGGCGTGCACTCGACATACTCACTGATGATCGCTTTCGGTGAATCACGGTGCCAGGCAATTAGTTTAGGCCCAATACCGAGGCTATCCGCGATCGTAATCGCCTTTGCATGCGTATCCCGGTTGATGCCGATGTGTTCGGCGTCCGCGTCAGACAATAGCAACTGGACGGCGTAGGACTGTGGTTCGTGGGTACCGACGGTGACCTTCCAATTGCGGTTGGTCATCCCACCGTCCAGAGGTGCAGCGCCGAACGGTACACCCGGCCACTGCCACTCAACGACGGTCGCGAGGTCGTCCCAGCCCGGCTGCGTATGTGCCTTCTCGACCTGATCTGTCACTCGCCGACCTCCTGTCCCACCTTGCTCGAAGCAAGGAGTCCTCGAGCATGTTCCAGCAAAACGGCGTCGACGATAGGCAAGTGAGATCGGTTGGTCGTCACCGCGAGTCGCGGTCCACCGGGCTCCCCGAGGGAGTCAACGACGACGCCGGCGCCGGAGAGGTCCTCCTCGCCGGTGTACGCACTCCAAGTAGCGATTACCGGCAGTCCGGCTGCCTGCGCGGCACGCACACCGATCTCGGAGTCCTCGACCACCACGGCATCAGATGCAAGCACCCCGACACCTGTGAGCGCACGCAAGTAGATATCGGGTGCCGGCTTTTTCTGCTTGACGTCGTCACCGGCAAACACCGTAAACGAGCGTGCGAGCTCTGCACCGACAACGTGTTCGAGCACGGCGCGCACTGAGGCATGGGCGGAGGTGGATGCCACCGCCAGATTCCAGCCCGCCTCGGCCGCCTCGGCGGCGAGTCTGCGCACCCCCGGACGGGGCGGTAGCTGCCCGTCAGCCAGCATGCCGACGAACACCTCCGTCTTGCGGGCATGCCAGGATGTCACGAGTGAATCGACATCGCCGTCGGGAATGCCGTGCTGGCGCCTGAACTCCGGTGCCAGCAGCACCCGTAGCCGTTCCTTACCTCCAGCCGTCCTCAGTGCCTCGGAATAACCCTCTACGCTCCACGAGAATTCGATTCCGTACTCCGCAAAAACAGTGTTGAAGGCGACGCGGTGCCCGTCTCGTTCCGTGTCGGCGAGAACGCCGTCACAGTCGAAGATGAGAGCGTTCACCGGAGGCTACCGGCGCCGGCGAACAGCTCGATGTGTTCACGAACGCACTCAGTGACCTGCCCGCGTACGTGAGCGATCAACGCCAGCGGCTCCGCGGAATCCGAGTGATCCCCGAGATACTCGCGATAGCTGCTTATGAAAGCCCGCTTGAGGGCAGTCGAGATGTTGACCTTCGCGCAACCCGCCGAAATCAGTTCGTGGAACTGCGCGACGGTCAGCCCCGAGCCTCCGTGAAGGGCCATCGGCACATCGGTGCGCGCGAACAGCCGCCGCACACGATCCACGTCCAGCGTCGGCGATGCCTTGTAGAGTCCGTGCGCGTTGCCGATCGCGGGCGCGAAACAATCTACCTGGGTCGTCTCAATGAAGTCGACGATCTTGTCGTCGGAGTACACCGTAGGTGCACCGTCACTGCCGATGCCGTCCTCGACACCCTGGATTCCCTCAACCTCACCTTCAACGTGCACGCCGTTCGCATGTGCCTCGGCCACCACCTCTGCGGTCTGCTGCGTGGCCTCGTTCAGCTTCAGGTGTGATGCGTCGAACAGCACCGAATTCCAGCCGTTGGCAATGCAATCCGAGATCACCTCACGGTAGGGGCAGTGGTCAAGGTGCAGCGATACCGGCATCGGCGAGTCACTGGCAGATCGCTCGAACATGCCAGCCAGATTCCTGGCTCCCAACGCTCTGACAGTCTTGACAGATGTCTGGATCACGATCGGCGCTCGCTGTGTCTCTGCGGTCTCGATGGCCGTGCGCAGAGTCAGCTCGTCGAAGACGTTCAATGCCAGCACTCCGTAGCCACCTTCGATTGCGGGTCCGAGCAAATCCGGCAGCGGTCTTATGCTCATCGATCCACCCCGGCCTTGTTCGCCGACCAGCGCCCTGCGCCGAAAGCTACTGCGAGCGCGAGCCCGGCCGCCCCGACGGTGGACAGGACGAGCGGCGCGTCGGCCTTCTCGAAAGTCACCTCGGATCGCCATGCGCCCAGCGAAGCGCCAATAATGAGGCGGCCGTTGCGAATCCGGACTCCGTGAGCGGACACACGGAACCGTCCTACAGGTGAGAGAACTTCCACTTCAGTCTCCAATAGTGTTGTTGAATCTCAGCGGATCGCGCCTGCCACCGCGCGCGCGGGGGCTGCCGCTGTCTGAATCGCTTCCTCGTCGGTCTTGGGATCCCGTTCTCCGAAGCAGTCGTAGATGGAATCGCCGGGGAACAGCGCTCCTTCTACGTTGCGCATCGGTATCCGTCCCGATGCCAGGATGACCGCATCCGTAACGATTTCCTGCGTGCTGTCGTGTGTCGCCACAACCGCTGAACCGACCCGCGGGAATCCGTTGATTCGCACAACTCGAGCGTTATCTATGGCGGTGATGCCCGACCAGTCGCCGATTCGCGGACCGCTGGCGACGGACAGCACATGGTGAGCGCCTTTGTCTAACAACGCATCGCATAGGTGGTGTGCCAGTTCTCCGTTTCCAACCACGATAGGATTGCGGCCGAGTAACAGACCCGAGTCCAGAAAGTGTACGGCCGCCGAGCCCGGTGTCACGCCGGCACCGCGATCACCACCGATGCCGAGTTCGGCTCGTGTCTGCGGACGCGTACCCGTGGCGAGGACCAGCGCGCGCACCCGGAGCATCGACGCCCCGTCGATCCCGAGAGTCTGCACGACGCCGTCATCGTAGGAGACCGCCAGTGTGCCTAGCATGAATGTCACACCAGCGCGGCGGGCAGCGCGTTCCAATGTGCGTGCATCACGTTCTGGTTCCTGGCCACCTACCTGCGGAAGTCGTTCCACCACAGTCACTTCGAGTCCCGCGTCGGCGAGCATCCGCGCCACGTGGAGGCCGCAACGCCCCGACCCCGCGACGACGACGTCAGTCATCGGTGGCTCCGACCCCGAGTTGGGAACCTGGCTCGTGATACGGGATCTCCCAAGGATCGTGGCCGGTGTACATGGAGGTGATGAACGAGACTCCGGACAAACACGCCGAGCCCTGGCAGCGCCCCCACGTAGCGTGCGTGCGCCTGGCCACGCCGATGATGCTGGTGGCGGGAAGCGGATCTGACAGTGCTTGGTGGATGTCGCCGGCGGTGACCTTCTCACACGCGCAGATCACCGTCCTGCCAAGTGGATCCGCGGCGGCCCCGGCACAGTCCAGACCGCTCCACAGTGGCTTCCGGTAGTCCAGGACGCGCACCGGGTTGGATTTGGGCGTCGAACTCAGCCCCTGCTCCACGAGCAGGTCACGTACGTATTGCGCGATCCCGGGCGACGCCGAAACACCGGTTGA
>ENA-OOKF01000107-OOKF01000107.1-human-skin-metagenome-genome-assembly--contig:-NODE-107-length-11003-cov-7.837961_pt1 | contig 11003 bp, 8 predicted proteins | sample MGYA00248881_ERZ501000 | MGnify/ENA primary metagenome ERZ501000 (study PRJEB25958, sample SAMN03398534) | human skin metagenome | study: EMG produced TPA metagenomics assembly of the Human Skin...
GCACACAATTAATCGCCATTAAAATGGTTAAAAACCCCATCGATAGTGTCCAAGTATGACTCAAGTCTTTAAGCCACCCTGTCACAATAGGACCGGTTATTGCGATGCTATAACCCACGGTTTGTGCCATCCCCGATAGTTCAGCGGCTTGTTGGCTATCCTTTGATTTTAAGGTAAAAATCATCATACATAAAGTGAAAATCACCCCACATCCAAAGCCTGATGCGATACTCCAAACCCATACCCAGCCTTGCAGGGGCAAAAACCCAAAGCCAAACACGCCTACCAAGTTTCCCACTGCGGCAAGCAACGCTAACGTGCGTAAATTCCACTGGCTAGAGACCCATTTAGTCAACAGTAAAATCGAAGGAAAAGCGACCAATTGAAACACCATGCCCACGTTGCCTGCTTGCGCTTTGCTCAGCCCTTTATCAATGAGTAACGAGGGTAAAAAACTGGCGAGCGTATAATAAAGTAGTGATTGCAAACCCATAAACGCACTAATCCACCACGCCATCGGGATTTTCCAGACTGATTTTCGGCTTAGCTGTCCTGCTTCGGCAACCGCTTGATTAATGACTTGAGCATCATGGCTGCTAATTTTTTGCCGTAACCGCAAATGAGCAACCATTAGCCAAGCTGCTACCGCTGCCACAGAGACCCAGCCCCATACCCCCAGTGCAAATTGCCAGTTGGACAAGCTGACAAGCCACATCGCAATGCCTGACGCAAAGCCAGCAAACACCGACAAAAACATCGAATAGCTTCCCATCACAAGCCCAATTTGATTGGGAGTGTATTTCTTGATGACGGCCGGGATTAATACATTGCCGAGTGAAATCGCCAACGATAGCAGCACCGTGCCCGCTAGCAAAAACCCTAATTGCGGATGCGCCACTCGCACAAAAATACCGATAGCAAGCAAACTGGTTGCCAAAATCATGGTGTTTTCCAAGCCAATCCGCCGTGACAGCATAGGCGCAACAAACGAACTCGATGCAAATGCCATGACAGGAATCGTACCAATCAAACCAATGGTTTTGGTCGTTAACCCCAAATCTTGCTGAACCAGTTTTGCTACCGCACCAAACCCAATAATGGGCGCGCGCATATTGATAGCGAGCAGTAAAATGGCAATGACTACCGTGATAATTAATGCCTTGGTCGGGGCAGTCGCTACCGAAATCTGAGACGCGTTAGCAGCAGGGTGAATATTCGACTCGCTCGATTGCGACGCTGAGAATTTCATACATCTTCCAAAATTTTAACTAGGTAATCTATTAGCACGGGTGATTTAATAAGCTTATTTTCATGAGCTTAGTTTAACGGGCTTGAGTTAAAAGGTTATCTTTTAACATATTCGCCAAGCCAGCGCACGGTTTATTCACATAACGGCTAAAAATTCACTGCCTATCCGTCTTGCTCAACCGTTGAGCCCAAATTTTATGATATCAGTGGGCTGCGATAGATAAATTTTTAACCAATTTATGCTACTATGTATTGTTTGTGCCAGCCTTTGGCGCATTGGTTTGGTAAATTGACTTGCCACATTGATTTAACACATTGATTATCTTGTAAGGATTTGTCATGGTGGATACGCTTACTTCAAACGCAGATGCAACGCCCGAAATTAACACTCGACTGTGGAGCACCTTGATTCGCAACCTAACGCCCTACACACCGGGTGAACAGCCCAAGCATGACAATCTGTGTAAGCTTAATACCAATGAAAACCCTTTTCCACCCTCTCCCAAAGTCGCTGAAGCCATCGCACAAGTTTTGCTCAATCAAGCCGATCATTTAAAGCGTTACCCTGCCCCAGAATCTGATGAACTCCGTGCGGTAATGGCACAAGTTTATCAGGTAGCCCCCAATCAGATTTTTGTCGGTAATGGCTCTGATGAAGTTTTGGCGCATATTTTTGCTTGTTTTTTTGTCAAAGACCGTTCGGTATTAACCCCTGATATTGGTTACAGTTTTTATCCTGTGTATGCCGATACTTTCCACGTGGATTTGGTGACCATTGCGCTCAAAGCCGATTTTAGCATTGATGTCGATGACTATCGCCGCCCTTGCAGTGGCATTATTATTGCCAATCCCAATGCGCCAACTGGGGTGCTTTTGCCGCTGGCGGATATCGAAAAAATGCTACAAGAACATCGCAATGCGGTGATTGTGATTGATGAAGCGTATATTGATTTTGCAGACACACCCAATGCCTCTGCGGTCAGTTTGATTAACAAATATGATAACCTAGTGGTGACCCAAACCTTTTCAAAGTCTCGCTCATTAGCAGGGCTGCGTGTCGGCATGGCGTTTGCCAATCACTCACTCATTGAAGCGTTAAATCGGTATAAAAATAGTTTTAACAGCTATCCACTAGACCGGCTTGCCCAAGCAGGCGCGGTTGCTAGCTTGCAAGATAACGATTATTTTGTTGCCTGCAACCAAAAAGTCATCGCACTACGCCATGATGTCACTCAAGCTTTGACCCAATTAGGCTTTACTGTCTTGCCTTCACAAGCCAACTTTGTGTTTGCCAAACCACCTGCTTCAATGGGGGAAACCATACAGGTATTTGAGAAACTGCGGGCGCAAGGGGTGATTGTTCGTCATTTTAACAAACCAAAAATTAGCAGTTATTTGCGTATCACCATCGGTACGGCAGAACAAAACCAACGCTTACTAGATACCTTAACAAATTTGGTTTGACCGCTGTGAGTGACCCTAGCATGCAGTTTTTTATCAAATGCCAAAATATCGAAACAGGCGAGGTGGTGACTTATCGCTTTGCTCATCAAGCACAGTTATTGGCATTTAGCCAGCAATTGGGTCGCAAAAAATTGGCGATTGTGGATACCCATATCGCCTTTTATGATATTGAGCTAGTGTTTAATCCATTTGAGGACGAAAGCGCGCCCATCAGTGCGGCTGAACTCAATACCGCACTTGATGGCAGGTTGTTGTAACTTTACTGGTGCAATATTTTTAGTAAATTTCCTACTTTATCAAAACATTCTTGGTATTCTGCCTCACAGTCTGATGCAATCGTGATGCCGCCGCCTGCCCACAGACTGACATTATTATCTGAAGCTTGTAGCGTACGAATCAGCACATTCCATTGCCCTGTGCCATCAAAATTGAGATACCCCATGGTACCACAGTAAGCCCCTCGCGGTTTGGCTTCCAATTCATTGATGATTTCTACCGCGCGCTTTTTGGGTGTACCGGTAATCGAGCCAGCGGGCAGACTTTCAAACAATACCGTCCAAGGGCTAATGTCATCTTTGAGGGTGGCGGTGATGGTACTCACCATATGGTGCACATTGCTAAAACTTTCGATATCAAACAGTTTTGGGACTTTTACCGTCCCAGTCTTGGCATATTTGCCCAAATCATTGCGCAGCAAATCGACAATCATGACATTTTCGGCGATGTCTTTTTCGCTACTGGCAAGTTCATTTTTATTGTCTTGGTCAGTGGCTACATTTTGCCCGCGTGGGCGTGTGCCTTTTATCGGTTTGGTAATGATGCAATTTTCGCCTTGCGCGTTTTTTGCAAAGGTAAAAAACAACTCTGGCGAGCAGCTTAGTAACTCGTAATTGCCGAGTGCTAGATATCCTGCAAACGGCGCCTGGGTGGACTGATGCAAGCTTGGCAAATAATCGACCAACTGCTGATTGGATAACTCACCTTGCCAGCACTGGGTAAGATTAATTTGGTAGCAATCGCCTGCTGTTAGGTAGTCTTGGACTTTGTAAAAGGCTTGCTTATACGCAGATTTTTGCCATAAAGGTAACAAGCTAAGCGGCTTTGGTGTAGGAAGCTGGGCGTCACTGACTAAATCATTTAGCCAGTTTTCGATATTGACGGCTTGCGCCATGGCTTCCTCAGTGGTGGTATGTAAATGCCACTTCTGGTGCTGATAGGTCAAATAAATATCATAATGTCCCAAAAATAGCTGCGGCTGATTGGGCGTTAAGTAACTGGCTTCCCCGTGAGTTGCATTTGCTTGCACGTGGTTTGCATTTGCTAAATGATGCGCTGATAAATCGTAGCTAATAAATCCCATTAAGCCATCTTGGTAGCCCACATTAGCCGTATGTTGGATAGCAGACTGTTTAAGTGATAGCTGTTGATAAGCCTCAAGCGCAGCAGTTAATTCGCTAATATCAACACCCTTAGCTGCCCTATTAGCGGTAGTATTAGTCGCAGTATCAGCCCTAGTATTAATCACGATATCATAGTACCCAAAATCATCGAATGGGCAATTTTGACGTTGCTTTTGGGTAAGCTGATTTTGAGAATGTATTTCAAAAATTGTTTTGGGCAATAAACCGATAACATTTTGACCTTCGTTATTGAGCCAAATCGGATAGATTGCATGATTATTTGCCGTATTAAACTGCTCTAACAGGGTGATGAGTTGAGAGGGCGCAAGATGTTGTAAACTTGGCATTGGGTACATGCTTTACCTTTATGATTATATTTAGCGTCAAAAAAGCGATGACAATCGGGTAACTGTCATCGCCTATTTTTATCAATTATGACGGTCCATCAGTATTTATTCAACAAACTTTTTGATGATTAAACTTGCATTGGTACCACCAAAGCCAAAGCTATTGGTCATTATAGTGTTTAAATTGACTTGACGCGTTTCACGGACGATATCAAAATCTGTGGCTTTCTCATCCAAGGTTTCAATATTGATATTGGGCGCAATAAAGCCTTGATTGAGCATCAATAAACAATAAATCAATTCTTGCACCCCTACCGCACCCAAGCTATGACCTGTCATAGATTTGGTCGAGCTAATGGGTGGCAACTCACTTCCAAACACCTGGCGAATCGCTTCCAGCTCAGTAATATCGCCAATCGGCGTACTGGTACCATGAGTATTGATATAGTCAACCGTGGTTAAGTCTGCTTGTTTAAGCGCTTGCTTCATACAATTAACCGCACCCACACCACTGGGTGCCACCATATCCGCACCATCAGAGCTTGCACCATAGCCAACAATCTCTGCCAAAATAGTCGCGCCGCGTTGTTTCGCAGAGTCTAGGCTCTCAACCACGACCATACCACCACCGCCTGCAATCACAAAGCCGTCTCGATCTGCATCGTAAGGGCGACTGGCGAGTTGCGGCTTGTCATTATATTGTGTGCTCATCGCACCCATGCCATCAAACATACAAGATTGTGTCCAGTCTTCTTGCTCGCCGCCCCCTGCAATCACGATGTCTTGCTTACCCAATTGAATCAGCTCCATGGCATGACCCACACAATGCGTTGAGGTCGCACAAGCTGAGGCAATAGAGTAACTAACCCCGCCAATCTTTAACCCCGTTGCAACACTGGCTGATACCGTACTTGCCATGGTTTTTGGCACTGCCATTGCGCCGACACCGCGCAAGCCTTTTTCGCGCATTGCATCAACCGCTGCCGCCACATCGGCACTCGATGCCCCACCCGAACCTGCTACCACGCCGATATTAGTGTTATGAGCAATATCTGCTAATGACAATCCTGCTTGCTCGATTGCTTGTAGCGCACTTAGATAGGCGTATAAACTGGCTTTTGACAAAAAGCGTTTAAGTTTGCGATCGATATGCGAAGTATCTAGGTTATCGTCATCAATACTACCTGAGACACAGGCTTTGAAGCCTTTTTCTTGATAAATTGGATTAAATACCAAGCCCGATTTGCCTTGCTGTAGCGATTCACTGACTGTGGCTAAGTCATTACCAATACACGAGATAAGTCCTGCCCCTGTGATTACAACGCGCTGCATATACCATTCCTTTTGGTTTAATCAATTGATGATAAATATCACGCTATTGTACCCCTCTGGATTTCACCTGCCTAGTTTTTCCCCAAAAATGTTACAAAATATTTCTTAGACCACGACTATGGTTAGTTATGTTGTCTTAATCCAATATAGCTACACGCACAACATTCAACTAAATCGACAAAAGATATCATTGTGTAACGTCTCTTTACGCATTAAAGTTGAAAAGTGCGGTCACTTTCTTTACGCTATTTTACTACAACATTATTTTCCAATAAAAAAGCATAATATTAAGGATAACTCTCATGTCAGCCTCTACTTCTATTAGCCGCCGTGTCTTTGAAGCGCTGGGTCACAAATTAGCACAACTGAGCGCAAAAGATACGATACAAACCAAACCATTAGCGGATATTGATTTTGACAGCCTTCAACAAGCATTATCAAATGATAAAAACGCGTTTCATGAACATATTCCCAAACTATCAAAAAAACTACTTGGTGAAACCCCATTTGGCAGCTATACCAAAATGGCGACCTCACTAATCCCCAAGACAAGTTTTGATAAAGCAACGGATGCGGTTTTTTCCCAAGTCGGCAAACTGTCGCAAAATTGGGCGAATTTTGATTTGGCGCGTGATGCGCGTTTTAAAGACACTTTGGTTGCTAGTGAACGACAAGCCCTAGCCCGTAGTATTGGCGATCAAAACCGTGCTTTAGCTACCCTAGGTGGACTTAGTAACTTGGCAGGTTTACCAGGTATTTTGGTAGATACAATGTGGTTATTGGCGGTGTGTTTACGGACGATTTTTCAAATTAGTGCAATTTATGACCGTCCGTTGACGGGACAACAAGGTATCGCCATTGCTTATGAAATTTTAGCTAAAGTGGATCTCAAGAAACTGCAAGAAAAGCAAACTTTGCTCGCAGGCTTGGGTATATTTGAAGCGATGACCGACCAATCGATTGAAGAATATAGAGCGGCAGTACTTGCCGAAGAAGACAGCCAATCAGCGATGGGGATATTAACCAAACTAGAAGAACTATCGACGCAGTTTAATATTAACATTGAGCAGTTTAATTTCGGTTTTTTACATAAAGTCATTCCACTCACTGCAGTTGGCTTGGGTACGGCTTACAACAATATTATTATCAATGAAGTGATTGACATTGCGATGTCGGTATTTGCCCCCGCGCCAAAGTTGACGCATATGACTGAAGAATAACAATAAATAATAACTGAGCTAGAACCAATGCATTGACTTTTAACCGATAAGTTTCTTAAGGTTTTCAAAGTTAACGCATTGGTTCTTTTAGTTTTAGTCTTTTTTATTTTAGTCTATTGTGATGTATATTCACAGTGTGTTAGATACTCTGTGCTCGATAAGCACGATGTTTGATAGTTTACCTTCCCCTACTTTTTTTAAATTTTTCTAAAAATCCCCATTTACATTATCCATCTGTATTTTCTAGGTGATTTTTTAGTTGATAAAACCAACAAAAATCTCTATAATACGCTGTCCTAAAAATAGCTTATTAGCGGTTTTTAGAGATTTTTTGACAACAAACGGGAGAGAGTGCCTTATGGCAACTACAAATCAATTAATTCGTAAAGGTCGCAATACCATTACTGAAAAATCAAAAGTGCCAGCATTAAAAGCTTGCCCACAACGCCGTGGCGTGTGTACCCGTGTATACACTACCACACCAAAAAAACCAAACTCAGCGATGCGTAAAGTATGCCGTGTACGTTTGACGTCAGGTTTTGAAGTATCAAGCTACATCGGTGGTGAAGGTCACAACCTACAAGAGCACAGTGTTGTACTTATCCGTGGTGGTCGTGTAAAAGACTTACCAGGTGTTCGTTACCATACCGTTCGTGGCGCACTTGACTGTGCAGGCGTAAAAGATCGTAAACAAGGCCGCTCAAAATACGGCGCAAAACGTCCTAAAGCATAATTTTAGCCGTTTTTAACCCCATTTTTTAACATTGTTTGCATAGTTGATTATAGTTTTACAACACTATGCAGTAAGGCTGGTGAAAAGCAACCGCTTAGCTACCAGACTACCCTGAATACACAAGGAAATTATCATGCCTAGACGTCGTGTCATCGCTGCCCGTGAAATCCTACCAGATCCTAAATTTGGTAGCAAAACACTTGCTAAATTCATCAACCATGTAATGGTTGACGGTAAAAAATCAGTTGCAGAATCAATCGTATACGGTGCATTAGACCGTGTTGTAGAAAAAAACTCGGGCGTTGATCCTGTCCAGTTTTTTGAAGATACGTTAGAAAGAGTTCGCCCAATGGTGGAAGTGAAAGCTCGCCGTGTGGGTGGTGCTACCTACCAAGTTCCTATGGAAGTACGTCCCTCCCGTCGTACTGCATTAGCAATGCGTTGGTTAGTTGATGCGGCTGCAAAACGTTCTGAAAAATCTATGGCTTTACGTTTAGCAGGTGAATTGCTAGACGCGGCTGATGGCAAAGGTAATGCACTGAAAAAACGTGACGAAGTTCACCGTATGGCTGACGCAAACAAAGCGTTCTCACACTATCGTTTCTAATTGATACTGATTGCTATCACCTAGGTAGCAATTAGCTTATAATAAAATAGATAATATTGGGTGACTTGAAGTTTGCAAATTCAGCCCAATATTGCATATTGAAAAAGAAGCTTGTCATGCGTTTGTCATGGCAAGCTCTTATCATACAGCACTTATGTCAAGAGTAAGGCTTTCTTTTATCTAGTTGGTTGTCGATCTTTCAATCAAACGTTAAAACTAATTATTATTCATTTTAAGACATAACTGTTTATTGATAATGGAATAATTTTAATCTTTAGTCCTTAGGAATTAACTATGGCACGTACAACACCCTTGAATCGCTACCGTAATATCGGTATTTCTGCACATATTGATGCGGGTAAAACGACAACAACTGAACGTATTTTGTTTTATACAGGTAAAAACCATAAGCTAGGTGAAGTGCATGAAGGTGCTGCAACCATGGACTGGATGGAACAAGAGCAAGAGCGTGGTATTACTATTACCTCAGCGGCAACGACTTGTTTCTGGTCTGGTATGGGTCATCAATTCCCAGAGCATCGCATTAACATCATTGACACCCCCGGTCACGTTGACTTCACCATTGAAGTAGAACGTTCAATGCGTGTACTTGACGGTGCATGTATGGTTTACTGTGCGGTTGGTGGTGTACAGCCTCAGTCAGAAACAGTATGGCGTCAAGCAAACAAATATAAAGTACCGCGTCTTGCGTTCGTAAACAAAATGGACCGTACAGGGGCAAACTTTTTCCGCGTTGTTGACCAAGTAAAACAACGTCTTGGTGGTAACCCAGTACCTGTGGTTGTGCCAATCGGTGCAGAAGATACCTTTGAAGGGGTTGTTGACCTTCTAGAGATGAAAGCCATCATTTGGGATGTCGCTTCTCAAGGTATGAAATTTGAATATGCAGAAATTCCTGCTAACTTGGTTGATATCGTCGATGAATGGCGCAGCAACATGGTTGAGGCAGCCGCTGAATCTTCAGAAGAGTTGATGGATAAATACCTAGAAGAAGGTGATTTATCACGTGAAGATATCGTAGCAGGTTTACGTGCACGTACCCTAGCGGGCGAAATTCAACCAATGCTTTGTGGTACTGCGTTTAAAAACAAAGGCGTACAACGTATGCTTGACGCGGTTATCGAATTCTTACCAGCACCAAATGACGTTGATGCGATCAAAGGTGTGTTAGATGACAAAGCCGAAACTGAAGCGACGCGTGAATCATCGGATGATGCACCATTTGCTGGTCTTGCGTTCAAAATCATGAATGACAAATACGTGGGTAATTTAACCTTCGTACGTGTTTATTCAGGTGTTGCTAAACAAGGTGACTCTGTTTATAACCCAGTGAAAATGAAACGTGAGCGTATTGGTCGTATCGTTGAGATGCATGCCAACTCACAAAAAGAAGTGGATGAAGTTCGCGCAGGTGATATCGTTGCATTTGTAGGTCTAAAAGATGTAACCACAGGTGATACCCTATGTGACGAAAACAATATCATTACGCTTGAGCGCATGGAATTCCCAGATCCTGTTATTTCATTGGCAGTGGAACCAAAAACCAAAGCTGACCAAGAAAAAATGTCAATCGCGCTTAACCGTTTGGCAAAAGAAGACCCTTCATTCCGTGTTCACACCGATGAAGAATCTGGTCAGACTATCATCAGCGGTATGGGTGAGCTGCACTTAGAAATTCTTGTTGACCGTATGAAACGTGAGTTTAGCGTTGAAGCCAACGTGGGTGCACCACAAGTAGCTTACCGTGAAACGATTCGTAACACCGTTGAACAAGAAGGTAAATTCGTACGCCAAACTGGTGGTCGTGGTAAATTCGGTCACGTATGGTTACGTCTTGAGCCACTTGACACGGCTGACGGCAAAGAATATGAATTTGCTGAAGAAGTGGTTGGTGGTGTGGTACCAAAAGAGTACTTTGGTGCAGTAGACAAAGGTATTCAAGAACGTATGAAAAATGGTGTTCTTGCAGGTTATCCAGTCGTTGGTATTAAAGCAACACTGTATGATGGTTCATACCATGACGTTGACTCAGATGAGTTGTCGTTCAAAATGGCAGGTTCTATGGCCTTCCGTAAAGGCTTTATGAATGCAAACCCTGTTCTACTTGAGCCAGTTATGAAAGTAGAAGTTGAGACACCGGAAGACTACATGGGTGATATCATGGGTGACTTAAACCGTCGCCGTGGTATGGTGCAAGGTATGGATGATATGTTTGGCGGCGTTAAACAAATCCGTGCGGAAGTACCACTAGCCGAGATGTTTGGTTATGCAACCCAATTACGTTCAATGTCTCAAGGTCGTGCAACCTACTCAATGGAGTTTGCAAAATACGCTGAGACACCACGTAACGTTGCTGATGAAATCATCAAAAAATTCACTCATAAAGATGATGACGAATAAATTTGATGGGCAATTTGATGGTTAAACCCAATCAAATTCTTCTATCCTATTCGACACTGAAAAAAATTATAAGTTAGCTAATTTGACCTGTTAAATTTAATGGGTCAAATTTTCATAACCTATAAGCGTTGATAATAAAGTAAATGACCTAATAGCATTAGGTTAATATTAACAAAAGAGGATTAAATTATGGCAAAGGCCAAGTTTGAACGTACTAAACCACACGTTAAC
>ENA-OOKF01000109-OOKF01000109.1-human-skin-metagenome-genome-assembly--contig:-NODE-109-length-10964-cov-5.590063_pt1 | contig 10964 bp, 13 predicted proteins | sample MGYA00248881_ERZ501000 | MGnify/ENA primary metagenome ERZ501000 (study PRJEB25958, sample SAMN03398534) | human skin metagenome | study: EMG produced TPA metagenomics assembly of the Human Skin...
CGACTGGAGTTCAGACGTGTGCTCTTCCGATCTGTGCGCTGGCGCTGCGGGAGGCGGTGCGGTCAGGGTGGGACTCGGCCGCAGTGGAGGCGGCCATGCTCGGAGGTCAGCCACGGTTGTGGTGACCGGGAACGGGTTTCAAGCATTCGACGGGTGCAGGGTCAGACTCTGCACCCGTCGGCGTTTGCATGGTGAGAGTCACCGGCAGGGGGTCATCGGAGTTGTGCGAGTGACAGCGGTTCGCGGCGCGGAGGCGACGGTGGTGGATCGGCAATTATCGGATGCGCCACTCGTTGATGTGGTCCACCACCGTGACAGTCGCGCCGTGGTCATACCACTGGTGAGTGCCGTCGGTGAAGCTCAAATCTGTCGAGTACGTGGCATCCGGGACTGGCATACTCCAGCGGCGCCGGACGACCCGCCCGTCGGCGAGTACGTCGCCTTTGGCGACGAATGCTGCCAGCTTGACACTGCTCGTGTCGTTCTCTCGGGTGTGCCGTGCGGGTTCATCGGCCGCGTTGGCGGCGGTCGCAGGCGGGATGGTCATGGGAGGGTTCCTTCCGATTCGGTGGTGGTTCAGGCGGCGTCGAACAGGCTCATCTGTCCGGAGGGCGTGATGTCCAGGACGCGTTCGCGCCAGGCCAGGGCGTAGGGCAGGCAGTTGTTGCACGCGGCGTGCGTGTGCCCGGGAAGCGGCTCGCTCATTCGCGCTGCCCAACTCCACGCCATTGAGTCGGCGCTGAGGACTCTGTGGCCGTAGCGCTTGAGGCCCGAAAGCTTCAAGCCGTACGCGTGGAGTGGGATGTCGGGGTCGTGGCGCTGGATGGTGGACAGGATCACGTCGATCTCGGCGCTGGCCTGGCGGCGGCACATCGTGCCGACGCCGACGAGGAAGCAGTCGGACAGGTCGACGCCGGCGGCGTAGTACATGTCGACGCAGCGGCGATAATCGTCAGGCGTCCAGCCCTGCAGAACCGGGACGTAGGGCACATCCCAGTCGGGGCCGGGCCAGAGGTCCTGCAATTCTTGGAAGTTGTCGATGGTGCGGCGCTGGTGTTCACGCACGCTCAGTCCGGTGCGGGCGATCTGTTCGGGCTCGCACATCCAGTCGCCGGGCGAGGCCCATTGGAGGTTGCCGATCTCCTGGTCGTAGCGCCAGACCGCGGCGTTGTAGTCGCGGGCGGTGGTGCGCCATTGCCCGTACATCGATAGTTCGGTGAATCCGCCGGAGTCCAGCGCCCATCCGGTGAGCGCACGCGGGAAGCTCTTGCGGGGTGCCAGGCGGCGGTGGGAGATGAACAGCGGGACGTTGGCTTGGCCGAGCCAGCGCACCTCGCTGGTTCCGAGATAGAAGTACTTCATGGCGGCGGTCCTTCGTTTCTGCGGTGGCTGGGCTGTGGGGTCGGCGCCCGGTGGGGGGTGGGGGGAGCACCCCACCGGGTGGCTTCTCAGGCGGTGGGTTGGAGCGTTTCGCCGGTGACGGTTTCGACGACCAGACCCACCAGGTCACGGGCGGCTGGCGGCGTGACGGCGTTCCCTGCCAGCCGCACCTGCTCGCGCCTGGTGCCGACCATCCGGTAGCCGGTCGGGAAGTCCATCGCGGCGGTGATCTCGCGGGGCTCCAGCATCCGGAAGTAGACATCGTTGATGTCGATGGTCGGTGGCGGCGTGGGGACGGGGCCGCGGTTGAGCAGTCCGTGGCGTTCGAGGGTGGTGACCGTCGGCAGCGGCTGGTCGACGGTGCTGTTGCCGCCGGAGCCGTAGAAGCTCGTAATGAGTGGTCGGGGGGCGTCGGCGTAGACGAGGCCGTGGTGGTTGCCCGAGGCGGTGACGGTGGCCAGCGGTTGGGAGACCGGTCGGTGGGTGCTCCCGCCTCCGCGCAGTTCGGCAATGAACGGTGCGGTGGTGGGGGCTGCGGCTTTGCCGTCACGGCCCTCCCCGGGGACCGCGAGACCTCCGCTTGCCACGAGGTGCCCGTACTTGGCCAGGCCGGCCTCGATGCGTGCCATGGTCTTGGCAGCCAGGGGCTTGTCTCGGTCGCCGATGCGGGTGCCGGGGTTGGACCAGTCGATGACTGCGGCAGCGGGCAGGACGTAGGGGTCGACCTCGGCGTTGCGGCAGGAGACGTTGGGGCAGCGCCACACGTACTGCGCGCGGTATTTCCCGCCGGGGGTGGTCTTCTTCCATGCCTGGATCGCCTGGACGCTCTGGTTGCAGGTCGGGCACCACGCCTGCGGTCGGGTCCAGCGGTCCAGGTCGGGGCACTTGCTGGCCTTGAGGTGCCCGACGACGTAGAGCCGGTCGCGGGACTGCGGGGCCGGGGCTCCGAGCTGGCTGGCGAAGGCCGAGTTCAGGAAGACGGTGTGCAGGCAGTAGCCCATGTCCTCGAGGGTGAGCCTCCAGCCGCGCCAGCCGATCCACTTGGTGGCCTCGACGACGTTCTCGACGATGAAGCCGGCGTAGCGGTGGAACTCCGCGAACCGGGCGACGTCCCACATCGTTGCGCGGGACCGTTCGGCGGCCTCGTCGACGCGGTCGCTGAACAGGTCGAGCTGGGCGGTGCGCTTGACACCCTTGGCCCCCGAGTGGTTGGTGCATTCCGGGGAGGCCCACAGCAGGGTGGTGCGGGGGTAGCGGCGCGGGTCGACCTGGGAAATGTCGGCGCAGTCGTGGTCGGCTTCGGGGTGATTCGCGTTGTGGGTGTCGACGGCGGTGCGCCAGTGGTTGGCGGCTTGCCGGACGGTGACGCCGTCGAGCTGCTTCAGGCCGCTGCTGGAGCCTCCTGCCCCGCAGAACAGGTCGGTGACGGTGATCTCGTCGTGCTGGAAACGCCTCATTGTGGCCCTCCTGGAGGGGTCCGGTGGCCGTCCCTGGTGGACCTGCCAACACCTCTATTCTAATACGCTAGAACGTTGCGGCACAACGGTTTTCGAGATGTTTCTTGCCGATTTTCAAGAATTGTCTTACAGTTTATGAGAGTTGGGGACGGCTAGGGTCCTGGGTGTGTCAAAGCTGGCGTTCGATGAGGCTGCGTTCCGTCATGGACTGACCCGTGAAGATCTCTTCGCGGTGCTGAGTGACCCGGTGTATGTCGAGCGGGAGTTCCAGCCCGCGCGGAAGGGGGAGGTGTCCCTATGGTCTTCGTCAAGCGGCGGCTGGGGTTTTCTGTTGGTAGAGGGTTCCGTCGCGAAGCATCGCGTACAGCACGTCGCAGCGTCGTCGGGCGAGGCAGATGAGGGCGGCGTTGTGCTTCTTGCCTTGGCCGCGTTTGCGGTCGTAGTACGCCCGCGAGGTCGGGTCGTGCAGTGCGGCGAACGCGGCGAGGAACATCGCTCGTTTGAGGTGCTTGTTGCCGCCTCGGGCGGGGTGCTCACCGCGGATCGAGGTGCCGGATCGGCGGGTGACGGGTGCGAGGCCGGCGTACGCGGCGAGGTGGCCGGAGGTGGGGAAGCTCGAACCGTCGCCGACTTCGAGCAGGATCCGTGCGCCGGTCCTGACGCCGATGCCGGGCATCGAGGTCAGGACCGCGGCAAGAGGGTGGGCATCGAGCATGTCCTCCAGTTGGGTTCCCAGCTCGTCCCGGTCGTGCAGCAGGCGCGCCAGTCCGGTCGCGAGTTTGGGCAGGACGAGCTCGGCGGCTCGGGTGCCAGGGACGGTGACGGTCTGCTCGGTGAGCGCTGTCTGGATGTCGTCGACGAGGCGTTGGTAGGAGCGGGGCGCGCGGGGTTTGGCGACGGCGAGCAGACGTCGCCGGCCGGCCGCGCGCAGGCCGGTCGGGCCACCGAAGCGGGTCAGGAGTTCGAGGACTGCCGGGTGTTGGATGCGTGGGCCGAGGACACGTTCGAGGGCTGGGTTCACTTGTGTCAGAAGGCCTCTGATCCGGTTTGCTTGCGCGGTGACCTGCCCGGCCAGGTCGTCATCGAAGCCGACGATGACTTCCAGGTCGGCCAGGGTGTCGTCGCCGACATCAACCCGTCGCAGGGCGTGCGGCATCGACCGGGCAGCTTCGGCGATGACGTACGCGTCCCTTGCGTCGGTCTTGGCGTTGCCGGGGTGCAGGTCGGCGATACGGCGCATCGCCAGCCCGGGCAGATAGGCCACATCGATACCCATGGCTCGGGCGACCGCGACGGGCAGCGCGCCGATCGTTGCGGGTTGATCGACCACGACCAGCAGGCGACCGTGCGTGCCGAGTTCGGTCAGCAGGCCACGCAGCGACGACTCGTCTTGGGGCAACGGTTTGTCGTGCAGCCGTGTGCCATCGACGTTCAGCGCGCAGGCGTGGTGCGCCTGTTTGCCGACATCGAGCCCGATGTACACCGCGTAGTCAGGTCGGGACATGGTCCCCTCCTCGTGCGTCCGAGCGGCTGGTCACCAGATCAGGCGCAGGAAGCCGACATCCACGTTACGAAGAGACCTACCCAGGCGTTCGGGCGGCCCGGTCCCTATCAGCGGTCCACCAGCGCCACCAGCACCCGGTGACAACACCTCCCGGATCATGCAAGCGACAGGGGTGATCAGTCATGCCGGGGCCGGCGACCAGGGGCCTTGCTTCAAGGCCCATCAAAGACGGTAACGGGATGAACACTCTGGTGATCGGTCGCCACCCTGCCCGGGACGAGTTGGTGGAAGTGGTCATGCGAACCGATGCCGCAACGAAGCGGGCAACGGTCTTCCACGCGATGTCGGCCCGGTGGAAGATGCTGGCGCGAATCGACGACCCGACCGTCATCCCAGGGCATCAGCAGAGCGTGATGGATGAGCAGTTGAAGACGGTCGGCCTGGATCGGCATCAGCCAGGAAGCCGCGGAATGAGGGCACAGCTCGACGTGCTCGAGCAACGGTTGCAGGAACGGCGATCAGGGATCAACCGTGATGGTTTGGACCGGGTCACAGAAGCGATCAGTCAGGTACGGGCCGGCCAGCAGCGGCCTGGCCCACCCCGCCACAACCGGCCGGCCCCACCATCTGAACAACGTGGGCCTGGCCGCTCTGGGCCACAGCTTTGACCTACAGCTTTGAACTACCGCACTGCGAGCAGGAACAGAAAGGAACGCGATGACCAACGCGATGAAACCGAAGCCGAAGTCGGCGGGCACCGGAAGCGATCTGGGACGCCTCGCCGATCTGGCCGAGACCGACATGGAGCAGGTCGTGCCGTACTCGGGCCGCGGCCTGGAAGGAGACGCCGCACGCGAGGAGATGCAGCGGTTGAGCGACGAGCTCGGGCTTGGACTCGATGTCGTGCGTACTCCGGGCCGTCCAGGTCGTGATGAACAGCGTCCGTCGACCACCGCCAGCCGGACGGTTCGTCTCGACGGCGACCTCGACCAGCAGCTCGCCGTGTTCGCGCAGCGCGAGGGCGTTAGCGCGTCAGCGGTGCTACGGGCGGCACTGCGGACCTACCTCGACGATCGCGCGTAGGCGAGTCGTCCCCACTGCCGCCGGGTGGTCATCGTGTCGGGCCGGCCGTCCCGCCATTGCGTGTACTCGCGGGCATCGAACCAGATGATGCTGACCGTGTGACCTGCCTTCTCCAGGTGCTGCGCGGCGCGCCAGGTCGCGATCGCTTGACTCACGATCGGCAGGTCAAACCCTCGATCGGCGCCGAGCTGATCGGTTGGGTGGTCGACGTCGCTGTCTTGGGCGAGGGCACGGTCGTCCTCGTCGCGGTACCTCAGCAGCACGATCGGTCCGACGTCGCCGTCTGGAAGGTCGTTGAGGTAGTCCTGTGCTTCGAGGTCGGCGAAGCTGTCGATGTCGTCTACGACGTCTTGCATATCGGCCAGCACTCCAGCCGGTGGGGTCTTGGCACCGGATTCCCATCGACGCAGCTGCTGCACCGAGGTGTCGAGCAGGTCGGCGGCGTCCTGTTGGCTGAGGCCGGCGACGTTACGCAGGGTGGCGAGCATCGCCGATCGGGCGATACCGGTCGAGGTGTCAGACATGCCGCTCATCGTCGCAGCACCGAAGCGTTGAAGAGCCCACCTACTGCTGGGCGCGGTGCTGGTAGACGCGCTGGGTGGATAGGCCGACAAGGTCGGCGATCTCCGGGACGGCCATCCCGGCCGCGACGGCGTCACGAATCGCCTCACCGGTTTCGTCCTGGACCTGCGCCAGCTCGGCGTGCAGGCGATCGCGGCGACGTCGCAGCTGGCGTAGCCGCTGCGTGGGGTTGTCGCGCATGGTCATCGTTTGTGCTCCTTCGCAAGGCTCCTTCCCGGGCCGCGTCCAGACTGGCAACGGCCCGGGAGAGGACTGGTTCAGGTGATGGGGAAGAGCCGCTTGGTCGCCTTCTCGGCCCACTCGGCGAGGAGGACGGGTCGGGCGTAGCCTTCGATGCCGCAGTTGAACTCCTCCTGCGTCCACCGGTCGATCCGCCCGTCGCGCACTTCGACCTCGCCCGCAGCGTAGATCGCCGTGGATCCCTCGAAGTCGGTGTAGTCCTCGGCGACGGTGGCGTGGATCCGCAGGGTGGCTTCGTCGTAGACGCCGTCCGGCGCGGCGATCGCCAACCCCTCCACCGCCGGGGCTGGGTCCACGACCGGGTGGTAGGTCTGCACCAGGGGTGTACTGATAACACTGCCTGCTTCGTCGCTGTACACGTCGATCGTGATGCTGACCGGCACCTGGCCAGCGCCGGCTCCCGAGCCAGCGACAAGACTCTTCATCAGCGCCCTAAAGGCACCGGCTCGATCAGCGTTCATCTGTCGAATGAGCGAGTCGAGGACGTCGGAGGGCGCGAGCCCGGCCCTGACAGCGTTCTCGACGGTACCGACGGTCGCCTGCCGTTGAGCCTCGTCCTGGGCAAGTTTGAACAGCAGCGGAGCGTATTCAGTGGGGTTCTGCACGATTCCCTCCTGGAGGGTTCGGTGGCCGTCCCGGGTGGACCTGCCAATAAGATTATTCTAACTGATTAGACAGCTCGTTCAGTTGCTTGCTTACCTGCCATCTTCGGCATGGCGGATGGCGCGACGTCGGCGGGTTCCGCGTAGGGGGTGGGCCGCAGAGTGCAGGAGGAAGTCGAGGGCTTCGGCGTGCGGGTCGCCGTGATCGAGACGACACTCCGCGACTGCGCGGATTCTGTCCTGTGCCGTGGGGTGGGTGTCAAAGGGATCCATCAGGAGGCCCAGAATCGGGATTCGGGGGAGGCAGTCTGCCCAGCTGGAGCGCGATTGAACCCAGGCTAAGCCGGCGGTTGCAGTGGACCGGCCGACGAGTGCCGCTGCGGCGAGGTCGTTACGCAGTTCGACGACTTGCTGGTCGTCGCTGTCCGCGCGTCGTCTACTACACAGCCGCAGAAAGACCACGACCGCCAGTACGGTGCATGCCGCGCCAATTGCGCCTAACCAGGCACTCCCATCAGCGAAGAAGAGAAGCGTCGCGAGCCACAGCCCGAGCGCGGAGGCCGCGCTCAACCCGACGGCGGTGTAGTAGCGGCGTGCTTGGCCTGTGGACGGACGCCATACATCGTCGAAACGGACGTGCTGCAGTTCGTGAGCGAGTACGCCCCGTTGAACATCGGTCGCCTGGCGCAGTAGTTCGTCGCTGACCTCGACCGCCCACACTGCGTGATTGCCCTTCGGGGGTGCGACCCGAACCGGTCCACGCCCGTGGCGGTGACGGCGAACTTCAACGTCGTCGATGCCGAGGGTGACGCACATTTCGCTGACCCACGCCGTCGCATCATGCAGCGTCGCGTCCGTAGCAGATCCCGTTGCACTCACTGCAGTTGCCCGGCGGCCTCGGCGTCGAATCGGCGGGCGCCTCGGTATGCCTCTCGAAGGGTGCCCGGGTCGGCACTCATCGTCCACGCTTCGTCAAGTCGGACGATGCCATTGCGCATGAGCAGATCTCCGGGTTCGACGTCGAGGACCTCGCAGAGGCCGGCCAAAGTGCGCAGGGTGAGCCGTTCGGGTGGCCTGGCAACCAGTCGGCGTACTTGTTCGACTGACGGTGCGTCGTCACCCATCACGTCGCCCAGCCGCCGGTGCAGTTCACTTGCGCTGCGGATCTCGCGCATGACCATCACGACCGGCAACGCCCACGTGATCGGCGGCATGTCATCCGTGTCCTCTCGCATCGGGTTCGCCTTCAGGGACGATCGGCAGGTCGCGAGCGGGGTCAGCGTGCCCGACCGGGACCGTGCTCAGGTACACGACCTCCGCCTGACCGCACAGGTCCAGGGTCAATCCGGTGCAGGAAGGATCGGACATCTCAGGACGCGGTACAGCACGTCGCAGGATGCCCGACTGCCTCACGGCCGCAGCGGATCCTCGGCCAGGTGTCGGCCTCGATCCGTTGGAATCATGCTGACAGCCATGCTCAGGGCGCCTGCTGGTCGGACTCCTCGATGGTTGACGAGATCGCGCGGCCGACAGGATCAGCTGTTGAGGAATGGGTAGTCCGTGTAGCCCTCGGCGCCGCCGCCGTAGAAGGTGTCGGGATTCGGCTCGTTGAGCTCGGCGCCGGTCCGCCACCGCGCGGGCAGGTCCGGGTTGGCCAGGAACAGCCGGCCGACGGCGACCGCGTCCGCGAGGTCCTTGTCGAGAATCTCCTGCGCCGACTCGCGGGTGGTGATCTCACCGAAGCCGTCGTTGGCGATGACCACGCCGCCGAAGCCGCGGCGCAGCTCCTGGATGAGGTCCTGCTTGGGGTCCGCCAGGATGCTCAGGTAGGCCAGCCCGAGCGGCGCAAGGCCCTCGACCAAGAGCCCGTAGGTGGCGGCGACGTCGGCCGGGTCCTCCTCGGTGGCGCCCTGGATGTTGTGTGCGGGGGAGATCCGGATGCCCACCCGGTCGGCGCCGATCTCCGCGGCGACCGCACGGGTGACTTTGAGGGCGAAACGGACCCGATTCTCGGGCGAGCCGCCGTACTCGTCGGCGCGGTGGTTGGAGCCGGGCGCCAGGAACTGGTGGATGAGGTAGCCATTGGCGCCGTGGACCTCGACGCCGTCCAGGCCAGCGTCGACCGCGTTGCGGGCAGCCCGCACGTAGCCCTCGACGACGGCGGGGATCTCCTCGAGCTTGATCGCGCGGGGGGTCGGGTAGGGCTTCATCCCGTCGGCGGTGAACATCTCATTCGGGGCCGTCAGCGCGCTCGGCGCGATGACCTCCTGGCCACCGGTGTTGTCGGGGTGGGCGATGCGACCGGCGTGCATCAGCTGCGCCACGATCCGGCCGCCGTTCGCGTGCACGCCCTCGGCAACCCGGCGCCACCCGGCGAGCTGCTCCTCGGAGTGGAAGCCGGGGGTGTTGAGGTAGCCCTGGCCCTCCGCGGTGGGCTGGCTGCCCTCCGTGATGATCAGGCCGGCCGAGGCGCGCTGGGAGTAGTACTCCACCCCCAGATCGCCGGGCACCGTGCCCTCCGCACGGTTGCGGGTCAGCGGCGCCATCACAAGCCGGTTCGGCAGCGTCCACGCGCCGACGTCCAAGGAATCGAAGAGATCAGCCATGCCCGGCACAGCGCTCTCATCTCCGGGTTTATTCCGGTGCACTCGGTTAGCCTGCTCACCGTGTGACGTCGGCAGCGACGGGGACTCCATCGTCTCCGGCGCCTGTTCGCCATCGATCCAGAACCCCATAACTCCTTCGGATTCTGATCCGGACAGACGCACGGATCGGCCGCGAATCGGGCGTCGTCTGCCCCCAATACGCACGAACTTGATACGCAGCCTGGCCAGTAATTGAATACTCAGAGTATTACTCGCGCATATCCCCATTGAGTCACCGTGTAACCACCTGACTGCTCGAAAGTGCCGAAACTGAGAGGTTTCGAGCATACGGGTCAGTGAGCAGGGTTTTCGAACAGCGTTTACGGCGTGTTTCAAGAGGTCTCAGGGCCTGCTCGAAAACGATCGACACCGAGTCGGCTGGTCGCGCTGTCGCTAGGACTCGAAACATCAGACGACGGTATGGGGCCGCCCCGTGATCGGTGTCGACTCGCGGGCATGATCGTCCCCGTGAGTCACACCGAGCGTTGGGTCTGGTTGGTCGCCTTTATCGTGATCGGCGCCGCGTTGGGGTTCGTCGCCAGCCGCCTTGACCTGCCGCCGTGGGCTCTCGCTGCGGTCTATGTGGTCATCGGCGGCGGCGCCGTTGGTGTCTTCGTGCGGCGGCGGGTGCCGCTCGATGATGAGGCTCGCCGGTGTAATCCGGTACGGGGTTCGGTGCAGACGCGCGCGCTGCTGATCGCCGGCCTTCTCATCGCCTTCCCCAGCGGTGTGCTCGCCTTCGCCTGGTCCGGTGCGTGGATGCTCGTGGAGCTGGTCGGACTCCTCCTGGTGCTCGCGGCTTCGGTGGTGCACGACCGAGAGCACCTCGATCGCGGACAGATACCGCATGCCATGTGGGGCTCCGGGGATGCACGCCGGCCGTCCTGGCTGGGTGGCCCCCGTGTGCCGACTCCCTGACTGGAGTCCAAGCCGTACCGCCTTGGGTGCTCGGTGCCGCCGCGCCTCGGTACCGTCCGGGAAACCGGTTACAGGTCAGTCTCAGTTGACGAAGTCGTCGTCGGTGCTTGAACGTGCTCGCCTGCTCGGCTTGCGGGTGATGTTGCACCGTCCGATGACTTGACCAAACGATGACCTCACGTTCACCGAATGGCCCTAGTGTCCTCTGAAGCCCCTGGGTAGGATCGGGCGTGACAGGGACCTACAGGGGGCCACATGTTGACGGTCGATTTCGCACGCTCTGAAACACCTACTACGTGCTCATTTGGCGTGACGTCCGAGGTCGGGCTGCTGCGTCGGGTACTGATTCATACCCCTGGCGCGGAGCTGGATCATCTGCAGCCGGGGAATGCCTTGGACATGTTGTTCGACGACAGTCCAGCGCCTGCCCGGGCGGCTGATGAGCACCGGGCGTTCGAGGCGTTGCTGCATGAAAGCGGTGTCGATGCAGTGCAGGTCAAGGTCGCCCTGCAGGCTGCGCTAGCGCCGGCGGCTGCGCGGCACGCGGTCATCA
>ENA-OOKF01000110-OOKF01000110.1-human-skin-metagenome-genome-assembly--contig:-NODE-110-length-10870-cov-3.567638_pt1 | contig 10870 bp, 14 predicted proteins | sample MGYA00248881_ERZ501000 | MGnify/ENA primary metagenome ERZ501000 (study PRJEB25958, sample SAMN03398534) | human skin metagenome | study: EMG produced TPA metagenomics assembly of the Human Skin...
CGCCCCGCTGAACACAGTCACGCCCCCGAAGGGCGTGTCCGAGCCTGCGGTCTCTCGGTCTCTCGGTCGACCTCGTCGATTTGTGAGCTCACCGGATCAGGTCGATCAGCGCGGCGGCGCCTGTGATCGCCTTCGTGATCGTGACGGTTGCACCGATCACGCTGATGGTCTTAACCGCCCGCCGGCGCCACCGGCTTGAGCGCACCTCGACGTTCTGCTCGTCGACCTGGTGCTCGTCGTGGTAGTCACACTGGCGTCGGCCTCCGCGGTCGTCGTCATTCTTCGGATCAGCCTGCGTGGTCATGGCCGTGGTCCCTTTCGTCGTGTGCTTCTACGAAGCACTAGGTGCGTAGACGGCCGCGAATGTGACCTTTGGCCGCCGACTTTTCTCACCGATTCGGTGGTGTCGACGTGGCCCTGACAGGAAGGCGAAGAAATTAGAACGTATGTTCGATATTGTGGGGTTGGTGGGGCAGTCTCGATCCGAACGCACGTGGCGGACTCCGGCCTCGACGCGGCACGTGTGGGTCGCCGGCGGTAAGGGGCACTTCGGCCCGCCGGTGCATCCGCTCGAGCCGCCCATGCAGGGGCTCCTCGCGTGCTGGCGCCGGCGCAGTTACCAGTGGGAAGCGCTGGTGATCGTGATCATCGAGGCACCCACTGCTGCCGGGTCGGGACCGGCCCCAGCCAAGGAGGAGGCCGTGATCATGCAGCGGTGGGTGCCCGCGGCGGACCTCCGACCGGTGCCCGCCGACCCGAACAGAGCCTTCGGCGCCCGCTGACACATCACCGGGTGGGCGGCAGGTACAGACGGCCCGGATTCGGGCCGGGCGCGAGTCGTCGACGAGAGCCGGGGCAGGATGGGGGTTCAGCTGAGCCGGCGGACGTGCTCTGCCGCGGCCCAGACCGCGGCCTCGTCCGCGGTGAGGTCCGCCGGCGCGGCCGCCAGCAGTGCCCGGCCCCAGTCCGGCAAAGCCCGCAGCCGCGCGCGGGCCTGATCGACGGTGAGCGAAGTGAACGAGCGACTGGGACGGGATCCGCGCAGTCGCGCATCGAGCTCGGCCGCGAGGTCGGCGGGCATGGTGTCGGAGAACCCCTCGCCTTGGTCCTGGTGGTCTTGGTGGTCGTCGTGGTGCGGGGAACGGGCGCAGGCTGCTCCGCCGATGCAGCGGGCTGCTGCCTCGTGGCCGTGCTCGTCGACGACGGTGACCCATCCGTGGTCGCACTCATGCGGTGGGATGTGCTGGGTGTAATGCGTGTAGTAAGTGTCAGGTTCTGCATGCCGGTGCATCGCGTCGAGTTCGGCCAGGCCGGGGTGGTCGGCCTCGACGTCGAGGTCGCGCAGCAGGCCGGCCAGCACGACTGCGGGTCGGGTCTGGATCAGGTGGGGGTCGAGGTCGAGCAGACGGTGGCCACGCCGCAGCGCTTGGTCGGCGAGGGCAGCGAGCACGTCAGCGCCCGTCCACGGCGTTTTCGCGGTGGCGAACCGCATCAGGGCCGGGGTAAGCCTCGATAGCGGTTCTCCGGCCAGCCAGGGCAGTCCTGTGGCTACCTGAGCGGCCAGACGGGCCGTCGCGGACCTCCGGCGGGGGTTGACCCTCTTCCTGGGGGATGGGCGCGGCGAAGCCGCGTCCTTTCGTCGGCCGCTTGCGGCCGGTCTGTGACCGTGAAGGTTGAGAAGTTGAAGGTTGGTTACTCGAAAAGCTGCCCCTAAGGGGGAAGGTGGACGAACCCCACAAGCAGGGTCGGTGTTGCCGGGTTGGTGGGTGCCGAGGTAGATGACCCAGCGGCCGGCGTGCTGGCGGGTGAGGCGGGTGAACCGGCGGCTGATCGTGGGTGGGATGTAGGCCAGCTGCCACACCGAGGGGATCCCGCGCTGAGGGTGACGACCGAACTCGGCTGCGAGAGCCATGCGCTCGTCTCGTCCCAGCTCGCGGCCGCGGTACAGCTCCATCGCGATGCCGAACTCTGCGGCGATCGCCAGAGCTCGCTGGACGGTCTTGGCTTCGCGGGTGCAGTCGGCCGCCACGATCGCCTTTTCTGCCCGTAGCTCACCGGTGCGGCCGTCCGCATGCATCGCAGCTGACGTCATCACTGCGCACCAGGTGGTCACCGCGATCTCGTGCCGGCGGCACGCCTCCCTGACCTCGCTGGTGGCAGCAAGAGCCTGCACCAGGTCGATGTAGGCCGATCTGCTTGACCACACCGGGAGCCTTCGGCGGGCACGGCGCGGCAAGGAGCCTGCACCGACTCCAGACACCGGGGGGGCCGCAGGACGCCGGGCACGCGTCGCAATCGCAGCCACGGTCGAGGCGCGTGCAGCCGTCAGCAGCGGGGCGGGCACCCGGCGCGCAACACGTCGGCGCGCAGGGTGGACCTGAAAATGGGTAGGAGGTATCGTAGGCAGCACAAAGCCTTCCCTTCGGGCTTCATGGATCCAGAAACCCGCTCCAACGGGGATCCGAAAACTTCAGAGACTCAACGCTTTACCGATTTAGCCGCCGCTCCAACGGCGGCTTTTCGGTGCTCAGGGCACTGCCCTGCTCCGGTCATCCAGACAGAGGCAGCCGCTCTCGTTGTGGGTTGCGGGGCCGGCCGCTCGGAAGTGGCTCGGTGCGACGGCCTAGTGCAACGAGCTCGAGGTACTGCTGGATCGTGTCGCATCCTGCATCGGCCGCACGTTCCTTCAGTGCTTCGCGGTCAGCTCGACTCATGCGGAAGAGCACACCTGCGGCGCGGGGCCCATCGTGTGTCGTCGTCATAGTGGTCATCTCACCAGAGGGGGGCGGATATAGGGATAGCGGCGCGCCGCGAGGCCTAGTAAATCACCGCGACGTACGTTTTGCTACAACCAACACGTACGGGCATAGAAAAACCGCTCCCGAGGGAGCGGTTCGTGGGGTGGCACCCCGTAGTCAGCGACACCAACTGCACCAGGAGGCGGTGACGGGCGGCCGCTGCGAAGCTGTAGCGTCAGCCGTCCCGATGGCCACAACAGCGGCGAGGCCGGCCAGCGCGAGGGACAAAGCTTTACGCATTTCGGACGTCCTTCGATGTTTGGTGTGGCAGTTCGACTCTAACGTACCAGCGTAGGAGTAAGGGCCTCAACGAGAGAAGCGACGAGAGTAGGGGTGTTGACGGCGATGGATGTTGACCGCGAATTGGCGAAGGTGCGTGCCCTGGCCGATCCGACCCGTGTCGCGCTCTACGACGTCGTCGGCATCGCTGGCGGTGACGGCGCTACCGACGAGCAACTACGCGCAGCGGTGCCGAGCGCACGACGGACGCTGGCCTACGACCTTGAGGAACTGAAGCAAGCCGGTTGGATCGAACGGGTCGACGGCGACCCTGTGACCTGGGTTCGGACAGACGCACCGATCACATGGGACTCGGAGATGATGACCGACCCGCGTAGTGGTGTCTTGGCCCAGGAACTCGAGCGAATCATTCTCCAGCGCCGCGCTGACCGGATCCGAGACTGGCTCGACGAGCGAGAGACCGCGAAGTGGAGCAAGCAGTGGGTAGCCGCGAGCATCAGCCACGACTACACCTTGCACCTTCAGCCTGCGGATCTCGTCGAGTTCGAAGAGCGGTTTGTGCTTCTCGTCGACGAGTACCGTCATAGGGGATCACAGACGAAGGACGCAGCCAGCACCGACGATGTCGAGACGGTGCTGCTGACAGTCACTGGGATCCCCTTTCGCGTATGACTGAGAATGCTCAGCACGGTCGTACTGCGTGGTATCTGTCGGTCAACGCGAGCGATCGCGTCGCCGACGCGATCTTCTATGGGGCGCTGGGTTATCTGGTGGTCGAGGCGACGACCAGCGCGTGGTCAGCGGCCGCGGTGATGGCCATCGCTTCCGCACCACGAGCACTAACCCTGCTTCCGGGCGGCGCAAAGGCCGACAAGGAAGGACTAGTCCGCGTTACGAGCTGGACGCTCACCGCCCGACTGATCATCTTGCTTGTGATGAGCACGCTGTTGACCGTAACAACGGGCCACACGTACGTCGGCGTGATCGTGGTGGTCTCCGCAGCTCTATTCGGACTCCTAGATGGCCTCCATCTGCCTGCGGTCGACGGAATGCAGCGGCTTTTGGCTGAAGGTCGCCAGTTGCAGCAGCTGCGTGGGCGCACCCAGGCCGTGGGACTGGCTGTGTCCACGGCAGCGACCCCGCTTGGAGCCGTCCTGGCCGCCAGCGCATGGCCTAGTGCCGCCCCCGCGCTGGCGGCTGGAGCGCTTGTCGTAGCAGCCACTTCGCTCCGCTTCGGGCCCCGCGCCGAACGACCTGCTGCGCGTTCAGACCAAACGATGAGTGCGGCGATGTTGGAAGGTCTAGCTGCGGCCTGGGGTGACCCCAGGCTGCGGCGGCCCCTGATCTTGCTTGTGGCAGCCAACTTGACCACGACGGCGCCGATCCTCCTCGGGTTGCCTTTGAAGTCCGCAGCCGACCACTGGTCCTCGTGGCAGCTAGGGGTTGCACTGGGTGGCTGGACTCTCGGGTCGGGACTCGGCGCCTGGCAAGTCTCCCGCGTCGACGAACAGATTCCATTCCGCCGAGTTTTACTCCTGGCAGGCCCGGGACTGTTTGCTCTGGCCGCTTTGAGCCTGAGTTCGTCCTGGCTGATCGTGCTGATCACGGTGATGCTGTGCGGCGCATCCTTCTCCGCTGCCTTCGTGGTGACGGTGACGACCTTGATGACCGCCACTGCCCCCGAGTTGGCCGGGCGCATGCAGAGCCTCGTCACGCTGACGGCCGCGGCGGGAGTGCCGGTTGGCTATTGCGCGTATGCCGGGCTTGTCGCGCTGGGAGTGCCGCTGGCGGGCGTGATGTGTGCGGCGTCGCTCGGGCTGGTCATTGTCCTCGTGACTCGGCCAGTCAAATTAGGCCAGCGGGCCGCGCAGACCGCGCGGGTGAAGTAGTTCCCGCTTGCGGTCGTCGATCGCGCGCTTCACCTGGGCGGCAATTTCTTCGTCGTAGAAGTAGCCCCAATGAATGACCACCGCACCCTCTTGCCGGGTGGCGAGAAGCAGCGTCCGGATGAAGTTTGCTGAGGGTGCCTTGAGGATGCCTCGACTCAGCTTCGACAAGTACGCCGGATCGGTGGGCCGGCCGGCGGCCGCCATCTCGCGTGCAAGCCGGTGATTGTTCCACCCCTTCACCTGTCCCGAGGAAGCGTCACGCCAGAGGTGGTGGCGCACGATGTAGTTGTACCTCTCCGTGAAGAACGGCAGAGGGTCGCTCGCTCCCGGGCCGGTGCGTCCGCTCATGATGCTCATTATGGCTGGTGGCTGGTGCCTGTAGGCACCAGCCACCAGCTGTACCACCGCAAACTTCAGAGAAAACGTGCCTACAGGCATGGTTTTGACCAAAGCTTGACTCTCTCGGGGTGTAAGCCAGACCAGATCCCGGCTAGACACATGGACAAGCAGAAATAAGGGGAGACCAATGGACGAGCGCGTGGAACTGAGCCGGGACGGGATGGAAGTCCTGCTGGAGTTGGTCGCCTTCGTGGCGCGGCCGGCATTGGGAGTGGCCGAGAAAGACGAGGGATGGCGTGAGCTAGCGCTCCGGCTGACCTCACCAGTTTCGCCCGTGGCGGCCTAGTCCTCGGGCTTGTCCAGGACAGCCAGGATGCGCGCCTGGTCCTGCTCGGAGAGCGAGAAGAAGCGCTCAGTGAGCGTGCGCGCAATAGCGGCGTCCTGGGCGCCGCGCTCACGAACGAACTGCTCGACGAGCGGGTCGCTCCAGTAAGCAAGCGGGATCTGAAAAAGAGCAGAGAGTCGCGCAAGCAGCTCGTGCCGCGTGCCGGTGCGAACCCCGGTTCGCAGGTGGCGCAGGTGGCCAGCGGAGATGGAGTAGCCCTCCAGCCGCAGGAGGTGGGAGACATCCTCGTCACGCCACGGCCCACCGTCGTCGGTGGGCACATTGGCGTAGAGCCAGGAGATCTTCTCCGCCAAGGAGAAGGATTCCACTTCGCCCACACCGTCTCCCGAGCATGTCGTTGAAAACCCAATGAGCACAACGGTAGTGGCAATGCACCGCGCAAACATCAGGCAGGGGCTCCAGAAAGTGAGCACCCGTTTGTACGTTTTGATGCTACGCTTTGATCCATGGGAGCAACGGTACTTGCCCACCGCCCGTCGGCGGATGCGGACGGGGCTCTCCGCGAAGCCCTGGCCGTGTGGGTCAGGCTTCCGGACACGGCCCTAGGCCCTCACTCGACGGGGGCATTCCACTGGACGCTGATTCTGGGGAACGGTTATCCAAGTGGTCGGATCGCGACGCTGTTGCCTTCTGGCGTTTCGGCGCGGGCGTTGCGTGAGCAGGCCGCGCGTCGGTTAGGGATGTCGTCGCGTCTGCCGCGGCTTTTGGCATTGCAGAGCGAGGTAACCCCTCCCGGCGCGTCCGCGCCGATTGTGTGCGATGTGTGGGCGGTGCTGGCGTGACCATGCGCATCCGTCCCGCGGTCGGCACCCGGCCCGATCTTCCGAGGCGTGAGGGCATTGGAGTCCCCTCGGTCGCCACCAAACGGGCCACGCCCTCACGCCTCGGAGCCAACTATCCAGTTCCACCCCTTGAAGGAGAAAATCGGATGAGTACCGCTTTTCGTGATCAGTTCATCCAGCCCACCGTCGAGACGGTGGCACCCGTCGCCGCACCGACAGAGGTGCCCCAGGTCGAACCGGGTGCCGGGGCACCGACACCCGCTCCAGTTCCGTCGTTGGAGACGACACTGCGGCGATCGACGACCTTGTCGGCTCCGGCTCGACAGGGGTGGCAGGGCCGGGTCAATCGTTTGCTGCGAACCAGTCTGGGCCCGGGCGCACTCGAGCGGGCAGAACGGCGTGACGTCGGGTTGTTGTGTTCCAACATGACCCGCGCGCTGCGAGTCATGGTTGCCAACCCGAAGGGCGCGGCTGGGAAGACTCCGACGAGTCGGAACCTTGCCGGGGTGATCGGGCACTACCGCGGCGGCGGCGTGGTTTACGTCGACAACAACGAACTGCGTGGCGATGGTGGACGCCGGTCGGAGGATGGTGGGTGCTCGCTGACCGTGCGCGAGATGCTCGACGACCCGCGCGTTGACGGTGTCCGCCGGGAAGACGTCGATCGGTACCTGCGTCCACAGAGTTCGGGCCACCACAAGGTCTTGGCTTCGGCTCACGGCGGCAGCCACTCGATTTCGTTCGATGAGTTCCTGCGGGTGGACGACCTGCTGACCCGGTTCTACGAGGTGCTGGTCATCGACACCGGCAACCATGAGCAGGCGGGTAACTGGCTGGCGGCCGCGAAGGTTGCGGACCGGCTTGTTGTGCCGACGAAGTGGAAAGAAACGCACTGTGTCGCAGCGGATTTGATGCTGGACCAGCTGATCGAGACCGGCTACCGCCACTTGGTCAAGAACGCGATTGTGGTGGGCACCAACGGCCCCGGCGATACCGAGAAGCAAGCGCAGGTCTACCGCGATCACTTCGCACGAAAGGTGCGAGCCGTCGTCGACATCCCGACCGACCCGCACATCCACGGCGAGACCGTCATCAGGTGGGGGCAGCTGAGTCCGGCAACGCAGCGTGCGTACTTGCAGCTCGGCGCGCTCCTGTTCGAGCAGCCCGGCGGCGGCGCGCTCACCAATCCCGCTGGGGCAGGACTTGCAGGAAGCCCCATCACGAGCTCTATCGGACCGTCCACCGCGGCCGGTTCATCCACCCTCTGAAAGGAAATTGCCATGTTTCACACTGCTGCCGCGAAGGTTCTCGCTGCCGGTCCGCCGAACCCGCTGGATGGGGTGACTCCCAATCTTGACGCTTTCGGAGCGACCGCCAGGGGCAAGATCACGATCGTTCTCGGGGCGATCTGGATGGTCGTGATCCTGGTCTGCGCCGCCTATTTCTTGCTGGGCATCGCCTCATACGGCCGCGCCAAGAAGGCCGGCATGCATGACGATCTGGGCGCTGGTGCTGAGCGGATGAAGACCGCCGGGATGGCGTTCGGGTGCGCCGTGGCGGCACCCATGCTCCTCGGCGCGGTGATCTTCGTCGCGAGCTGAACCAGCCGCGCAATCTTTCCCTTCCCGGTTCAGCCACCACGGATGGAGTTGAAGGCATGAGCGAGACAGAAAGCCGGACCCGTCGTCGCCGCGTTGGGCGCATGTGGGTCGCCGCCGGTGTGTCCACTGTCCTTGTCGGTGCCCTGCTGGTGTGGGGGGTCCTCGAGGCCGGTGACGAGGACACGCACCGCACGGTGTCGCCTTCGTCGCAGTCGTCCTCGATCGGGCAGCCATTGGCGTCCGGGACCAACCCGGTGACATCCGAGGGTGTCGCCTTTGGTGAGGGCGCGTCGACGAAGGCCGCCGACGGGGTGACTCCGATCGGGTGGCCGTCGACCTGCGCGGGTGCGATCAACGCCGCGGCGACGTCGATCGTCGCGCTGCAGAACCCGACCCCGGGGCTCGACCTGGGCACCCCGAAGGCTCGGCCTGCCCCGGCGCGGCCGGGGTTGAAGGAAACCATCGACTACCTGCTGCAGGGCGACCCTGAGGTTGGTCAGCACTCGGAGTTGGCGTGGCCGACGGCTGACTATGGGGTGGCCACCGACGTGACCTCGGGCGGGTACCGGGTAGTCGACTGCACCCCAGGGACATCGGCCACGATCATGATCCTGTCCTGCAGCACCTTCGTCGGTTCCAACCCAGCCGACCCTGGACTGGCGGGCAAGTCCGTGTGCGGCAGTGAGCCTGTGAACGTGCGATGGGGTGGCTCGCCGGCGGACTGGCGCCGTACCGAAGACCCGGTGAATGTTGAGAAGGGCCCGATGGCTGGCTACAAGGCCGTCGGTGGGCCACTGACTCCGTCGCAGCGACGCGCCATCCTGTCTCGCCAGCCGGGTTGGAAGGAGTGGGCGAATGCGCCACGCTAAGCACCTCGTTCTGAGGCTTCTAACGCTTCTGATGGCGGGGGCTTTGGTTGCTCTGCCCGCGATGTCGCAGCCGGCAGCGGCCGAGCCGAGCTTGCCGTCTTCCACGAACTCGCCGACCCTGCCAGGCGCACCGTCCCCGACGGTGTCACCGACCCTGCCAGGCGCACCCACAACGTCGTCGCCGACGACGTGGGAGGCCACCGGAACTGCGGGGGTGCCTGAGCCGACATCGAAGGCGAACCTGCCAGGCATCGATGACCCGCGATGGAAGAAGCTCACCCCTGCGCAGCAGGAGGCCGCTCTAGCCAAAGCCCGTGAGGCTGGCGGGATGGCGGTATGCGGCCAGATCCCGGTGATTGGCGATATCCAAAAGCTAAGGAAGTCATGCAGTTCGCTGGTTGGGCCTTCCTTCACGGTGGTGAAGGGTGCGGCCGCGGTGACGCTGTGTGCGCCGCTGACTGCGCTGATGCCGGCCGGGATCAACCTGCTTGCCCGGTTCGACTGTGCCCGGGTGATGGTCGGGTTGATGGAGGGCAAGGGTTGGGACGCGTTCAAGGGCACCTTGCTGGGCGAGATGGGCAAAATCGCAGGTGCGGTGGTGAAAGTCGCGAAATTCGTCGCGAACCCGATGGGGTCCATCGACGATCTCGCGAACGCCACGAAAGACACCGCCGTGGGCATGTCGAAAGCAGTGCTGGATAACGCCGCCCGTAGCGACAGCGAGTCGCTCGGGTCGGCTCAGTTCCGTCAGGATTACGCGGTTGGTGCAGGTCTGGGGATCGTGGTGGCAGCGCTCATGCTGCTGATCACCTTCATGCAGGCCTCGCGCGGCGCGATCGACCCAGACACGCTCATCGAGTCCCTGGTGGTCCGAGCACCCATGGGCATCTTCATGATCTTGACGGGCCCCGCGATCGGGTACGCGTTGCAGCAGTCAGTGAACGGGCTGTCCCAGGGTGCGGCGTCCCTGGCGGGAACCACTATGGGAGATGTCATCTCCCGCCTGTTGGCAACACTGACTGCGGCCACCGTCGCGGGCATACCGGGTGGCCCTCTCGCCGGCATCGTGTTGTTCATTGCGGTGATCGTGGGGGCTGTGTCGATGCTGGTCACGATGATCATGGTCGACTTCGGCCTCTACATGACCAGCGCGATCCTGGGCGTGATCTTCGCGATGCGGATCAACCCGCTGTGGCGACCAAAGGTCCGCAAAGTCGAGGCGGGCTGGGCTGCCATGCTGCTGATGAAGCCACTGTTCCTACTTCTGCTCGCGTTCGCCTTCGGCTTCCTGAAGGCGAAGCTGAACGCCGGCCCGAACTCGACCGGTATCGGTCTGATGGTCACGATCATGACGATCGCCGCGGTGATGATCACCATCGGTTTCGCCCCGTTCGCGATCATGCGCCACGCCCCGATCCTGCCCGGCGGGAACGAAATGTCGGAGTCAGGCACGTCCGGGGCCGGGGCGATGATGTTCGGCGCGGCGGGCGGGTTCATGTCTCAGGCTGCGATGCAGCGATCCGCTGCCGGGCAGGCTGCCGGTGGCGGGGGCGGCGCGGGACGCCCTGGTTCCACCGGGCCCGCTGGGCCACCGGCCCCACCTGCCGGGAAACCTAGCCAGGGGCCGGCGACCGCAGCACAAGGCACCGGCACACCGCAGCCGCCGCAGCGCACCCCTCACCCGAGCCCACCCGGGGCTGCCGGGTCTGCTGGGTCACGAGGTGCGGGTGCCACACCTGCTGCGGGTGCGCGTACGGGCGGTACGGCTGCCGCCGCGTCGTCGGGTGGCGCTGGTAAGGCTGCCGCCGCAGCCGGGGGTCCGGCAGGCATCGCCGCGATCGCTGCGATGCAGGGAGCCCAAGGCTTGCAGGCGCTGCGTGCCAAGAGTGAAGCCATGGCCAGGGTGGGAGCACCGAAGATGGGGGAGGCAGAGGAATGAGTGGACG
>ENA-OOKF01000115-OOKF01000115.1-human-skin-metagenome-genome-assembly--contig:-NODE-115-length-10425-cov-4.848795_pt1 | contig 10425 bp, 12 predicted proteins | sample MGYA00248881_ERZ501000 | MGnify/ENA primary metagenome ERZ501000 (study PRJEB25958, sample SAMN03398534) | human skin metagenome | study: EMG produced TPA metagenomics assembly of the Human Skin...
TGCTCCTCATCGGCGGCGGGCTGAACCTATGACCCACGCTCAACGGCGAAGAGCCCGAAAACTGGCACCGCAACACGCTTCCACCGAACACCACGCACGGATTCTGTGGGGCCACACCTGGCCGTCACGGTGGGGCCAGCACACCTTGACATAGCCAGCCAACTCGGATCCGAGGGTTGCGATGCCGCTTGTTTCCGGTATCGCCTACAGTCCGTGAGCATGATCACGCGCCGAACAGTTGACCTCGCCAAGTTCACTCCTGCGGGTGAGGCTCTGCCGTACAACCTAAGGATTCTCGACTTCCAGAGCGCCATGCAAGACGTTTACGACTTCTTCTACGACGTAAACGTTCATCTGCGCGATCGAAGCCTGCCGCGGCTGGATGACATGTTGCGGCCCGCGATCTGCTCAGGGGTCATCTCCGACATGCTGACTGAGTCCCTAGCCAAGCACAGCCGCTCGCTCGTGGTGAACACGTATCACAACGGGCATCCAGATCTGCTGGTCCAAGGCGAGTACCCCGACAACGCAGTTCGAGCAGGTGAGAAGGGCGTTGAGATCAAGTCGACCCGGAAGCGCGGCGGCGCGGTCGACACCCACGGCGCGCGGAAGCAATGGATGTGCGTATTCGTCTACCAAGTAGATGACGAAACACAGCCTGCCGTTAACCGAGAAGCTCTCAAGTTCAACGAGGTCTACCTCGGTCAAGTTGACCCAGACGACTTTCGCCGCAACGACCGCGGAGAACTCGGTACTCGGACTAGCACGCTAGATCGCGAGGGAATCGCAAAGCTTCGCCAGTCCTGGGTCTACCTCGACCAGTAGTTCTAACGGGGGCCGGCTTCGGGCCCCATACGGAGGCTAGCGAGGGCCGGCACGCTGCGCTTAGCGAGTTTGAAGTAGACCGGGTCCTGCTCGACCCCAATGCTTTCGTACCCGATTGCCTCAGCCGCGGCGACTGTCGACCCGGAACCAGCGAAAGGATCAAGCACGACACCCTTGCCTAGCGGCAAAATCGCTCGCACCACCTGCCGCAAAAAGGCCTGTGGCTTGAGTGACGGATGTGGCGCGATAGCCCGTTCGGCCTTCTGCGTCGGCGATGAACGTATGACATCACCGAAGGGTTGACCAGCTGAAACCCGCCGCAACCCGCCGGTGCCCCACGCCGCCAGGTTCTGAGCAACAGTCCCTTCCAACGGCTTGCGAAAGAGGAGCCACGGCTCCCACTGCGACCGAGGCATAACGGAGACGTCCGGGTAGGTGTCGTGCGCGTTCTTGGGCCTATCGCCACCTCGCAGCGTCTGAACCAACCGCACCACTTCACCCCGCCGCTCGAGGCCAGCGGCGCCCAGCGAGTACGAGACCAAGTGTGAGACCAGTGGGTTGGCTGCAACGAGAACGTGGGCACCAGGAACAAGCGTAGGTAGGAGTAGCTCCGCCCACTGGCGGAAGAACTTCTCCAACTGCGCCAGTTCTGGGGGTGTCAGTGTCGTGAATCGCGGGAGAGGGGAACGCTGGTGCCCGTCATACGAGGGCGGGATCCTCCAGACACCCCCTTGGCCGGAACGCAGCTTCTTCTGCTGCGCCGAGGTGTACTCCACTAGGCCGTAAGGCGGGTCCGTCACGACTCCGTGGATGGACGACGATTCGCGCTTGCTCAGCCACTCGAGACTGTCCTGGCGATAGATCGTGGCGTGCCCGAAGTCGAAGCGCTCAATGGGCTTAGCCACTGACGTTCCGCAATTTGTAGTAGCCGCGTCGAACCTGCTCGTAGTCGTCCCTGCGGAGGCGAAGGCTCGAACGCACTGAGGACTCGGGGAGCGCCACCCCAGCCGACTGCTGCGCCCGAGTATGCACCTCAGTAACCGACAGGCTCGACGGGTGCGCATCGCGCATCACAGCGTGCACAACGTCACGGACCGTTCCTGGGGGGAGTTTGGCCATGGCATCTCCTCAGCTGGCGCAACCGATGTTTGACGTCTAGACGTCAGAGTACAAAAGGTGTCGAAGGAAGGGCGCACCGACCCGCGCGGGGCGCCTGTGCGGCTATCTGGTTCGGACACCCGGCCGTACCTTGGTCGTCGGCATCTGGGGTACACCCCAGGCGCACAGAGTCGGGTGGGAGGAGCGCGTCTAGCTGAGGGGGTTTCCGGTCGGTGAGGATCCGCCGCCTGACCCTGCGGGTGGGAGAGGGGGAGGCACTGGCGGGGTTTGGAGCGCGGTGGTGCGAGAGACGCTCCACCCCTCCTTGATCTCTGTCGGTGGTTGGGTCGACATCAAGAAGCCTTCGCTGTGGGTTGGCTGCCGCCGCCTCGGCCCTGGGGTGGCTGGGGTGGCCGTGATACGGAGTGTCCAGACGAGGTGGACTTGTATGTTCCGGTGCTCGGCTGGGTTGCGACGCGGTAACCGCCGTGGCGTGGCGGCAGATTGGTCTTCTTCGTCGTCATGTTGCTGCGGACCTCCTTAGGGCGATTGTGCCTCATCGTCGGGGTTAGGGGTAGCGATGATTTCCAGGAGGACAGCTTCTGTGCAGTCGATCGCCGCGCCACGGGATCCCTCGATCGGTTCTTCGATCGTGCCGTCTGGCTTCACTCGATATGACAGCTCAAGGTAGAGGCTTCGGGGGTCGGGGTAGGAGGAGGCGTAGGAACTGGTACCGAAGTATCCGGCGAACCACGTTCCGTCCTTCATGCGGACGCGGACAAAGCTTGGCTGGATCCCCTGGAACGCGACGTCCCAGGCGGCGGGGCGAGTGTCGTACCCGGTTGCGGGCAGCTTTGCGTCAGTCCAGGCGGTCAGTTGTTGACCGCGTGACGAGGCCGCGCTGAGGGCAACGACTGCAGGGACGGCGAACGCCGCACAGAAGGCAGCCAGGGTCGTCAGGGTCGGATGCGCGAGGGCCCAGTCGCGTGCCTGGTCATATGAGGGGAAGGCGAACGAAGCGACCGCGACGTACATCAACGCGAAAACTGTGCTTGTCGCGATCGCCCGTAGGACCCGGTTGCTCAGGTCGATGTCGGCGGGCAGCCGGCCGCGGAAGCGGATCCGAACCTGCTGGTAGACGAAGCCCGGAATCACGAGAAGGAGAGTGATCAGCAGTTGCTGAGCTGTTGAGGGGATCGGCACTTAGGTACTCACTACTCGGTGGTTGTTCGTCGTAGTCAAGACAGTCCCAGTTGCGCTCGTAGTCAAGACAGTCCCAGTTGCGCTGGGTGGAATCAGGCAGGCGCGCGGAGACCGCCGGCGATGGCGGATGCATTCAGTTCAGAGGCCGAGGCTGGTGGCGGCGTTGTCGGTCCAGGCGTTGTGGATGCGGACGTAGCCGCCGAGGGTGGCCAGGGATCGGTGCCGGGATTGGTGGGCGATGGCGCGGTCGGTTGCTCCGCGCAGGTGGGCGTAGGTGATGAACCCTGCGCGCAGGGAGTGCGCGGAGTAGGGGGAGGGGTCGATTCCGGCGCGGGCGATCGCGTGTTGCACCAGTGTGTTGATCGAACCGGGGTTAAGGGCTCGGCCGGTGGCCTTGTTGCCTTTAGTCACTCCTTGGAACACGGGTCCGGTGTTGATGTCGGCGAGCTTGAGCCAGGCGCGCAGGGTGGTGACGGGGCACCGGTCGGGGTTGCCGGAGCGGGGGAGGACCACGAGTTCGGCTTCGGTGCCGTGCTGGTTGGTTTTGGATCGGGGCAGGGATAGGACGAGTCCGTTGGGGTGCTCGTCGATGTGCTCGATGTGGAGGGCGGCGAGTTCGCTGCGGCGTAGGGCACCGACGAACCCGACGAGCAGAAGCGCCCGGTCGCGGTGTCCGGCGAGGTCTGGTTCGGGCGCCTTGCCCTTGGTCTTCCAGGTTTTGGTGGTGGGGCAGGCAGTGAGGACGTCGAACAGTTCCGGCGGCATGAGTGGGGAGGCTTGGTCGGGTGGTGCGCCGTGGGTGCGGCGGATCCCTTCCCAGACTGCGACCACGCGGGCGTTCGCGGTGGGGTCGGGTAGGTCCTGCAACTGGTGGACGAACTTCAACGCGGATAGCCGCCGGCTCATCGTGCCGACCTTCGCGCCGGCTTTGGCCAGGTCGGACAGGTACCCGGTGATCGTTGACGCGGCCGCGGGTAACGGGTCCCGGTCGTGCTGGGTGCACCAGGTGGCGAATTCGGTCCAGTCCGAGCGGTACCCGCGCAGCGTGTTCGCCGCCCGGGCCGCCTCGACGTACTCGGCCTCCGCTTCAGTCAGCGGCACCTCATCGAGCAGCTGCACCGCATCCGTGGTCGCTGATGATGCTCGGACCACACCCGTCGTCGGGCTCTCGCCGGTGGCCGGGTGGGACGAGTGGGACGAGTGGGACGGCGTGTCCATGTTGGACACCATACACCTATTACATGCGATTCCTGTCATTATCGTGTGTTACAAAGAAAGAGTTGAAAGCACCTGTCCGCACGCTCCGCATCGATATGCTCGCTCGCATGGAACGACGAGGGACGGGTCTTCAGGCGACCAGTGCGACCCTGAAAGCACTCTCGCACCCAGTGCGACTGAAACTTATCGACGCACTCGTGGAAGGCCCCATGACTGCGACCGAACTGGCGCAGGTGATTAGCGAAACATCGACAACCTGTTCGTTTCACCTTAGACAGTTGGAGAAGTATGGGCTGATCGGACTGCACGAGGTTGGCCCCGGTCGTAGACGCTCGTGGAAGTTGATTCATCGAGATATAAAAATCTTGCCAAACTCTATGGACGACGAATACCGGGAAGCCTCCACAGTGGCATTTGAGGTGATGCTCCAGTCCCACATTGCAAAAATTTCCAATGCAATTCACAACTATCACGAAGAGCCATTAAAATGGCAACGTTCTATCATTGGAAACACTTCGAATTTTTACCTGACCGCTGAAGAGTTGTCGCAAGTTTCCCGGGAGATTGATGCCCTGATATCCAACTATGTAGATCGATGGGGATCACGGTCCAGCGACTCTCGTCGAAGGCCATCCGAAGCGCGTCGTCTCGAACTCTCAATATTCGGGGTACCCATCTACTCAGACAGAGCGTAGGCGGATCCCCCACCGCTTCTCGTGCCGCAACACCTCCTCTGCTTCCCATTTCTCCGTGGGTACCCACTGCAGGAAGTACTCAGGGTCGAAGAAACTGTACTCAAACCAAGGGCCCCGAAACTCATCAATCACGTGGCGCGCACTGAACGTTCCTGGGCATTTCTTCGTTACTAATCCCTGCAAAGGCTGGGGTAGGAGATCAGGAGTCCCTGCAGAGCCAACAAGTACTCCTCCTGGCTTGACCCAACCATGGAGCTTCAACAAGGTTTCCCTTATTGATTCTTCGTACCCCAGAAGCCCTAAGTTGTTGCCCAGCATTGAAAGTGCGTCTACTTTCCGCTCAAAACGCAGAGCTCTAAAGTTCTCGCAAATCGTTCTCAGTCCACGGCTGCAAGCTATCTCGGCCGCCCCGGGCGAAATCTCGACTCCTACAACGCTTGCGGTGGGGTGTTGTTCCTGAACGTCGAGAGCGTATCGACCGACTCCAGTGCCAATGTCAACCAATTCAAACTGCTCCCCCCAAATTTCTAAGAGCATCAACACACCAAGCATCGACAGGTGAGCGGTCGCCCCTCTCAAAATATCGCGCGACTGGGGACTTGTCCTGCAAGCCTCCCGAGAACTCAAGTGTCTCCATTACGTTAGCATTTGCGTTTTCAATATGCCGACGTAGTGTCAAGCCGAGGGCATCAGTAGGCATTCGCTTCCTCACCTCTCCAGTCATGCTTCGAATGTATGGCTCTCATAGTAATGAGTCCGGCGAGCACCGAGGTCACCGCAAGAGAAACAAGAAGGACACGGTAGTCGAGATAGAGAAGGCCAAGGCTTCCCGCCCCCACCGCAACAGTCTGTGGTAATGTTGAAACCAGCTCGTATCCAGCGAATACCCTTCCGAGGTGACTGCCTGGGGTTTCCGTCTGGATTGCTGTCATTGCAGCAATTAAAAGCAGTGAAGTTCCGGCTCCGACCAGCCCAGCCCCGACCAGAACTGGGTTCTGACTTGGGAATGCGTGAAGCGCGAGCCCAGATCCAACTACAAAGAGACTGCGTGCGAACGTCGATTTGGCGCCAATCCGACGGACAATGTGGGAGGCGACTAGCCCTCCGGCTATCGACCCAACGGCTGTGGATACCTGCAACACTGCGATATAGTTTGGCGACTGTTTCAACCCGGTTGTTACAACTGCCCACATGAGGGGCTCGAGAACACCGAGACAAATGGTAAAAAGAATCGTCGGAAAGATCAGCGAGCGAAGGGGACCAACGCTCACTGCAGCCTTTACGGAAGTCCAGTATCCAATGCGATCACGGGGTTTATCCTCACGCACCCCCCTCCGCTTTGTTAGTCCCATTAGGGATGCTGCCACTACAAAGGTTGACGCGTCGGCGATTGCCACACCAGAGAGGCCATGGCGACTATATATCCAGACTCCAATTACTGGCGCGAAGATTCGCAGAACCGTCTGTGTTACTCGGATGGTGGAATTGATGGATGCAAGTTGCTTGCCGTCCGCTACTTCGACAACGTACGAGGCGTACGCTGGGTTCAGTAGGTTCGCCATAAGGCCGTTCACGAAGACAACGGCATAGACCGCATACACTCCCAAATCGGAGCTAGGGACCTGACTCAGAGGAAGCACTGCGATTGCGCCGACGGTATTTGCCCAAACAATCACACGTTTGCGATCGTGTCTATCTACAAACGCTCCCAGCCATGGGGCGAGCAGGCTGGCCAGCAGATAGAGCATAAACGTTAATGCTGCTGCGCTGTTGCTCCCCGTGACTCCGCGGATCCACAGGCCGGCCGCGAGCCAGAGGGCTGAGTCGCCCAGTGAGGAGAGCGCCTGTGCGGCTGGAAACACAAGGTACGGCACCAAGCGCTGTGAGCGCACTGCGGTCTGGGCGTCCGCCGTGCGGTGCTGAGTGGGCATGCTGTTGACACTGGTCCACGCGACGAGTTCTTGGCAAGAGCTAGCTCTCGAGAGAGTGGTGTGGTCGAGTGTGTCATGGCAACCGAGATGTCGGGAATCGCGCTTAGGCGGTCCTGCTGACGTGTTCGGTGACCTGCATGTCCAGGCCCTCTAGCCACTCGGCTACAAGACGAGGAGACGGACTGACCCCCTCTTCCGTCCCCTGAATGCCCTCGACTTGCGGGAGACATCGATTGGGTTCAAGCAAACTGTGTCCATATTCCCTCAAGAGGGAGACGTTCCGTTGAACTGCCGGACTATCCCACATGCGCCGGTTCATTGCAGGTGCGATGGTGACTTTGTCTGGCGGCACGCAGAGCGCGGAAGCGGCGACCACGTTGGCCGCCGAGCCGTTCGCCAGCATACTGAGCGTCGACGCCGAGCACGGGAGTACGATCAGGTGGTCGATTTCCATGGCGAAGGCAACGTGGGATGGTACTGCGCGAGGCGTGCCATCCTCCACAAACAGACGTCCTTCAACAGCGGAGATTAGGGCCGCCTGAGTCACGAATCGCTCCGCAGTTGGGGTTAGAGCAACTGATAGTTGGGCGTGAGATCGGAGGATCTGAAGGTATGACGGGATGAGGCTCGCATGTATCGACCCAGAGACACCTACGCCCAACTTCATGTCAACAACTCCTAGGCAATTAAGCCGCTACCGAGGATCGCGAAAATTTATAGGGAGGCCGTCCGGTCGCTTCTGCGGATCCCCAAACGAAAAGAGAAACATTGGGAACTCACGACCGGCCTGTATTGGAAATAGTTGGGCGACTTTGTCTTCGTCTATCGCCGCTGTGAGTGCCATTCCAAGCCCGATCGCCTCGGAAACCATTCCTAGAACTTGTGCCACGCAGCCAGCGTTCATGAACAGTATTCGGTAAGCTCGCGCGTCCCGATATTTCCACGATAGTTTCCCAGCATCTGATATAGAAATGATTGAGAAGGAGCTAAACTCCGTGAAACCTTGATCGTAAATCATCGACTCCAGATCAGCTGAGATCGCATTCTCGGATATGCGTGCAAGGGCGTGCCTTCTCTGATCGTACACGTAGACTCCGCTTGAGAGCCCGACCACAGAGGTCGCGATAACAATCGCGGATGTCTCATGGATCGAACCGCCAGAAAGCGGAGCGCGCATTTCCAGATTCCCGACCTCCAGGGAGTCTGTATAGCGAACTGGACCGAATCCGTAATGGAGAAGTAGGGACAAATGGTGAATATTGGCTGGAGACCCGGTGAAGTCGCGATGGCTGCGACGGTCATTAAGAACTCTCGCTAGAGTGGCGTTTGGAATATCGAACTCGCGCCTCATCGGGGTCACACAAGGCGAGTCCTTGAGTTTCTCGATTCGCGTCGGTTCTGGGACCGTTGCTCGTGATAAGGTATCTACCCAGTGCGCAATCTGCTCCGGCTTTTTGCGAGATATGAATGCCGTCTTCGATGTGTATGAGTGAAAGAGCCACGCAATATCTCCCCATGATGACCACGGATGAATTACGCGATTTGCCTGCGGTTGTTTTTGTGTGGATAACCAGCCTTCCTCTTTGAGGCGGTCTTGGTCGGCGGGACTAAGGCTCGATGGATCCTCGACGAAGGCTGGCAGGTGGCGAATTGGCAATTTTATTGTCGTAGCAGCTAGTGGTGACCGAAGTATTGCAGTTTGTCCCGACAATTCAAAGAATGCTGGTTCGACTAGGCGGAGGCGAGGTATGGTCATTTGACCGTGTATCCGAGTCGATTCGCAGCGATGTCGATCCTCGCTGACATATTGAACTTGATGCTTGGGCATGCGGGCTCTCCCTCATGCCATAGTTTGGGACAGCTTCCGGCGCATGAGGGCATGAACCAGCAGGTTCGACATGGGGTCTCGCCTTGGCGTACTTCGTTATGCCACTGGTCGAACTCGCCGACAGGTCGAAGAGGAAGGTTGTATTCCGAAATATTGGCGAGACGTGCGTCGGTGTCAAACTGAGGCACAAGAGGATGTTCGGTGCAGGAGAAAACTCCGCCGTCGGAAGTTAGGACCTCTGAGCTTCTGCTCACTGCTGGGCATGGCTGGCTTTTTGGCGACGTGGGAACGAGGACGGTGTTAAGTCCAAGCCGTTCCATGAGTAGGAGCCACTCCTCCTCCATTTCCGCGTATCGTTTGGTTCCGATGCGGACGGCGCTGACATCGTTGCCCCACGAACGGACAGGTGTTAGGTGGAAGACAACGTTCGGACGACGGGAGAACCCTGACTCCGCCATGTTGCACAAGTATTCAGCCACGAACTCAGAGTTATCCACGTCCACGTTGGTTCGCAGGAAAAAGCTTGCATTCGGGTAGGCCTCAGCCCCCCAGGCGATGATGTCAACGATCTTGTGGAAAGAAGACTTTCCGGATTTCAGTGGGCGGTGTGCGTCGTGGCGGTCGCCCCATCCGTCAAGGGTTATATGGTACTCAGTTACCTTGGCGCGCTCGATCAGAAAAGAGAGTTTGCGCTGATCGAGGAGGGCACCGTTTGTCACAATATTCGAAGAGTAGGGAATGCCTCTCGAGGTTGCTGCTGCAATGAACGTTGGGGCCAAGTATTTGATGACCGCATATGACATCAATGGTTCAGCGCCAAACCATCGAACGCTGATCGTCTCGGTGGTGGCCGCGGCTATTTTGCGGAGTACTCGGTCCCGTACGGCGTCACGGTGTGGCCCAATGAGAGTACCCCGGCGGTGTTCTTGGCCGCAGTATGTGCAGCCCATGTTGCAATACGATCCTGGAAGCAGGACCATGATTGGATTGGATAGGCTTGTTGCTGCTGCTTCCATGCGCGCCAGCGCAGTTTCGGTAGTCTCGCCTGAGTCTATCTCTGAAAGTCTGAGATCTGCCAGGGAGGAGCGTGAGGCGTCTGGCAAGGCGGCGAGCAGCTGACCGGTTTCATCTTTGAGTGCAGATTTGACCTGAATTGGCACAAAATGAAGGCGCGCCGTGAGGGAGTTGTAGATCCCGTAGGTCTTCCGTCCATCGGCGCTCGTATACTCAGTTTCGTTTATGTAGATGTGCGGTGCCGGTCGCATGGTGTGCCCCTCTAAGCTCGTTACGCTTAACCCGTTGTAGGCGTAGGAGGGGCGAGGCCGTGAAGTTGTGGCCCCGCCCCTTCTACGGCTGGTTCAGCAAGAACCGTTGACGTCGAAGAACGCCATGATGCGCTCGTCGTCGGTCTCGACGGTCTCGATGACGATCGGCTCCTGGGGCTGCGTGGTGTCCATTCTGTCCCTCCCTTCGGATTTGAACATCGTGTGGCAATGGGAAGTACAGCGGAGCAGCGGACGCCGCGTAAGGGGTGGCTGTCGAGAGAAGTGTGGCGACCGGGCGGCGAACGAAGCGCACCGGCCCTAGTGGAGGGCGTCGGGGGGGCGTCTCAGCTGGTCGCGGGTTA
>ENA-OOKF01000116-OOKF01000116.1-human-skin-metagenome-genome-assembly--contig:-NODE-116-length-10334-cov-6.716899_pt1 | contig 10334 bp, 7 predicted proteins | sample MGYA00248881_ERZ501000 | MGnify/ENA primary metagenome ERZ501000 (study PRJEB25958, sample SAMN03398534) | human skin metagenome | study: EMG produced TPA metagenomics assembly of the Human Skin...
GCGCGCAGGTCGAGTTTCTCGGCTTCCTCAAGCAGGCCGAGTTCGTCGAGTGCTTCACGCAGTCCGGTGAGCACGGGTTCCCATGGATGCCAACGGCTCAGGATGTAGTCACGTGTCTCGTCGGTGGGCGCCCGTTCGGCGAAGTGGTAGTCGCGGTCACGTTTGCGCTCCCAATACGCCAGATCAGCGCCGGTGAGCACGAAATGTTCGCACGGTCCATCGGGGCCGTCAGTGCAGTTCTTCTGCCACGGACATTGGGTGCCGCCGACGACCGGGCCGTACCGGCACAGACCATGTTCAACCGGGACGATAGTCAGGTCGATGCGGGCAGCTGCGGCGGCAGAGTCATCGGCGTTGATCTCGTTGGGGCGCAGCAAGACGGTGCCGGGTTTGTCCATGCCGGGCCCGGCGGCCCACACCTGTTGCAGGTGCCGCTTGACGGTCACGTCGTTGTACCGTGCGTAGTGCGCCAGGGATTCTTCGGAGAAGTGCCCGAGCACTTGGCGCACCAAAGCCGGCGGTGCGCCATTGTCCAGCAGGGACATCGCCAAAGTAGATCGAGTCTGATGCGTCGTAACCCACTTCAGGCCCAGACCCTCAAACCACTGACTCCACGGATTGCGGAACCCCGTTTGTGACACTTCAAAGGTCAAGTCGGGATTCGATATTGCTGCGGGAAACAGCGGCTTGTCGCGATCCCACGAGGCTTCGAGTTGAGCGCGTCCACGTCCGTCAAGCGCGGCGAGTTCCGTAGAATAGCGCGCACGAAGCTTTGCCCGGGTGAGTTCCTGGCGCTGCAATAACCGTTCGTAGACAGGAAGGTAACACGGCATTCCCCAGTCCACGACGTTGACCTTGCTGATGTCTCGCCAGATATACGGTTGGGCGCGGCCAACGAGCCCAACGCAGCCCAACCGAAGCTTCAGTGTCTCACTGATCCGTCCACCCTGAAACGCCTGGGTCAACCAAATATCGGCAATCCCAACACCGTTGCTGTCGAGGGCTTCCAGAGCGGCGATGCTCTCAGCGCTGATCAGCAACTGAAAGTCGTCCTCGCTCAGCGGTCGTGGTCGCGGCCTATTGACGGGCTGCGGGTATCTCGGCAGGCCAAGTATGAAGGAGTCCATACCCGGCGGTGTCCGGCGCATTTCCTGGCTGTGCCGCAGGACGGTTCGCATGCTGACCGTGTAGGTGTGGCGGGTGAGGACGGTGAGGGTGCTCGTTCCTCTGCCCTTGTGCTTTATCAGCCGAGGAATGGGGATTTGGTCGCGGAACCACAGATCCCAGGTGTCCTTAAACGCTTTGGCATCGGCCCTGCCCAGCCGGGTCGGGTCATCGCCATGGTCGTTGCGGTTCTGCCATAGGATCTGTGAGAGCAAGGCGATTCCGGTGATCCGGTTGCGAACCGTTCCGAGACTGGGACGTTTCCCGGTGGGCTTGAGCGCCTCGTCGCGCAAGAACTCCCACAGCGCGTCCCGCAGCCAGCCCTGCGAGACATCGGTCAGGTCCAAGACTCTGCGAGAGTTCTCCCCGCTGGTGGTTGCTGAAAACGGCGAGCTGCCGACGAGGATCGGGTCGAACCATCCTGCAGCCTTGGCGATGTCCTCGGTAACAATGAGGCTGCGTGCTGCGGCCGGGAGGTCCAACCAGATCCGGCGTTGTAGCTTACGGACGTACTTCTCGGCGAGGTCGTCGATCCGGAAGTCGCCTAGCGACGTCACTCCACTGGCGGCGAGGATGTCAATAACCTTCTGCAGCTCGGCGGGGCGCCATACGGTGCGTCGAGGGTTATTTGAGTGACGGTGAAGGGCATACCGGATCTCGTTCTGCAAGCCGTCGGGCAGTGCTGCCAGTGTCAGCAGCCCGCGACTGCTGGCTGCTGACACGGATTCTTGGACCGCCGCAGAGGCAACGAACGCAGCCCAGCGGTGCGGGCCTGGTGCTTTGCCGTCGGCGGTCAGCCAGTCGTCCCACTGCCCAATGTGGCCGGTACACACCCGATGGTCCTGGGCGTCCACATGTATGTTGCGCACACTGTCGTGGACACAGCGCGGTACCGAGCACGGATCGTAGGGGGGCATCGGGCGCTGGAGTCGCCGCCACCTGGCTTCGCTAACCCACTCGTCACGAGCTCGTTTCTGAGGCCCGGCCCTTCGGCGCGCCTTTACCAGGAGGTCCCCGTGATGCTTGCAGTAGCCGCTCTTCCATGTTTCACGGTTGCTGCCACAGATCACGCAATCGGGCCGGCGTGACAATGCCCATCCGGTCCGGCTTGATGACACCGGTTGGGCAGTGCGCACAAACTCATCAAGTCCGACCGAGTCCTGAACACGTCGGTACTCTTGTCCGTGCGAAATGCAGATGAGGCGGGTCTCCGTTGGTGACAAGCGGCCGCCACAGCCCTCGACGCGGCATGCCCACCCGTAAGTCTCGTGGTGCGGGGGAAACTCGATCGGTTCGGTCAGCAACCATGATGGGAAATGTTGACTGACAACGTGATAGCGTTGTTCGACAGTCAGCCCGAGGTAGTCGCTCTCGGTGGCCGGAGCTACGGCTTCCTTGATCGCTTTCGCCGCAGTCATTGTGGGACCTCTGATCCCGGCGTCGGCTCGAGATAAGGTTCGGTCGGAGGCCGGGCTGTTGCGTCCCAGGCCTGCTGGAGATGCTGCATGGCATGGCGGTTGGCGGATTTGCCGTACAGGTCGGTCACCATCTGAGGGCTTGTCCAGCCGAACTCTTGGGCGACTAACTCGGCGTTGAAGTCCGATTCAGCGTACAAGGCCGCTGCCGCTTTGTGCCGGAAGCCGTGCGGGGTCACCTGCACTAGCAGTCCGGCCCTCCGGCACGCTCTGGCCAGCATCTTGCGGACACCAGCCGTAGCGAGCGCCGCACCCGGAGTTCGGCCGGCCAGGTGCACGAGAACCTGTTCGTGATTGACCAGGTGTGAGATCGGATGGAACTCGTCCAGCAGATAGGCGTGAAAGGTGCTGATCATGTCCGGGCTGACAGCCCGGATGACGCCGTCCACGACCGAGCCATCCCTGCCGGCGACAGTAGGCGCGTAGGCTTTCGCGCGGGCACCGTTGGGGTTGTCGTCGCGCCCGATCACGTGAATGTGGGGATCGGCGCGTTGACCGCACTCATGATTGCGGCGCAGGTGAAGGTCGCTGAACCGGAGCCCGCACAAGCCACCCACCCTGAGGCCCCCGTCATGCAGCCACGTCAGGACCATCACATCGCGAGCTGAGGTCAACACCCCGGGCTCGAACAGCGCCTGGACCGTCTCGTCCGGCAGGAATCGAGGTCGCCGTGTGTTCACCTTCGGTGCAAGCGGGTTGCCCTGGCCCGGCCGCCCAGACTTGCTCTGTCGCGCAGCGGCGTTGGAGCGCAGCGCCTCGGCCAACTCTGGGCTGGCACCGCCTGATGCCGCCAATGCAAGGTAATAGGCCTTGACTACGGTGGCCACGTTGCCAGCCGCCGAGGGGCCGATCGGCTTTCGTGTCGGCTGGCGCCACGCCGCTCCGTAGACACCGTCGACCTGGCCGGTGACGCCGTTCATGTAGCGCTGCAACTCGTCGAAGGTGATGACATCGGGTGTCTTGCCGTTGGCCCGCAGCCAGTTCAAATGATCGACCAGGCTGTAGGCATAGGTCTGCTGGGTCGATGTCCCATACCGCGTCAACACCGTCAGGCTTGGACGGTGAACCTCCAAGTCGGGAGTGAAGATCCAGAAGGACTGGCTACCGTCCCGATGCCGCACCCTGCGAACAGAGAACCGATTACCGTCCACGCCCACCCCACCTGCTGTGTCGTTGGGAACCCGTGATCGCAGGAGTACCACGGCCGCGCGGAGGCAGGCGGGAGGCTCGCCGCGGACGTCGCGAACGCAGCGCGTGCTGGATGCTAAGAAAGTGGCGGCGGTCTGGAAATCCGGCGACCTGGCTCACGGCGTTCCATGCGATTTCGCTATATGCGCTGAAGCAGAGGTGTCGCTTGTCAGAGCTGATCGGGCAGAATATGCGCATGGGCAATAGGCCGCGATCTCCGCGCGTCCTCTTGGTGGACGAGGATGCCGATGTACGTGAATCGTTGGAACGCGGACTGAGTCTGTCGGGTTTCGCCGTTGCGAAGATCGGTGACGGCGCTGCCGCTCTACGCAGTGTCAGCGACGCCCGCCCCGACGCGATCGTGGTGAACATTGGGATGCCGGTGCTGCCGGGTATTCGTGCCCTAGGCGCGATGCGAGACCTAGACGGTGAGGTTCCGGTGTGCGTGCTGTCGGCACCCCACTCGGTGGATGATCGCATTGCTGGACTGGAGGTTGGCGCCGACGATTATCTGATCAAGCCCTTCGCGTTGTCGCAGCTAGTGGCCCGGTTACGAGCCATGTTGCGTAGCCGCAGCACGGAAGTGCGCTGCTTGCCAAGCATCGAAGTGGGCCCTATGGAAATAGACTTCCGAAGAAGATGCGTACGAGTCAGTGACATCGAGGTGGCCTTGACCAGGCGGCAATTCGATCTGCTGGCGATGCTGGCTGAACACGAATCGACGGTGTTGTCGCGCAGCCAACTGCTGAAGTCGGTCTGGGGTTACGACTGCGCCGCAGAAACTGACGTCGTCGACCATTTCATCGGCTATCTGCGCCACAAGCTCGAAGCCGGTGGCGCACCACGAGTCATTCACTCTGTCAGCGGCGTGGGCTTCATGCTAGGAGCACCCCCGTGACCCTCAACGACCGTGTATATCGATTGCTCCGGTTACCCACAAGAGGGTTGTCGCTTCGCACCATCGTGATCGCGTCAGCGCTATTGGTGATCGTCGCCGTCATCACCATCGGCACCTGGGTATGGATCGGTGTCACCAACGAGCAGTACAGCCGGCTGGACCAACAGCTTGACTCGGTGAGCAGCCTCGGCGATATCGGCGCGCTGGTGAACAACACCAACACCGATCAGCACATCCCAGCAGACAGCCTTGTACGCACCACACGCATCGGAGACGCGACCACGTCGATCCCCAATGACATCGTCTTGCCGAAGCTGCCCACCGGGTATACAAACACGAACCGTCGACGGGGTTGAATACCGAGTTCACACCTTCACGGCCGGTCAGGCCTCGATCGCCGTGGCTGCCCCGATCGCCGAAGCTCAACGTCAAATCTACCAACAGCACATGCGCGTGCTGTTGATCTGCGGCGCAGTCGTGCTGGGAACCGTCTCTGTCGGATGGGTGATGTGGCTGATCATGATCTACCCGTTCCGGCAGCTAGCCGAGCAGGCACGCGCCATCAACGCTCAATCCAATCCCGACGAGGTGCAGGTTCGGGGCGTGTGGGAGGCAATGGAGATCGCCGAAGCCGTCGAGGGCATGCTGGCACGCACAAAGGCAGCCCTGGAATCGGCGCGCGATTTCGCCGCTGTCGCTTCTCACGAACTGCGTACCCCACTGACGGCTATGCGCACTGACCTAGAAGTGCTGTCCACCCTAGAACTGGCCGACGAGCAACGTAAGGAAGTTCTCGGTGACGTCATCCGGACCCAGAGCCGGATCGAGGCGACCTTGACGGCATTGGAACGATTGGCTCAGGGCGACCTGACCACAATCAGCGACCACGTCCCATTCGATATCAGCGAGTTGCTGGATCGCGCTGCGCACGATGCCATGCACACCTATCCCGACCTGCAGGTATCGTTACTGCCCTCGGGTCCGGTACGTATGTCGGGCTTGCCGGCGGGCCTGCGGTTGGTAATCGACAACGCCATCGCCAACGCAGTCAAGCACGGTCGCGCGACCGAAATACAGCTCAGTGCAATCCGTTCCACTGCTGGCGTGGAGATCGCCATAGACGACAACGGCCATGGAGTTCCCGAGCGGGAGCGTGCTGCGGTCTTCGAGCGGTTTACTCGTGGCTCGACTGCCTCGCGCTCCGGGTCAGGTCTAGGTTTAGCACTGGTCGCCCAGCAGGCTGAGCTGCACGGCGGAACAGCATCGCTGGAGGCAAGCCCTTTGGGTGGCGCACGCCTCCTGCTGCGACTGCCCGGAACGGGTTAGCAACCGCGAGTGCGGTGCGCTACTGGCGATGAACGGGAGGCGCTTGAGTGTCAGCTGCGGGCAGCTGGGACACAGGGTGCAGCTACTGGGCATAGGGTCGCACCGACAGCCGTCGGACGTAGACCTGGCCTGAACAGGAGAGATGGTCGAGTGTTCGAGCAGCGTGAACGTTGGCTCGAGGAACTGCGCGCGTGCACCGATGAGAAGGAGTCGTTGACATCTACGTCCGGCCGCATGCCCTGGGATGCGATCGTTCGAGAAATCGATGCTGCATGCAGCGACGCGAGGCCCCACGGCCGCCAACAGATCCGCGACTGGCAGTCGAGGGTTACTGATCTCACCGACAGTCTCGACTGGATCGGACCAGAGCTCCTAGCCTTGGTCGCCATAGCCGGCAGGGCGGTCGTCGGGGCGATCACCAGTGGCCTGCTTGTCACCACCGCGGGAACAACGACACTTGACGACACGAAGCGCCCAGCTGTCGGCATCCGTGCCGGCGTCCTCGTCAGCGCGCTGGACAGTGACGCGCTGCTGGTGGCGGCCTGGCGGGACCTTGTCGCGGCGTGCCGGAAGCTAGACCACACCAGATTCCCGGCGGATCGGATTGCGTTCCTTCGCGACACCCTGATGGGCCTGATCAAGTATCGCAACCAGGACCTGAACCATTGGAACCCTATCTCGACAGCTGTGTCCGTCCTGCACGGAGGGGCGAGCAGCGTCGAGCTGGCACAAGAAATGGTTGGCGATGCCGTTCAGGCACCCACCACGAATCCGCACGCTAGAAGTCGACTGTCCGATCAACAGCTCGCTGACCTCGCGGAGCGTTGCATCGTCTTGCCCCCGTCGACAGGCAATTACATCGTGTGGCTTCGCCTATCCCCAGGATTCATCAAGGACGTTGCTTGCGTGACGCACGGAGGGATCACGTTCTACGACGCGATAGACCTCGCACGCGCACTTCTCGACCATGACATGGCGAGGAACATGCTTGACGTTGTCCCCGAGGAACTCCTTACAGACGAGATCCGCGACCTCCAAGTCTCCAACTCGGTCGACGACTGTGTCGGATTCGAGTACGACCCTGAGTTGGTCTACGCGCGAGTCATCGTCACGAACGTCGAACGCCATCGAGCAGTTGATGCAGCACGCACATACCTCGCTGCAGTGCTGACCGTCGTCGGCGTCCACGACGGCATGTGGAAGATCCTCGACGGCTACCTGTTTTATGACGGCGAGCCATCCTATTTCCCCGAGGCACGATGGGGTTTGAAGGAACCGCGCCCTGATCCCGTCTTCCATCAGAACGATCACTTCACCACGGATCTAGAGGAACTGAATGCCAAGGGGAAGGTGATCACTGCAGAGGCTGCGACGAATCTTCAACCAGCGCTGCGGCTTTTCACCGCTCTCACCGAACTACCCCTGTCTGATCCCGAAGCGACAGTGCTGGCGGCAGTCCGTGCCATCGAGCACTGCAACACCTGGACAGCGCCGGGCCACAGGCTTCACTGGAACGAGTACATCAACCAATTTCTGATCGATGAATATACAGTCAACGCGTTCGCGAGGCGCGTGGGATATGACGGGTTCGCCGCAGTTGTGGCGCATCGACCCGACCGGTCACCCGGCGCAGTACCACCCCCGGAGTTGGAAACTGTACGCAAGGACATCACCGTTCCCGGATGGGGGACACGTATCGACATTCGCAAAGTTGCCTCTCACGTCACCACGCTCAAACGCGTATACGCCCAACACTGGCTCGTGCGACGGCTGGCCGAAACCGAAGACACGTTGTCGTCGGGAACCGCGCTCGCGGCTGCATTCGACGCCGAACGCAACCGCGTCGAAGGCATGGTGAAGCGCCTGACAAGGTCACGAAACGCGGCGATCCACGGCGGGCCCCTGTCGGAGGCAGCCTGCAGTACGGTGGCGAGATTCGCCGCGACACTTGCTAGGCAAGCCGTAACCGCAGCGATTTGGGCGACCATCAACGGCGAGCCGCTAGACACCTACGCTACGCGTCGACGGCTTGAGTTCCAGCAGCGGATCCAGAAGCTCACACAAGGTGGAGATCTGATGAATCTATTCCAGCTCACGCCATAGAGGAACAATTCGACTCCCATCCGGGTCGGGTCATGCCGCGTCAGACTCACCATCAACCGCGGTGGCATGTGGCGGCGAAAGAGCGCCGCCTCAAGCAAAGTTAGACCAAGAGGTTGTTCAACCGACCGAACAACGCTTCAAACCGATCCTTCGTTGCATCGTCGATTTCATCGGCCAAGGTTCCCGGCCTTCTCAACAGATGATTGGCTGGCTGGTAGTGATCAAATTTGTGACCTAGTTCCGCCTCAACTTGTTTGACGACCCGTTCACCTTGCGGGAGTTTGGATTTGACGAACTTTCCGACCTTAGCGGCGGCGAGCAGCTTCAGATACCAGCCGACGTCGAACAGATCCTCAATGTCGGCTTGCCGTGTCTGTGTGATTTCCGTCAACGGTATCAACTTGCTCTTGTCGAGCAGCCCGCGGTCCACAAAGCTGCTCAGCCGCTGGTTGCCGCCAACCGCACCGTCGATCAGAACCGTCACATTGAGATCGGTGCCATTGAGCAGCGAAATAAATGTGGGGATCTTGTCGATTCCACCGACTGGCGTAAGAGTCCATCGCGGATCTAGTGCGGTCCGGCCTTCAGAGCGTAGGAGATCGCTCAGAATCGTCAGGTAGACCACATCAGCGGGACCTTCCACCAACAGCTGGTCGGAGCCGATAATCAAGGTCTGCGCCATGTCGACACCCAGCGCGCCTAGCAGCGGGAAAACTGTGTCGGGCCTGGCTTTCCAAATCTCCTCACTCACAATTGAACCCGCCGTGGGGTCCAAGTCCTCAACGGTGCGACAGCGCTCCAACTTCGTCGGCGAGATCATGAACAGCGAGTGGGTACTGTAAATGACCTGGTGGCTGGGAGCCAGCCGCTCATCGATGTAGCGCAGGAGATCTGCCTGCGCCTTCGCGTGAAGATTCAGACCTGGCTCATCAAGCAAGATGATGCGTCTATCCTCGTCGGCATACTCGGAAAATGCTGCCAAGAACGAAAAGAACCAGATAAAGCCCTTCGACCGCTGGCTCATATTCAAGGTGACCTGGTGACGGTCATTACGAACACGCACCTGCAAGAAGGGCTCAGGCTGTCGGGTGGGCTCACCATCCACGGGCCGGAATTCGATATCAAGTTCTACACGCAGGCTGTCGTTCTGGGTCCAATACTCGAAAAGCTCAGAGGTGAGCTCGTTCCCAGCAGCTTCCAGCGCAGCCTTCCGCTCCTCATAGTTCTCGGCAGTGAACTCATCGGTATCGACACCGGCGAGACGTAGCAATGCCAACGCAGTCCGCTCGCCGGCATCGAGGTCGTCTTCATCAGTGCTCTGCAACTTTTCGATGCTGACCACTCCTGGCAGGATGCTGTACTCGTCGAAGTACTGAAAGCGCGGCACCCTCTTGAATACCGCGGTACGGATCTCGGCGCGGATGTCACGATCGGAGAGCTGTGTCGCCAATTGCAGAGCCGGCTCGCTTGCTTCGTCTGCTTTGAGTGCGGCCACGACTGCTTCGCGACTATCCTTGGCGTACTTCTGCACGTCAAGGCCGCTCGCGTCGATGATGTGCTTGAGTGCCGCCGCTTCATCAATGTCGACGTCAACGACAGCGGTCGACGATCCATAGGTCCGGCCGACCCTTACGGCTCGTTTGGTCAGAACACTCGGGCCGAACTTGTCCTGGATCACTGTGAGGTCGTCATCGTCAAGCTCGAACTGGAGTTTCACTGGGCTTGTGGACGAAATGGACTTCCGGTCGCGGGCTCGAAACCGACGAGGATAGTCCCTGAGATCGTCGAAGCCCGTGGGATACCCACCGAATATCGGTTTCGCTCGGTACATCGCCTCCAGAACAGCGGTCTTACCCGACTCGTTCTTGCCGACCAGCGCAGTGACGGCGTTGTCGATATTGAACGGCGTCGAGTCTGCGACGCTCTTGAACTTCGTTACATGCGCTTGAATGAGCCGCATCCCACATCTCCCTACTGCACACCGACCAACATTCCCGGCGGTCCGCTGGTTGACGCGGGGCCACCACTCCGACAGAGCTGGAAATCCTGACAATCAGTATGGAGGTCACCACCGACAACATTTAGAATTGTCGGCGGTGTGTCGCGAACGTGTCCGCTACTTTGTGAGCAGCGCCGATGGAAGTGACTCAGGCACTGAGGGCACTAATGAAGTAGATCTT
>ENA-OOKF01000118-OOKF01000118.1-human-skin-metagenome-genome-assembly--contig:-NODE-118-length-10228-cov-6.393984_pt1 | contig 10228 bp, 6 predicted proteins | sample MGYA00248881_ERZ501000 | MGnify/ENA primary metagenome ERZ501000 (study PRJEB25958, sample SAMN03398534) | human skin metagenome | study: EMG produced TPA metagenomics assembly of the Human Skin...
TAATTCATCTACTCACACACTGTCATGTGTTGTTCTTCTGTGCTCGTTTTGGTTACCATGTGATATCATAGTTTATGAACAAAAACAAGCTCACTGCATACTTGAATATGTTTTCATTTTTGTTATCAAAGTGAAGCTTAGAACAGACTACTCAACAAAATCGAGGTGCTTGATGTTTTTCTTTATTTTTGCATTATTCCCTTTTGTTATCTTGCCTGTGTTTTTAATGCTCGTTTTTTCAAGAGATTTAATTAAAATTCTTTACTATTCTATTTTCAACTTTTTCTACAAAGATAAGTTTTCTGCTAACAAATACAAAAAGTTGATGGCATTTTTAGTTAGTAGAATTGAAATCAATTAAAAATATTATTCAATAACATTCATATACCACGAATTTTTCGAACGAAAATTTTGTTTAAAAAAGTACGGATTTATTGCTGAATATAATTTATTAAAATTACTCTAAATAATAAGTTGATTCACGAAATATTGATTTAAATTGACTTTTGATTTGAACTATAAAGTGAAAATTAACACCATAATTCACCAGTGTTTTTAAAAAAAATAGTCTGAATTAATGGGTGCTAAGTTAATGATTCTCTTACCGAATAGGTATTTAAGATATGTCAAGTAGCTCTAGCAATACTATGAATATAATAACTATCACACTTCCACAATTTGATTTAAAAAAAGAAAAAATCCATACCAATTATGTTCGGCAAATTGGTCTACCTGAGACAATTATTGAAGGTTTGATATGTGCTAATTGTGAATACAACAACTATTGGAAAATTCTAACTCCTTTATCTAAGCCCTTTGACATAATTTATATTAAACAGTGGAATAAACGAACTGAAATAATTAATGATGTTCCAATCTTGAAACTTCCTAATGCTACAGATTTAGCCTCAATAAATAAAAATACTAAACTTAAATGGTCCCAATTACCTATTAAAGTAATATCGTCTTCACAGATAGTTGAGAGCTGGAGGGGGCAGTTTAAATATCAACAAGAGGATTCTACTTTAGGTATAAAAGGGTTAAGACCTCCTCAACTTGGAGCTCTATACGCTATTGCATCAAAATTTACCTTAAAAAAAGATTTTACACCTTTAACAGTTATTTTACCTACTGGAACTGGTAAAACAGAAACTATGCTAGCTACAGTAATTTCTCAACAATGCTCTAAAGTACTAGTTGTAGTTCCTTCTGATTCTTTGCGACAGCAAATTTACAAAAAGTTTCTCACCTTAGGATGCTTAGCTGATTTAGGGGTTATTCCTAAGACAATTAATTACCCTTCTGTTCTTTTATTGAAATATGGGCTAAAAACAGAAAATGAGGCTATAGAAATTATAGAGGCATCAAACGTAATTATTGCTACGGCGTCAATTTTAAATCATTCAAGTCAAACCGCTAAAGCAAAACTCTTTGAACTATGTACTCATCTTTTTATTGATGAGGCTCATCATGTTGCTGCCTCAACTTGGAATAATATTCGTCAGAATTTTAAAGATAAAAGGGTAGTTCAATTCACTGCGACCCCGTTTAGAAATGATGGAAAAGATTTAGGGGGAAAGATTATATTTAATTATAGTCTTGGAGAAGCACAAGAAGATGGTTATTTTAAGACCATTTCTTTGCAACCAGTTAAAGAGTATCTAACGGAGCAAGCTGATATTGCAATAGCAAATAAAGCTATAGAAACTCTTAGACTTGACATATCACGAAATTATGATCACTTGGTAATGGCCAGAGTTAATGATAAATCTAGGGCTGAAGAATTAATACATATATACGAAGCTATTGCACCAGAATTTAATCCTATTTTGGTTCATTCCGGTCTATCACCGTCACAAAATAGTCAAAAATTAGAACAGCTAGAAACTAGACATTCCCGTATTGTTATTTGTGTTGATATGTTAGGCGAAGGTTATGATTTGCCTAACTTAAAAATAGCTGCAATTCACGATCAACATAAAAGTTTAGCTATAACATTGCAATTCATTGGTCGCTTCACACGTACAGCCAGTAATATGCAAATAGGTAACGCATCTGCTATTGCAAATATTGCAGATGTCGAAATTCAAGGTGGATTACAAAAATTATATGCTCAAGATGCTAACTGGGATAAGATTATAAAAAGATTGTCTGAAGAACGAATTCTAAATGAAATCAAACTTCAAGATGTCGTCAATTCTTTAAGAGGCAATGGAGCATTAGATAAACAAATTTCTTTGTGGAATCTACGCCCTTCTTGTTCTGCTATGATCTTCACAACAGACTGTAATGAATGGAACACTGATATTCTTATCGATTATAAGCTTAATTTTACACAAACATGGCATGCCATTTCAGATGAAGAAAAAATTCTTATTATATTAGGGGTAAAAAATACGCCTGTAAATTGGGGTAAGTTTGAAGATATTGATGACACTAATCATTATATTTTCATTATGAATTGGGATGAATTAAGAAATGCCGTTTTTGTATACTCAAATGATCATGTTGCATTTAAAACTGAAGAGTTAGTGCAAAGTCTTTGCGGTATAAATACTTTACAAGTAACTGGGCAATCAATTTTTAAGGTATTAGATAATGTTCAGCTTCCTTTGGTTAAAAATTTAGGATCATCCCAAGTAGGAGCTATTAGTTTCACGCAGTTCTTTGGTCCAAATGTTACAGATGGATTATCTCAAATTGAAAAAAGTAGCTCTGAACTAAATAATATCGCTGTATTAGGTTATGAAGATGGTGATAGAGTAATATGGGGCTGTTCTCAGAAGAAGGGAAAAATCTGGTCACCAAAAGCTGGCAATATAGTTGATTGGCAAGAATGGAGCCAAAAAATATGGGATAAAATTCATTCTGATAATGAACAAGATATAAATAACTTAATTAAGGATTTTCTAAAACCAGTAAGAATTAATGAAATTTATGAATATGCTCCTTTATTTGCTGAATGGGGAGAGTCTTTACAAAATACTTTTGAGGATAAGGTCAATATTATTTTTGGTGAAAAAGAGATACCTCTCTTTTTAACAGACTTACATGTAGACAAAAATGAACATGGTAATTTATTAATAACAATATGCACAGAAAGTCTACATAGTATATATCGTTTAAATATCTCACAAGAATTTGAAGCAGGTTATAGATATGAGCATACAGAAGGAGAGCCAATATTTATAAAAATCCATAATGCTACAATTCCTTTTGAAGAAAAAATGGTAAAAGACCCTATCAGAATTCATTATGTTGATGGCTCAATGAGCTATAATTGCTATCTTATTCAAATAAATTTAATAAATAGAGCCTTTGATAAAGACTTCTTAGAAGAAATAACCTGGACAGTTAATATTTCCCAAGAGTCCATGGGCAAAAATCAAAACAAAGATACTGTCCAATATGAAACTTTAAGTATGATAAAAAGTCAATTTGAAATTATTATTAACGATGATGGTAGTGGTGAAATTGCAGATTTAGTCGCCTTAAAGCATAATGATGATGAAATAACGTTAAGTCTGTATCATTGTAAATACTCTGGCAAACCGAATCCTGGGGCAAGATTGTCAGATATGTACGAAGTATGTGGGCAAGCACAACGTTCTATTCGTTGGAAACATGCTGGCTTAAAACATTTATTTAAACATATTTCTGGTCGTAATGCTAAATGGCAAACAGAAGGTATAAGTAGATTTATAAAGGGGGATTTAATAGCCTTAGAGAAATATAAAAATATGGCAAATACATTACCAATCAAATTAGAGGTTACAATTGTTCAACCTGGTTTAAGTAAATCAGCAGTGACTGAGGAGATATTAAAATTATTGGGTTGTACAGAATCCTATATTAAGAAAACTACTAAAGCAGATTTGAAAGTTTGGTGTTCGCCGTAGGCTCAATATCCTTGAGCCTGACAGTATTGTCTATAGGCCGAACCATTACATAATTCTAATTCAAGGACATTCTTAAATTGATTATAGCCAAATTCTACCTGATTTAGTTGAACTGTCCTTCTTGCACCAATTAAAGCATTATCAAGACTTTGCGTTACAAGTGAACCTTGGATTGTATTATCAAATTCTGAAATTATTTTATAAGATGCTTTTTTATATCTATCCAACAAATTAAGATTGCGGAAGTGATTTTCAACCACATTAAATAAGTAAGGTGGCAAAGCATTATTTTTATTATCTAAGTAAAACTCAATATTAAAAGTGTCTTTTTGATAAGCTAATTTTACAAATAGAAACTGTATTGATGATAGCTGATGTAGATAAGGATTCAAACACTCAAATACGCCATTCGTTATCCATTTTATAGATTTACTGCTATTACATTGAGAACAGGCTGGAACTAAGTTTTTAGGATGGACAGCAAACTCAGGATAATCATCCTTGGGCATTATGTGATCTAAAGTATTTACACTATTTATTGTGCAATATTGGCAGGTATGATCCTCACGGTTATTTGGTCGTGAAGTTATTGCATTTTTTAGCAGAATAAAAGGTTTTGAACCGTATTTGTATAGTCGTATTAAATCAACCTTTTCCGCAAGAGTGAAAGAATTATTTGGTGCTATAGTATGCAATGAATTATTTGAAAATGCATTGTCGTAAACCAAATATGAGCTTGATAATTTTTGAGATAAAGGAATGATTCTATCTTTGTAAAAAGGTGGGTTTTCGTTCTTACCTTTTTTCTTTGATTCTACGACTTTTCTTAAAAAATCCTCACTTTTTAGATTATAAGGAGTTAGATTAATCATGTTGACTTGGTATCATACTATTTAATAAAACAGTAAGGTTTAAGCTTAAAGGCACATTATTAGACTTAAGTAGGCTAACAATATAATTATAATTGTAACCCTGATTAATTAATATTTGCAATTCTTTTTTAAAATGAGAGGTAGTATCTCTGGCCCCAAAAATATCATCAGTAATCTTAGTCAAATTTTCTCCAAATGTTTCAATGGAGGGATGTTTAGCACTTAAAACATCATTTTCATTTCTTATAACATAAACATTCTTTGATAAGATTCCTTGTACGATGATTGGAGAATGCGTGGCAATAATACAATAGGATTGGAATTTTCTTACTAACGAGTGTATGCTATTTACTAATTGAGAAATAGCATTTGGGTGTAAGTGTGTTTCAGGTTCATCGAATATAATCAATGAATCATATCGAATATTTGCTAAAATTTCAGTTAATATGAAAACAAAAATCGACTGTCCTGAGCTAAACTTATCTAAAGAGCTGCTAATCTGTCTAATATCTAGTTTATGACTGAATATATTTTCATCCCATGTTTTCCACTGTTCAATAGTACTTTTTGAAAAGAAATTTCCAACAATTTCACACCATTGATCAAAACGATTACTTTTTTGAACTTTTTCAATAGAATCAAAAAATCTTTTTTTTAGTTCGGACTTAGTAAGATTGTATTTTTCCCCGTTTTTCTTACCTCTTAGACCACAGTACAAGTAGTTGATTTTTGATGAACTTTCAGGAATTTCGAAATCATCAAAGACACTATAAGAAACTGCAATGACTTTGCTAAAAAGCGGAACTTTAGGCCAGAAAGAATCTGAGACTTGATTAGCCAAATCTATAGGCAGCTTAGAAACCAATTGAGTTTTACCTACACCATTTTCTCCAATAAGGGCATATATTCGATTAGGAAGAATTGGTTTATCATTAAAATTAAATGATATGTTCAGAGGTTCAATAACGTTAGAGTAATTAGGTTTGTATATATATTCAAAAGAGTAGAGGTTGTTCAAATCATAGCTATCGATAATATAACGTGCTTGACGCATTAATTGTTCTTGGTCATCAAATCTAATTAAACTATTTTTGAAATCAGGAAGGTTTTCAAAGGACTCACTGATCTGTGGGAAAAAGGCGACGTCATTTAAAGCTTTTAAGATGCTTAAGTAATGGTTCCCAAATAAATTCTTAATACCTTCATAGTACCCAATTCTCTCTCCTAAGGAGCAATATTCTTTGCCTAACTGAATGAATTGTGTGGGTAGACTCCTTGTTGTGCTTTTATTATCAGTCGAAATTATTTTTAATAAACCTAAATTTGTGTGTTTTCCTGCATATCGAACTGATATTTTGAATTCATTTTTACTATCAAAGTCATCCCAATTTGTCGGCTCAAGTAAAATATATATTGAAAATTTTAGATTTAATTTTTCTATAAAATTACTTTCATTCTTTTTATTAAAAAAGATTGGAATTTGATTATCAACTACATCTTTGAATTGATTTTCAGAGTCCAAAGCATCTATTTCAAATATTGAAATGCCATCGTCATTAATATTTTTTAGACGGTATTCGAGTGAGTAGCTATTAAGTATTGGGTTTAGAGAGTAATAAAAAAACTTTACTTCCTCTTCAGTACTGTTGACAGTAGGAGATATAACAAGATCAAGAAGTTTGAAGAAATTTTCATCAGAATTTATAAAGTTATACTTATCAAGTAGTATTTCTTCCAGTGTCCAATCATTGTTATTCACATAATGCTGTTGTAAGTCACCTTTAGCATCTGTGAATCTAGCATCCGTCGAACGTCTTGCTCTTAAATCTAACAACAAATCAAAAAAACTTACGGGATCTATTTTATTGAATAATTTTCCCTCTTGTTGGGAAAGAAGTCTTAAAATTTCTAATTTTACATTTTTAGGTAGCTCTAGATTTTTCATAAGTTTTTAATTTTTTGTTTTTCAGATATTATTGTTCTTTGAGTCTTAAATTAGTTATAAGAATATTAAGCGAAATACTTAGTAAATTAGCAATCTAAAAAGGAGTTTATCATGAGTACGAAAAGAACGAAATACAGCCAGACATTTAAAGCTGAAGTGGTGAGGTTAAATTAGCATAAGTCTAGAGTCCATTAGATTTAGTAAGTTATGATAATAGCTAATTGAATTTCTAAGTCGTTACTCTAAACATCTACTAATGACTAACTTCGCACAATTTACCTTATGTTAAATACTATTTTCTAAATCAAATATTTGGTAACTCATGATCCGTGGCTGCCATAGCTTCTCTATAGGCCGTTAAGCCATTCATACAAGCAGGTACACCGGCATAGACCGCCATTTGAATCACAACTTCTAACAGCTCTTTTGGGGTAACACCCACATTTAACGCCGCTCGCATATGTAATTGTAATTGGGGCATAGCATTACCTAAAGAAACTAGCGAGGCGACGGTTAGCATTTCTCTTGTTTTTAAATCTAAGCCCTCTCTGCCAACCACGGCACCAAAGGCATAATCAGTTATTAAGTTAGGTAAATCCGCATCTAGCTCGCTCAAACGCCCAGTTACCTTATCTGCTAAGCCTGTTTCAAGAGTATCCATAATGGCTCTGCCATAGGCTGTTAAATCGTTCATCATAGTCATTTAAATCCTCACTTAACGGTTGTTTGAAGGAATCATCAATATTAACAATATCGAACCAGCAATAATTAATCCTGCGTATAAATACAGTTGGGAAATCGGAAATTGTGCTACACCCCATGCCCCAAGTATCGCTCCTAAACCAATGGCTAAATTAAAGCAAGAGACATAAATCGCTGAAGCAGGAAATACTTCTTTATCTGCCAACTTCAATACCCAAGTTTGAAAGCCTACAAAAATACCTGACACTGCTAATCCCCACACTACCAGACAAGTAAAAATGGTTATTTGTGAAAGATTTTTCTGATTCAGACCTAGATAAAGAAGGGTAGAACTCATCAATATAATTGAAATGCTAACAGTAGGCTTTAAAAATTTATCGATGGTAAACCCTGTGATAAAATTACCTAATAACCCTGCAATACCGAACGTAAATAATGCGATAGGAATATAGGTCGAAGGGAATAGCTGTTGCATCTGTAGCCAAGGTTCAATAAAGGTAAAAGCCGCAAAATGAGCTGTAATGACAATTAACGTTGCCAGATAAATTTTTCTTAAGGTTGCTGACTGAAAAACGTGCTTTAATGATGCAATGCCAATGGCACTGTTTGACTGTATTCGAGGAATTAGCAATAAAATACCCACTAGTGCAATCGCACTTAATATAGCCATTAACCAAAATGCGTTATGCCACCCTAAAGCTATACCAATATAATTGGATAACGGTACCCCAAACACGCTTGCAGCAGATACACCCCCAAATACGATGGAAGTTGCCACACCAATATGCTTAGGTGGTACGATGGCAACGGCTGTTGCACCAATGATTGCCCAAAATGAACCATGAGCCAAAGCCCCAATTACTCGAGCTACCAGAAGCATCGAATAGGTTGTTACGGTCGCTGATAATGTATTTGACGCTAACAGTATAGTGATCAGAACAATGAGTAATGTCTTCTTTGCAATATTGCCTAGAAAAACTGACGCAAGAATGGCACTGAATGCCCCTACCCACGCATAAATCGTAACCGTTACACCAATCTGGGATTCTGAAACCCCGAAGTCCTTAGCCATTGGGGTTAGCAAACCAACAGGGGCTAATTCTGTGGTGACAATGATAAAAGTTGAAATCGCAAGCACCAAGATGGCTAACCAATTTTTTATTGATAAGTTAGAGTTTTCCTCTACACTCATAGTTACGCCCATAATATTTCATCCTAAAAACGATATTTAATACCAATTCTTTAGCCAGATAATCTGAACAAAAATAAACTCCCTTTAATTTGTCAGTTGAGCTAGCTAGGCATAATCTATCATCCATAAAATTTTGTGGAATTCTTAATTGTGTTATACTTTTTTGGTATCACCATTTTTGAATTTTTTCTAATAAGAAGTGTTTATGACTACCCCTTATTTACCCACTAGATTGCCTACTATTAGGCAAATTCAATGCTTTTTAGCGGTTTGTCACGAGTTAAACTTTAGAAAAGCCGCAGAACAGCTAAACATAACCCAACCGCCTTTAACACGGCAAATTCAAGCTTTAGAAGACTTAATTGGACAACCTTTATTTTTGCGGAATACCCATGAGGTACTCCTCACCACGGCCGGTCAAGAATTATTAGAAAAAGTCGAACCGCTACTGGATGACTTAGCTGAAACTATTGAATTGGTTTCCCGTCCTAAGAAAATTAAGATAGGTTATACCCGGTTTGTCAATTTTGAGAACATCCCCGCTATTTTTAATCAATTAACTCAGTTTGACGCTCTAATCGATTCAATTCATGAGAATTTTACCTCACAACAATTACTGCAGAATTTGTTGAAGGGTAAGTTGGACATTGTTTTGATTGGGGAAAAGGTTTTCATCGATGATGCGGTAAGATTTGTGAAGGTTTATACAGAGCCTTTGATGTTGGTGATACCCTCAAATCATATTGCCAGTAAAAACCAGTCCGTGGCGTTAAGCGAGGTAGCAGATTTGCCTTTATATTGGTTTAGCAGAAATGAAAACCCTGCCTATTATGATAAGTGTGAGGCATATTTCCATCATTTGGCGGTGCTTTTAAAAAAAGTAGCAGAACCTAAAGACTCGATCATGATGTTTGATAAAATCGCTAAAGGCAGAGGTATTGCCCTAATGCCACGTTCAGTTTGCAACTTCCAGCAACCAGGCTGTTGCTGGAAGACACTGATAAATGAAGATAATGAGCATTTAAATATTGATATCTATATGGCAGTACGCTGTAATGAAAAGAATGCGGCGGTTCTTGATATTATTGAAAGCCTTACATCCCTATAAATATCAATTTTCAGCGTTTATGTATTTAAACTTACGCATTGACGCCTTTCATACCTTCATCGCTGTAACGATTGCCTTGTACTTGGATTTCATTGGGTAGATGATTTAAAAATTTTACATCATCTTCCTCAAGTACAATATCCGCAGCTTTCGCATTTTCTATCAAATAGGAAAGTTTTTTAGTGCCTGGAATCGGCACTAATTTATCGTATTGAGCCAGTAGCCAAGCTAGCGCAATTTGCCCCATGGTTGCTTGATACTTTTGAGCAATGGGCTCAATGGTGGTTAATAATCGAATATTATGATTTAAGTTCTCAGGTAAAAACCGTGCATTCTTTTTACGAAAATCCTTGTCGCTAAAATCATCATTACTGGTATATTTTCCTGTTAAAAACCCTCTGCCTAATGGCGAATATGGTACGAAGCCAATTCCCAGCTCTTTCACCGCAGGCAAAATGAACCGTCCCGGGATTGTCGGAGACCCAAAACTCTGAGACAATACCCTTATGA
>ENA-OOKF01000119-OOKF01000119.1-human-skin-metagenome-genome-assembly--contig:-NODE-119-length-10215-cov-3.705020_pt1 | contig 10215 bp, 9 predicted proteins | sample MGYA00248881_ERZ501000 | MGnify/ENA primary metagenome ERZ501000 (study PRJEB25958, sample SAMN03398534) | human skin metagenome | study: EMG produced TPA metagenomics assembly of the Human Skin...
CGCCACCATCACGTCCCCCGTCGCAATGCTGAGCCCTGCGGCGGGCTGTTGCCCCTCGGGTGTACGCCGGCGGAATGCGGTCACACCATGGCCGGCTTCGAGAAGGAACCGCACCGCCTGCGAGCCCACACCACCCGATGCGCCGAACACAATGATCCGCATGGCATGCTCCCAAAACGTCGCGATGCGATGACGCACGTATTTTACCTGACGTTAAAGGTTGGGTCTGCTGCATGAACTAGGTGACATCCTGACCTGATCGTGCAGCAGACCCTAGTGCACTAGTAGATGGGTGGCATGGGGCAACGGCGCGATCCCGGTTCGACGCCATGGGTCGGTAAGGCGTCTTCATCAAATCTTCATCGGAACACGAACGCACCCATACATGGGGTCCTGAGGCTGAACTGAGGCGGCGAGAGCGCTCGCCCCGCTGATGCGTGATGTCACGAAGTTGTGAGGAAGGATGTGCCATGCAGCACAGGCGAAATGGATTGAGGCTCGCGGCTTTGGCGGCGGCGGCCATGTTGGTAGGAGCCTGTTCGAACACCGGAACAGACTCTGCGCCAGCGGTCAGCCCTACCTCGGCGGAAGCGTCGGTCTCGCCCAGCGCGGCCGGCAGTGTCGCTACCCATAATGACGCCGATGTGAGGTTCGCTCAAGGAATGATTCCCCATCACCAGCAGGCGATCGAGATGAGCGACATGCTTCTCGGCAAGCAGGGCATCGATCCCGAGGTCATCTCACTCGCTGACGAGATCAAGAATGCTCAAGGCCCCGAGATCGAGCAGATGCAGGGTTGGCTCCAGGAGTGGGGGGCGTCGTCCTCGCCTGCACCTGCGACCAGCACCGCTATGCCTGGCCACGACATGCCTGCTCACCAGATGCCCGGCCGCGACATGGGCAAGATGCCTGGTATGGGCGGCAGCGGTCACGGCATGATGTCGGAAGCCGACATGGCTGCGCTGCAGAACGCGCAGGGCGCGGAGGCGAGCCGACTTTTCTTAACGCAGATGATCGCCCATCACAAGGGCGCAATCATGATGGCGCAGCAGGAGATCGACAACGGCCAGTTCCCCGCGGCGGTGGAGATGGCGCGCAACATCGTGTCCTCTCAGCAAGCGGAGATCGACACGATGCAGGGCATGCTGGACAAGTAGCGAGTTGCGGCGCCTGCCGGTCAGATTCGCGCTGAGTCAGCCGTGACAGGGGTTTGCTCGGTGCGCTCCGGGGTGATCGGCATGGCGAGGGTGAATGTTGCGCCGCCGCCGGGGCCCGCGCTCGCTACGGAGATGGCTCCGCCGTGGGCCTCGACCAGCGCTTTGGCGATGGCGAGCCCTAAACCGGCGCCGCCGTGCTCGCGGTCGCGGGCGGAGTCTGCCCGATAGAACCGCTCGAACACCCGGTTGACGTGCTCGGCGGCAATCCCTTCACCGGTGTCGGCGACGGCGATCCTCAACCGGTCGCCGTCGCGGACACAGTTGACTTCGACCGAGCCGCCGGAAGGCGTGTGCCGCAACGCATTTTCCAGCAGATTGCCCAGGACTTGGGAGAGTCGTTGCTCGTCGGCCCACAACGGCGGTAGCGCCTTCTGGAGGCGTACGCGTAGTGCGACTCCTTTGTTGTCGTAGCGTTCCTGCGCCGCGGCGACGCATCGGTGGGTTAAGCGGTCGACGTCAATGTTGGCGTACGACATGGAAACTGAACTTTCCTCGGCCTTGGCCAAGGCGGCGACGTCATTGGAGAATCGCACCAGCCGGCGGGTTTGGTCACGCAGCATGGTTGCCGTCTGCGGCGTCAAAGTGCGCACCCCGTCTTCGAGTGCCTCAATATAGGCCTCTAGCACCGCGACCGGTGTGCGGATCTCGTGCGCCAAGTCTCCAAAGAGCTGCTGTCTTGTCGAATCCACGGTTTGGAGCCGGGAAGCCATCTGGTTGAAGGCAGTGGAGAGTGCGTCGAAATCGTCGCCGAGGCGCGGCGATGACACGCGGACATCGTAATTCCCTTGAGCGACATCGGTGGCAGCGGAGGCAACCTCGGTGACGGACCGTTGGAGCCGTCGACTGACGTAGAAGCTGACGGCAAGCGCAGCCAGTGCCGACACCGCCAGGGCGCCCCCGATGGACATCACCGTCGCGTAGCCGTAGGCCTCCTCGGCGTGGACTTCCTCTGGCGAGTTCATCGGCACCCCCGCGCGGTGAAGATGCTCGCGAAACAGCGGAGGTCCGACGACGGCGGCCACCACCGCGGTCGTCACGGCCCCGGCTGCCAGCACAATCGTTTGGGCCGCCAGCAGCCGCAAGCCGATACCAGGACGGCCCCTCCGTCGACGTCGGCGAGCTGTGGACGCAGGCGGGGGAGTCACTGTCCGGTCCCCATCCGATATCCCACACCTCGCACCGTGGCGATGTAGCGCGGGCGAGCGGCATCATCGCCGAGTTTGCGCCGCAAGTGCCCGATGTGGACGTCGACGAGGTGCTCGTTGCCGACCCAGGGCCCGTCGCGAACAATCTCGAGAAGTTGACGCCGACTCAGCACAATGCCCGGCCGGCCGGAGAGCGCTTCGAGGATGTCGAACTCTGTGCGGGTCAACAAGATTAGTTCGTCGTCGATGCGAACCTCACGGGCGGCGACGTCGACACTCAGCGCACCGAAGCGACGCGGTGGCGCCACCTCACGTTCGGCGGTTGCGGTGGCCGATTGCAGGACGCGGGGTCGCCGCAGCATGGCCCGCACGCGCGCCACAAGCTCGCGCGGGCTGAAGGGTTTGGTGATGTAGTCGTCGGCGCCGACAGTGAGACCGAGGACTGTATCGAGTTCGGTATCACGAGCGGTGAGCATGACGACGTAGGCGTCGGAGAACGTGCGCAACTGTCTGCAGACTTCCAGTCCATCAATGCCGGGCAGGCCAAGGTCGAGAATGACGACGTCGGGATCGAAGTCGCGCGCGACAGCGATAGCGTCGACACCGTTTCCGGCCACCACGGCCTCGAACTGATCGCGTTCCAGATAGCTAGCCACCACTTCGGCCAGTGGCAGTTCGTCGTCGACGACGAGCGCGCGGTATCCCATAGCGTGCTCAGGCGGTCTACCCGGGTGGTGCTCCATGCTCAATATGGTGCCCGCCGAAGCGGCCGCGGCGCCGCACGACTGCCGGAACGGCGCAATCTTCAGCAGATCTTTACGAGACTCATACCGATTCCATCCTGCGGCTGGGTGACGCTCACTGTGGAGGAGGGCCTTGCATGCGCTGGCTGATGGACGTCTGCCCGGACAGTCTCGATGGGAAGTATGGCTGATCCTATGCGCCGCAATTGTCGTGCTGGGCCGCCCCTATCGCCGGCGCGACGGCCCTGTTTCAGGCCTCTGGTCGGCCGTGCCGCAGCGAGCGGCGTGAGGCATTGGAGGAGCCCGTTCACAGCGGTCACGCTGGGGCGGACTGATGCGTTAACGGTGCAACCGCCACAGCGCTCGCTGTGAGGTGTCAGTACTCGATCAAGCGCGTGACGTAGGGTGTCATGCCGGAGGTGCGCACGGGGGAAATCTTGACGACGGACCCGGTGTAGGGAGCTTCGAGCATCATGCCGTCACCGAGATACATGGACTCGTGCTGGCTGGCGTTGGGGCCGTAGAAGATTAGATCACCACGTCGCATCTGCGATGACGGAACTTTGCGGCCGGCGTTGTACTGCGATCCGGAATAGTGGTCGAGCTTGATGCCGACGCCGGCGAAGGCGTACAGCATGAGCCCGGAACAGTCGAAGCCGACGGTGTTGGCTCCCTGATCGATGCCCCGAGAGGGACCGTTGGCGTTGCCGCCGCCCCACGAGTAGGGAACTCCCAGTTGTGACATGGCGCGTCGGATCACGAACTCAGAGGCCTGCCGGCCGTTCAGGCTGGGGATGCGTCCATTGGTGATGCCGGGATCTGCGGCGGCGGCCGCCGGGGAGAGAATGCCCAGTTTGGTAAGGAACTTTCGGCCCATGTCGGCAGTCAGCTGCACCGAGGTCGCCATGATCTTGAGGATCGCGTTGATGATGGCTACCGGGTCGCCGGCCACATTGGCGCTGGGCACCATCGGCAGCGTGGTGTCCCAGAGGCCGGCGCCAGAATTGTCGGCCGGCAAAGAGTCACTTCGGTCCCACTGGTCGCCGGGTGCCTGCGCGGCGCCGGGTTGAGGAACCGTGGGCGCAGTCGCGGTCCCTGCTACCGGCGGGATGGCACCGAGTCGGGCTTGCGCCGAGTCACGTTCGGCGGCAAGCCTATTGATTTCGTCCTGCCGTGCCGCGAAGGTCTGCTGCGCCTCCTGAAGGGCGGTGACCGCGTCGTCCTGGCGGCGCTGCGCCTCGGCGGCGGCGCCCTCAGCGCGCGCCCGGACAGCCGTCGCGGTTGAGAGCTTGTTGGCGTGATCGGTCTGCCTGCGCACGAGGTCATCCCTGACCTTCTGGAAGCTGATGATCAGGCTCTGTTGCGTCGAGGCTCCAGCAAGGATTTCCTCCGGCCCATTTGCCAGTGGCAGCGCACCCGACGGCCCGTTCATATACATCGATGCGGCGAACTGATCGAAGCGTTGTTGCGCGGCGTCGATCGCCACCTGACTGTCGGCGAGGCCCTGCTCACTGGCGGCAACCTCACGCTGCGCGTCCGCGAGAATGTCGCGAGCAGCAGCAATCTCGACGAGGGCCCTGTTGACGCCCTCTTGCTTGATCTGGATATCGGCACCGACATCGGCTACCCGCTGATTCGCCTCGGCGACAGCCGCAACCAGGGACGGAATGTCCTTGCTGTCGCCGTCAGGTGCGCCGTCATGTTCGGCAGCCGCGATACCTGAAGGGCTGAGCATCAGCGTCGACATCAGTGCGCAGAGAGTGAGAAGTGAAGTGAGGCAACGCATCGGATCTCCTCACTTGGGTTGAGCGTCGTCGGGCCACCGAGCGAGGGACAGCGCGCGGCATTCTCGGATCGGACCTACTGCCCAGCAAAGTACGGAGCACGATAGTAGGCAGTTGAAACGTACATCACTTGCGCACCAGGGAAACGCCTGTCACAGTCTCAAGTCGGTAACGACTCTGCAAGGCTCCGTGCACAACCCGCAGGCGGCCCCTCAATCATTGTCTGTCAGCGCTGCGGCGAAGCTGATGCCCAGTTGACAGCTCCCGTGCGTGATCGGCTCCGCCCGCACGGCGGCGTGGAATGCACTGACGAGGCCATGAACGCCGGGTGCGGCGAATCGGAACTTTCGAGGTCGGGCGCTACATTGGGGGTCTGGTAGGGGTCGATGGGCAAAGTACTCCAGCTCGTCGTGGACAGCAGGAGTGGCGCGGAATGGAACAGCGAGGGTTCGGCGACCCCAACGCAGTAGTCATGGATTGCGTGTGGGATTGCGCGGGGCCCATCACAGTGGGCGACGGCTTCGACGAGATCTCCCGGAAGCGCCAGTCCTGCACCAGTGTGATGCCGACGATGGACAACCTGTACCGCGAGGGTCGGCTGAGGACTCAGCGCCGTGGGAAAGGCTATATATACCCGGCATCGATGGGCCACGAGGGGTGTTCAGCGCGGTTGATGCGGGCTGCTGTCGACTGCGCCGGTGATACCAGTGCGGTGTTGGGCTTCGTGGTCGATCAGATGAGCGCGGAGCAGTGGGCGCAACTGAAGGCGGCTACGTGTAGGGGGCGACGATGATGACTACGGCGCTGTGGCTGCTGCTTTACGGGGGTGCGCTTGCGTGGTTGGCTCCTCCGGTTCTGCGGCGGATGACCGGCCAGGGAATCAGCCCTCACATGGGAGTCGCCGCATGGCTAATCACGGTCGCCGCAACCCTGGCGGCTTGGCTGGTCGCGGTCTCGATGGTCATCGGTGCAACGGCGGACAGTATTCGCACTGGCGCGGTGGTGACGCTGTGTCTTGAACTGTTCGGATTTTCCGAACACACACCGATGGCGGGCAGGATCGGATCTGTTGCCCTCATCGGTGTGGGGACCCTGACGTTGGGGTTCGGAGGACTCCGGATGAGCCGTAGCCTGTCCCGCCTACGCGCGCGGAGTCACGAGCACGCACATGCCGCGCGGATCATTGGCCGGCCCACCGGTCACCCCAACGTGGTTGTCGTGGACGCCGACCGGCCCGCCGCCTATTGTGTGGGCGGCCGCCTGAACACCATTATCGTCACCTCCGCGGCCATCAAGACGTTGAACCGGTCGCAACTGAAAGCGGTTCTGGCACACGAAGATGCCCACATCTCGGGGCGCCACCACCACATCCTCATGGGGCTGCGTGCCCTCGCCGTCACTTTGCCCCGCCTGCCGCTTTTCGCTACGGCACGCCATTCTGTGGCAGAACTGCTGGAGATGTGCGCCGACGATACCGCCGCGCGGCGCGTCGGCACTCGCCCTCTGCTTGCCGGGCTGATTGCTCTGGCCGGACATCAACCTCCTGTGCACGAAGGCCTCGCCGCAGCGGGAACGGCGGTCGTCGCTCGAGCGGAACGATTGGTCACCCCCACGCGCCGCCATGTGCGATGGCGCCACCGTATCTGCTTAGCTGCCGCGATCATCGCCATGCTTGCGACACCAGCTCTCATCCAGCTGCTCTGCCACCACTGAGGACCTGACGACAGCCGGCACGATTGCGGCGGCGAAGACATCGACGCGGTCGACTGAAACCCAAATAGCCGACATCGGATGTCGCGAGAACACGGGCTGGAAGCGGATAGTCGACGACATGCGGGGGGCGCCCGGGCTGTGATCTACGTAGTAACAACGTAGATCACGATATGCTGGTTGTCAGAACCCGCGTACGCAATCCAGTACCCGCGATGCGCGACGTCGACAGGAGGCTGCCACGACCATCGAGTCACACCTCGGACCGGGTAGTGCCGCATCTCCGGTGGCGGCCGCCGGCCGCATCCGCGTTCTGCTCGTTGAGCCGCGACGCATCTACGCCGACATGCTGGCCCACCGTATGCACGCCGGAGATTTCGCCGTTACGGTCGCATGCTCGGAAACCGCAGCACTCACCGCATTGCGTGTCGTTGACCCCGACGTGGTAGTGGTCTGCGTAGGGCCAACGGACCAGGGTGCTGCTGTCCTTGACCGTGTTCGTCAGGTGGCACACGGTGGCGTAGTCGCGCTTACTGATGCAGAGATGGCGCCGCTGGTGTCACGTGTCGCAGTGGTGGCGATCGGCGACTCGGAGATGCTGAGTACACGAATTAGACGCGCGCTCAGGCACATCGGCGTGCGCGGTGCGGCCGGCGATACGCAGCGACGGCGGATCGACGACCTCGTGGTCGATGTGGCGGCTCGGCGGGTGTACCAGCGAGGAAATGTTGTACAGCTCACTCGGACAGAGTTCGCGATCCTGCGGGCACTATCGGACAATCCGGGCGAACCCGTGACGTGCCGGCGACTCCAGGAGAGTCTCTGGGGAGCCTCGCATCCCGGCGGTCGGGCTGCTCTGGGGGTGCATGTCGGCAATCTCCGTCGCAAGCTCGGGGACGACCCGACCTGTCCGCGCTACGTCCGCACTGTCCGCGGCATCGGCTACTGTCTCGTCGGTTGATTCGGTCACCCGCTGAGGTGAACGGCTCTGCGAGCGTGCTAATTGGGCCTCGCGCTCAGCTCTCGATAATCCGGACGACGTAGGGCGTCATGCCCCCTGTTCGCACTGGGGAGACCTTGATCGGGACGCCGGTCTGCTGTGCCTCAATCATTTGACCGCCGCCCAGGTAGATAGCTTCGTGCTGACTCCCGCCCGGCCCCCAGAACAGCAAGTCGCCCCGCTTCGCTTGGGAGGGCGGCACCTTTCGGCCGGCGTCGTACTGGTCACCGGACCATCGCGGGAGCAGAACACCGACGCCGGCGAACGCGAACCGTGTCAGGCCTGAACAGTCAAAGCCCACGGTGCCTGCTCCCTGGTCGACGCCGCGGCTTGGACCGGTGAGGCTTCCGCCACCCCACGAGTAGGGAACACCGATTTGCGTTCCCGCCCTGCGAATCACGTACTCGATCGCCTGCGCACCATTGACCCGATTTCCGCGCACGCTCGTCGACGGATCCGCGGCGGGGCTGACGATTCCCAGGCTGCTGAGGAAGCTGCGACCCATATTCATGGCCGTCTGCGTCGCCATGGCCGTTGCCTGCAGCGATGCGTTCGCGATGGCAACCGGATCGCCGGGAGCGCCCGCGCTCGGTATCTTCGGAAGTAATGGGTCCCACGGCCCGGCGGCAGGTTGGGCCGACGCGACCGGTGCGCACGCGAGGAAAAGCAAGACGACGATAGCGATCACACCGGGGAGCCGTCGAACGCGTCCCGCAACAAGGATTGCCGGGTCGCAGCGGTCAGTGCTAGCAATTGCCGCACCCTTGCTCCGGACGTGTAATCCCATGTCTTCTCCTCGGTGCGCCCGGCGGTGAGTTACTTCACGCACCAATAGCGGGGCTGATCGCATACGTAGGGCGCAGCACCAAAAATACGTAGCTCCTACGTAGAAAAGCGTAACTCACAAAAGCCCCACCAGTAACACCAGCCACATAATTACAGTGGTGAAATTCGCTGCGGCCGTTCGCTTCGAATGCGGCAAGTATGGACTTAAACCCGTTTCACGGTCGGGAAGACGCGCGTGAATGGTGCGCGGACTCAAATGTGCGAGCTTCTCGGCAACGAGCTCTATAGGCCGTCGTCGGGCGTCAGCAACATTCTGCCCCGGGCGGTTATTTGAAGCCTCGTCGGCGGTACGCGCCGCCATCGGTCATCGGGGAGTCGGTGGCTCCAGTCACGCCGGCAACCGCCCTTACGGCAACGGCGTCTAAGCAGTGATCCCGAATGTGCTGCGGAATAACGGGTTTCAGCGCTGCCGGGCATTGAAGCCATGTCGGCTCGGTGTCAAGAACTTCCGATGCTCAGACGTTGGCGTTTCCGGCCTTCCATTGCTCCCAGGGGATGTTCCAGTCGCCGAGGCCGTCGGTTCCCGACAGTGTGGGGCCGGTTGTGTTGATGACTTCCACGATGTCGCCGCGTCGGGTGTTGTCGTAGAACCAGCGGGCGTTGGCCGGGTTGACGTTGAGGCATCCGTGGCTGACGTTGGCGATGCCTTGGCTGCCCACCGACCACGGCGCTGAGTGCACGTAGATGCCGCTGTAGGACATTTGGGTGGCCCATTCGACTTCGGTGCGGTACCCGTCGGGTGAGTTGACGGGGACTCCGTAGGTGGACGAATCCATCACCAGGAATGAGTAGCGGTCGCCGACGATGTAGGCGCCGTTGTCGGTGGGCGTTTTGGCTTTGCCCATGGAGATCGGCATGGTTTTGACGACTTCGCCGTTGCGCCGCACGGTCATCGTCTTGGTGGCGTCATCGGCGGTGGCGATGATTTGGTCGCCGATTGTGAAGCGTGTGGTGACGTCATCCTGGCCGAAGAGCCCGTCGCCGAAGTCGACTCCGTAAGCCTTGACTGACACCTCAACCTTCGTTCCGGGCTCCCAGTACTCGGCGGGGCGCCAGCGGACTTCACGATTGCTGAGCCAGTAGAAGGCGCCCTCAACCGGTGGGTTCGTGGTCACGGTGATCGCCTGCTGCGCCGCAACCCGGTTCGTGATGTTCTCGTCAAAGCGAATCGCAATGGGTTGACCCACGCCCACTGTTTCGCCGTCATTGGGCAAGACGTAGGGCATCGTCAGGTTTTCGGGGGAATGGGTTTCGAATGTTGCGCTGGTGCTTGTCGTTCCGCCAAGCCCTTGTGCTTGCGCCTGCAGGGTGTACTGCTTGTTGTAGCCCAGCGGTTCCGCCGATGACCATGTAACGCCGTCGGGGCCCAGTTGCCCGTCGACAAGTTCGCCCGCCTCGTTGGTCAGCGACACTTGGCCGAGAACACCGTCGCCGGCGGTAACGGTCACGGGGGCATCGACAGCGACGCCGATGGCACCATCAGTGACGGACGCTTCCAGTTTCGGTACGAGCAAGTCTGCGTAGGGCGTGCCCTTGTCGGTGATGACGTCGGGAGTGGGCGCCGCCGTCGGTGATGAGGTGCAGGCGGTCGCGATCAGCAGCACCGCCGCCGCGAGGACGGTCGTGCGCAGCCAGTGCGTCGTCGCTCGAAACGCTGGGGGGCAGCCTGTCTGCGGCATGAATGGGGCTCTCCGTATCGGGTTGTCGTCATCGGCTAACGGGCGGGGCACCGCCTGGTGCGTCGCGAGGGCCGATCGCGGGCGACGGTTC
>ENA-OOKF01000122-OOKF01000122.1-human-skin-metagenome-genome-assembly--contig:-NODE-122-length-10153-cov-7.018519_pt1 | contig 10153 bp, 4 predicted proteins | sample MGYA00248881_ERZ501000 | MGnify/ENA primary metagenome ERZ501000 (study PRJEB25958, sample SAMN03398534) | human skin metagenome | study: EMG produced TPA metagenomics assembly of the Human Skin...
TCATCTAAATCTTCAGAAATTTGAACCATAATGAATTTTAAATCCAGTTGTTTCATGAGATTTAAATCCATAACTGCCTCAGCCGTTGTTCCACTACCTGCAAAGAAATCTAAAACAATATCATTATCTTCAACCGTAAAATCAATTATCCTTTTTAATATACTTGGTGACTTGGGGTTTTGGAATATGTCTCTTGCCATAAGTTCTTCAAATTTTTTAGTAGAACTTCGACCATCTTCATAGATAACAGAGCGAAGAACATCTTGTGTATTTTCTAATCTTTTCTTTGGCTTAATTAATGTTGTTTCATCTTTTCCAAACATAACATCATTTTGATTAATCATTTTTTTAAGAGTTTCTTCTGGATATCTAAATCCTTTTTCTGGAATTTTACAAGGATTGCCAGTTATAGGATGTAATACTGTGTATTCATAACCTCCGAAAGTTGTATTGGCTATATCACCATCATGAAAAACGCCTTTCTCATCTACATTATCGTAATGAGATACACCTTCTAACTCGCTTTTATTATCTCTAATCCATGCTCTTAATTGTTTTTGTATTTCCTCGATATTTTCACTATATTTATCTTTTAAATTCTCGTACTGTTTCTGAATCAATTTAGCTTTTTCACTATCAGAATTCCAATAATCTAAATTACCTTTATTTTTTGCATAACAAACAATTGATTCATGTTCTGTTTTTATTTGCCCAGGATTGTTATCTGTAGCTGTTTTGATAACTAAACAACCAATAAAATTTTTTGCACCGTAAATTTCGTCACAGATTTTTCTTAGGTTATGAACTTCTTTATCATCGATAGAAATAAAAATTACTCCTTTATCATGCAATAAATTAAATGACAACTTCAACCGACTATACATCATCGACAACCAATCACTATGAAACCGCCCATTACTCTCCGTATTCGCCACCAACCGATTACCATCCGCATCCACCTGCCCCGACCGCTCAAAAAACTCAGCCGTATCCGCCGCAAAATCATCGTTATAAATAAAATCATTGCCCGTATTGTACGGCGGGTCAATATAAATCATCTTCACCTTGCCAAGATAACTCTCCTGCAATAGCTTCAACGCCTCAAGATTATCCCCCTCAATAAACAAATTGCCCGTCGTCTCAAAATCCACACTCTCCTCACGGCACGGGCGTAACGTCTTGGCTATCGGACTGTTCGCCGTCACAATCGCCTCACGCTTGCCCACCCAGTCAAGGCGATAACGCTCTTGCGACCCATCAATGACCGAATGCGATAATTCTTGCTTGAGCAATTCAAAATCAATGCCCCGCTCAAGCACTACTTCACCGTTCATATCACGGATAACCTTGCCTTGCTCATCGGTTTTTGGCTTCTCGGTGACACAGTTGGGGAACAGCGCGGCAAGACGCTCAATATTGCTATCGACTAGGTTTGGGGTGTGCATTTTTAGGTTTGACGATGGCATGATTTTTTCCTCTTTTGATAATAGTTAGATGTGTATTCAATTACACTGTACACATTACACTGTACATTTTTCTATTTGACTTCACATTACACTGTACATTGAAAATATTGTGAACTTTGTATTATGAACGAATAAATGTTTTGCCTTTATCAGTTGTTATATACGTCTGTCGTCTATCTTTAGGGTTATCGGGATAAGTATAAGCTAAGTATTCATTCTTAACCAAATCAGCCAAATACCGATTTCTCAACCCTTGAAGATTAAGACCCAAACGACGGGCAATCTCTCCAGAAGATAAGGGTTTTTCCAAACATAACTCTAGTATGGTTTTAATTCTTAGACTTTTACCTGTTAAGCCAGCATTCTTATCTGTCAAGCTTTGGTTATTATTAGGGTAGCTCGGCTCGTTATTAGGGTAGCTCGGCTCATTATTAGGGTAGCTTGGCTCGTTAAGACCAGTGCTTGCACCTGCCAAGCTTTGGTCGTTACCTGCTAGGCTATTATCACTCGCCAAGCTATAAACCGCCCATCGTCCGCCTGTCGATACCAGCATACCTTGCTTTACAAGGTGCTGTAACATCTTGGTGATATCAGCAGGATGATTGGGTAATAATGTTTTTAGGCGTTGATGATTGGCTTCATTCTCAAGATAGATAGTTGCTAAGATAGCCTGTTCATCAGTGCTAAGAGCTAAAAACGCTTTGCCATATTCATTTTCTAAATATTGCATGACATCGTTTGGAAACAAGTCATTCATGCTCAATTCAAGCACCGTCTGATAATTAGGCTCTCGTTTCTCATACAAAGATGGCAATTGCCAATGACAAGCTCGCCAACCTGCTAAAATCTGCGGAATCCCCGAACCTGCCTGCTCGCCTGCATTAATAAATCGGAACATCTTATGCAAGTTGCGATTACGGCAATCTGACTCACCACCTTGCAATGATATCTCAATAGGCACACGCATTAGACCAGGGTTACGAAAATAGAAGTGATTGGTGTATTTTACAATCTTGACTGATGCACGGTCACTATAGTCTGCGTGAACCAATGAATTTACCAAGGCTTCACGGATAGCTTTATGAATGGGGGTATCATCCTGCCGTTCACCATTTTTTAACTTAAAAGGGATTTTAAGGTCTTGGGGAAGTTTAGCTGATACTTTACGATAAAAATCGAATAGATTACCACTCCAATTCCCATCGGGTACGATTCTATCTATCCAGCGAACTGTATCATCATCAGATTCTCGCTCTTGGTAATCTAACATATACTCTGGAAAAATCTCATAAATAGCTTCTTGATGTCCGAACATCAGTAGCCCAGCTTTTGTTAGTCCTTGTTCCCCTGTCTCACGATTTTTGCCATAACCACCTATTTTAGTCAAAAAACTCTGGTTATCGTCATCATTCCAAGGTGACGTAGGGTTAAAGTTAGTATAACGTTGCCGATAAGCTTGTAGGGACGTTAAATCTAAATCTGATAACGAAAAATTGGGCAGAATATCACTATCTAGGCTATCTTTAACCTGTTCAGCAATTAACCGTTTGACTTGTTCATCAGGTAATCTAAAATCACCCTCATGCTGTCGAATAAAGGTATTACCAAAGGGATTGCCATCTAAAAATATGGGTTGTTGCTTACGAGTTGCCCTAGGAACAGAGACTAACAAGACCGTCTTGCCTTGAATATCCCATTCAAAAATATTGCTATCTGTGAGTAGGTTGTAGCTCACTTTATTCTTGTTATTGACTGTCTTAAAAATATCATCTTTGATTTGATGAACTCGCTCAATACCTGATACTTCAAAAGTGTTGTTTTGCTTAATTTCCTTGACCCCAAGTATCACAACACCGCCATTTGTATTGGCAAATGCACTATAGCTATCCCAAAAACTATTAGGTAACTCTCCTTTACCATCTTTTCCCCCAGCAAGTTTACATTCAATATCAACACTTTCTTGCAGTTCTGAAAGGCTATTCTCTGTAATTTGCTGAATAATCTGACTAATACTCATGGGCTTTCCAAAATTATTTTAAGAACTCGTTTAACTGTTTCTGCAACCCTTGCAACTGCAAGTTCATCTCAACTTGTCGATTAAACTGCTTTTCTTTATCAATGCGTTTTTGCAACACCTCAATTTGTTTATTCAACAACGCTACTTTTTCGGCATACGCAATTTTATCCGCTATTGTATCATGCGATACGCTTGCCTGAGCGATAGCTTGCGGTGCAATGGGTGATAAGTCCAAATCCTTGGGCAAATCCACTGCCAATAACCGCTCAATCAACCACTCGTACAAATCCGCAATGCTAAACACCAAAGGCAAATCTTGACGCTCATTAACTTCTAGCCAGTCGGATGAATAATACTTACCCAATACCACTTTTTGGCTATCGGCTTGGTTTACTCTTTTATAAGTGGCAATCACCTTGACTTGATGACTAAAATGCACCTCAAAAATAATCGGCGATGGGATGGTCTTATCAATAAATTCACAAATATCGGTATCAAACTCAGCTACACGGCTGTCAATCTGAAAAATTTGGATTTCTTTGACCGTGTCGCTATCGGACAAGTTAATCGTTTGGCTGGATAACTTGTACGCCCAGCGGATAGTCTCGACTTGCTCGACAAATAAGCGTTCGATACGGTGGGTGGCATTGCCTTGTTGATAGAATTTATTTTTGGGAATCAGTTTATCGACTTTGGCGGTAGATGGATAACGATATAACACAATAACATTCCTTATGGTGTATCATCAATTAGCGCAATAAACCCAATCAACTCAAAATCATTAATCCCCGACACATCATCGACTAACGCACTGGTCGTGATACCGCTAAACAAGCTGTCAATATCCTTTTCCGCCTTCACGGCTTGGATACTGGCGACCGCTTGGTCAAGTAGCTTAGAATAATGTGCCATATTGCGACCATCATCGGTTCGTGCGTTAAAAACCTCATAGGCACTAGGTAATGGTTTATCAAGATGACGACTAGCAAGGCGGGCTCTATCAAGTAGCTTTTTGGCTTGGGTATAGTCGTTAATAATCTCGCCTGTTTCATTGATATAAACCAAAAAATAGGGATAAAGACGGTTAGCGGTTATATCACTTGAAAGTTCTTTGCTGAATCCTTGTCGTGACTCAAGGACAAATATCACACCTGCAGGCAGACCATCGTCCGCTCTAGCAGGTACAACAGCGTGTAAGCCTTTTGGTAAACGGGTTATTTCTGGATTTTGCTCCAAATAAGCAAGCAAATCCATGCGAAAATCATTGAGCCCCAAATCGGTAATCGCAACGCCTGTATTGGCATCTTCAAGGTCTAATACTTCGTTTTGCAATTTTTGCAGTTGTTCACGGCGGTAGGCGATATCATTGGCTTTGGCGGACAAAATATTATCATCGCCTGTACTGGTCATATCCACAATCACCATGCGATTTTCCACGCGCTCACGCAAATTGATATAGTCATCAAGGCTAATGTCAGGCCAATAATTGGCAAGTTGTATAACTTGGTTGGGTGAGCCAATACGGTCAATCCGCCCAAAACGTTGAATGATACGCACAGGATTCCAATGAATATCATAATTAATCAGATAGTCACAATCTTGCAGGTTCTGACCTTCAGAGATACTGTCCGTTGCAATTAATAAATCAATCTGACGGCTTTCATCAGGGAAAATGGCTTGTTTTTGCTTAGAAATGGGAGAAAATAACGTCAAAAGCCCTTGCATATCATAGCCGTGACGGCGATTTGGCATAGATTTAATAGTGGACTTATTATGAGTACCTGTAATCAGAGCGGTATGAATACCAAACCGCTCAAGCATCATGGGAGCAATATACTTGTATAAATAGTCTGCGGTATCAGCAAACGCAGTAAAAATGATAACTTTGCGGTTATTATTATTGATAGGTGTTTCGATTTTTTGGGTAATATGCTCAAGTAAATGCTGGAGTTTGGCATCGGCTTGTTCATCAATCGGGAGAATAGAACGTAATATCCCTTCAATAATCACCAAATCACTGGACAAATCCGCTTGCCAACGCAGTAAATCCATATCTTCAAGATGAATTTTAAGTTTTGAACCGATTAAATCTTCTGGATACAGATTTTCGCCATTTTCATCTTCGTCATAGCCCCAATTATAGCTTGAGTCTAGGGAAATACTAACTTCATCGCTGTTTTTTTGTTGGCTGGATTTACGTTGTTTAAAATCATCTATTTGAGATAACACATTTTTGATATTGGTCTGTAACACCGTTAAAGTCAGCCGAAACGCATGAATAGAGCTTTCTAGGCGTTTTAACAAATTAACCGTCATCAAAGCTTGCAAGCTTTTTTCACGGTCAATTTGGCGGAACTTACCACCACCTTGCGTTTGGGTATCAAAAATCGCTTCATACTTAGCAATCTTGCTATCCAAAATATAGCCAACAGGGGCATAAACCGCCATACGAATAAGCGATAAATCTTGATAAAGCTCATTAAGTGAGACGGCTTTTTCATCGCCTTCTGGATAAGTAGAAATGTGAGTTCTAAACGATAATGGCTTGAGACGCTGTGGGAACTGCCCAATATCCTTGGTGTCATAAAAACTTTGGATATGTTTGCGAGAACGAGCAATGGTGACGCTATCTAATAACTTAAAAAAATCAAAATCAAGTAAGTTTAAAATTGCCGATGTGGTGCGTTCTTGTGGTGATAGTTTTGCCCATACGTTAAAGCTGGCTTGAGCTCGCCTAAAAATCGTCTCGATATCTCGTTCAGTATCTAATTTGGCATCAAGGTTTTGGCTATCGCCTTCATAGGCTAGGGCGAGTTGATTTTTTAAATCATTAAAACGGTTATTAACTGGGGTAGCCGATAGCATCAATACTTTGGTCTTGACCCCCTGCCGAATCACTTGATTCATCAAGCGGTCATAGCGAGTTTGTTTATCCTTAAAAAACTCTCGATTGCGAAAATTATGTGACTCATCAATCACTACCAAGTCATAATTTCCCCAATTGACTCGTGACAAATCAATACCTAGTGTCTCGCCACGTGTGCGGGATAAATCCGTGTGGTATAGAACATCATAACTAAATCTATCTTTAGCAAATAAATTGGTTACCACATTGCTATTATAATTTGTCCAGTTTTCAGCCAGTTTTTTGGGGCAAAGCACCAATACGCTTTTATTGCGTAGTTCATAATATTTGATGACAGCCAGAGCGGTAAAAGTTTTACCCAAGCCGACACTATCCGCGAGAATACAGCCGTTATAAGTTTCTAATTTGTTGATAATACCCTTTGCCGCATCTTTTTGGAAATTAAACAGTTTTTGCCAAACGAGCGTTTCTTGAAAACCTGTTAAATCATTGGGTAAGACATCTTCATTAATATCTTGCAAAAAATCCTGAAAGATATGATACAGCATCAAAAAATAAATGCGTTCTGGTGAGTTCTCTTGATACACCGAAGCGATATGTCGAATAATAGATTCAGTGATATCTTCTACCTTGCTGGTATCACTCCAGATTTGGTTAAATAAATTAAGATATTGCTCGGCAAACGGGGTTTCTAGTCGATTGACAATATTGGAGATGGCATTGCCTTTTTCATAGCCCAATCCAACAGGTGTAAAGCCTTGAATAGGCATATAGGCAAATTTGTCTAGACTATTACCAATATACAAAAATTCTTGCATAGGCGCATTACTGCGATTTGACTTAAATATGGCTTTTCGTCGTATCCAGTCGGCACATTCTTTGGCAATCGCTTTTTGGGTTAGTTTATTTTTGAGATGTAGTTCAAAGGCAGTACCATAAAGGCTATTTTCTCGGCGGATTCTTGAGCGCAAATCTTCATCTAGCGATTCATGGATAACATACTCTCGCTTTTCCTTTTTAATTTTATCAACCATACTTTCTATTGGGTTTTTTGCTATGGAATTGCCAGCGACGAAAGTAGGTGATGTAAAAATAAACTGCAAGCTTTCAACTTTTTCAAGTTCATTTTTCAGAGCAGCAAACGCATAAATAGAAAAGTAAGACGCAGCAATCTTAATGCGATTTTCTGAGCCATTATTTAATTGTGATTTAATGTCATTGCCAAATAAATTGTTAATATTATCGATAAGCTTCATAGCATCTAACTTACTAGGTTTTAAATTTATTTAAGATAAAGTTATATTTTAAAAAGGTATACCATCCAAATCATCCCCTAAATCCAGCCCAATCACTGGGCGATTTCTAAGCGGTCGATGGCTTTCAAAGCTATCCCTTCTATCTGTAAACGAACGCATTCCTGCATCATCAGGTAGCAAATCAGTTGGTACTTCACTTAAGAAGTAACTTTCAATGGTACGGTTTTGACTATCCACACGACTCGTCGCCCATGTATTTAGGTTTTGCCGGGTGATAATCAGCTCATCTTTGGCACGGGTCATCGCCACATACAACACCCGACGTTCTTCTTCCACTTCATCAAAGCTGTCTTGGGCACGCATATGTGGATACTGTCCGACCGATGCATTGATAATGTAGCATACTTCCCGCTCTGCCCCTTTGGCGGAATGGATGGTAATGAGTGTCACCATGTCTTCATTGTCTTGTTTAGTGACTTCACTGTGGGAAATGGGCTCTAAGATATAAGCTTCGATAAAATCCGCTAACGTATCATGACGTCTAGCCAGTTGTTTGACCAAATCAAAGTCCCGTACCCGTGCTTCCCAATCGCGTTTTTCGTAGTTCTTTTGCAGTTGGTCATGTAACGCCGCAAAGGCGATATCAATACTTTGCTCAGGTAAGCGTTGTGCCTCGCTTAGTTGCTTTAACGCGTCAATGGCAGGTTTGGGTACTTTGCTTTTTTTATCTAGAATGTCGATACAAGCGGTTAAATCAGGCTGGGTTAAAAACTCATTAACGAGCTTACCTGCGCCAGCATCGCCAATGCCATCCCATAGCGTTAAAAAACGAATCCAAGCGAGTTCATCCAAATAATTCACGCTGACTCGTAGCATACTAATTAAATCTTTAACATGCGCCGCTTCCAGTAACTTAGTACCTCCGATAAAGACATAAGGAATATTGGCTTCAATCAAAGCACTTTCTAGCTGTCTTCCTGAAAAGGCTGAACGCAGTAATATCATATGATGATGCCACGGATTGCCTTTGTTATAGCGCTGTTGTAAATCTTTGACTAGCCAACGCGCTTCATCAAACTCATTGCCAAAGCTATAGAGCACGGGTTTAATGCCATCACCGCGATGCGCGGTCAGGCGCTTTTCATACTGTAGCTCACTTCTATCAAGCAGCCAGTTAGATAAGTCTAAAATCTCTTGGGTCGAGCGATAGTTTAAATCTAGGGTGAGTACTTGGGCATCGGGTACTCTTTCTTTGAAACTATGAATATTTTCAAAGTCTGCCCCGCGAAAGCCATAAATGGATTGGGCATCATCCCCAACACAAAACAACTGCGTGCGTCCGATAAAAGGTTGCAATAGTAACCACTGCAACGGGTTGGTATCTTGCATTTCATCAACCAGTAGATATTTGGTCGTTTGGGTTACTTTTTCTAATAACCATTCATCAGCATTTAAGTATTTAGCGACATATTCTAGGATATCGTCATAATCAAGATAGTGACGTTCTTGCTTTTGTTTTTGATAGCCTGCCATGATAAGTTTTATCTCATCCATGACTGGCTGATAGTCGGGTAACTGCTTATACAGCGCATCTTCAAATTTGGTTTGGGTATTGCGGGCATAAGAGTATAAGTCAGCCAGTTCTTTTGCCTTGGGTAGCTTTTCACCCACAGGTTGCTGACGCCTGTTTTGAAAGGTAATGGTTTTACCCGTTGACGTGATTTGGCTATTACGTTTGTCTTCAAGTTTGCCACGCAATAATTTGAACATCATGATTTGGTCATCACGGTCGATGACGTTAAAGCCTTTTAAGTCAAACACCTTTGGATAGCGACGTAAGATACTTAAACAAAAGGTATGAAAGGTCGATGCTCGCAGTCCTTCGGCTTGTGCACCTAAATGATTTTCCACACGACTGACAATCTCAGATGCGGCTCGGCGAGTAAAGGTGACAATCTGAATCTCGTTGGCAGGGGCGCCTTGACTAATGAGATAGGCAGCCCGAGCCACAATAGTCTTGGTCTTACCACTACCCGCCCCTGCTAATACCAAGGTGTTTGGGGCATTGGTGGTGGCAGCTTTGCGCTGGGCTGGGTTAAGTTCGGCAAGGAGGTTGTTGATGGTCATAGAAGAATTCGGAGTTGATAGCTTGATTTTAAGCTAGCAAATTATTTAAAGACTGTCTAATGTTTTAGAAACTTTTAGATAACCTATAGTTTTTTTAATAATTTAAGGCTGTGACTAATTAGTTCACATATAAAAAAGCAGTTTAGTACCTTTTAAAGTAGTACTAAACAATAATTTCACGGTCGGGGTCACAAATTTCAAAGTAAAATTTTAGGCTTGGCACAAATTTGGCACAATTTTGTCACACAGATTTTTTTGTGTGACAAATTGAGGAAAAGTGGTCATTGAAATTAATGAAAAAATCTTGAAGTATGAATGGTAAGGCATTGATTTTAAGGCAATAAAAAAGCCACTTTACTATAAAGTGGCTTTCTTGAATTTGGAGCGGGAAACGAGATTCGAACTCGCGACCCCGACCTTG
>ENA-OOKF01000123-OOKF01000123.1-human-skin-metagenome-genome-assembly--contig:-NODE-123-length-10130-cov-4.108288_pt1 | contig 10130 bp, 12 predicted proteins | sample MGYA00248881_ERZ501000 | MGnify/ENA primary metagenome ERZ501000 (study PRJEB25958, sample SAMN03398534) | human skin metagenome | study: EMG produced TPA metagenomics assembly of the Human Skin...
GGGTCATTCCATCGGAGGACGCGTTCGGCGCCCGCATTGTAGGGGCCTGACGCCGGGTACAGCATCTCGGTGTCGTCGGAGCTCGCGAGCCGGGGGGCGTCGAGGTGCGTCAGGGTGAGGATCACCCCGTCCAGCGCCTCAGCGGCGCTGGTGTCGATGCCGGCGATGCGGCCGCGGGCGATGGTGGCCTGCACCGGGTGGAGGTGCACCCGCTCGGCCTGCTCGTGGTCGGCGGCGTAGGGCGCGGTGCCGGTGACCTTGGCGACGGCGTCGTGGCGGGCCCGGTCGGTGCCCATCGCGCGGGGCGTGATCATGTCGGTCATCGGACCTCCTCGGTGAGGTCGCGCAGGACCGAGACCATGGTCCGGCGCAGCATCGGGATCTTGAACCCGTTGTCGGGCAGCGGGGTCGCGTCGGTGAGCTCCGCCTCGGCCGCCTCGGCAAAGGCAGCCGCGTCCGGAGCCCGGCCGCGCAGCACGTCCTCAGCGGCGCGGGCTCGCCACGGCTTGTGGGCGATGCCGCCGCAGGCGATGCGCAGGTCGGCGATCCTCCCTTCGTCCACGTGGACGGCCGCGGCGACCGAGACGAGGGCGAAGGCGTAGGAGGCCCTGTCGCGCACCTTGCGGTACTCCGAGCGCCGGGCGAAGGGGGTGGCCGGCACGTCGACGCCGGTGATGAGCTCACCGGCGGCGAGGACAGTGTCCCGCTCGGGGTGCGCGCCGGGCAGGCGGTGGAAGTCGTCGAGGGGGATGTCGCGCGGCCCGTCCGGTCCTTCGACGCGAACGATGGCGTCGAGCGCGAGCATCGCGACGGCCATGTCGGAGGGGTGGACGGCGACGCAGGCGTCGGAGGCGCCGACGACGGCGTGGTCACGGGTGTAGCCACCGATCGCGGAGCAGCCGGTGCCCGGCTCACGCTTGTTGCACGGCGTCGTCACGTCCTGGAAGTACGGGCAGCGGGTGCGCTGGAGCAGGTTGCCGCCCGTGGTGGCGAGGTTGCGCAGCTGTCCCGAGGCCCCGGCGAGCAGGGCACGAGAGAGGACGGGGTATCGCTCACGGACGCGGGGGTCGGCCGCGAGGTCGCTGTTGCGCACCGTGGCGCCGATGCGCAGGCCACCGTCGGGGAGGTCCTCGATGCCGTCGAGCGGCAGCCGGCTGACGTCGACGAGCAGCTGCGGTGACTCCAGGCCCAGACGCATGTGGTCGACGAGGTTGGTCCCGCCGGCGAGATAGCGCGCCTGCGGGCCGGACGTCGCGAGGGCGATCGCGCCCGCGACGTCCTCGGAGCGGCGGTAGTCGAAGGGCTTCACGACGAGACCTCCCGGATGGCCGAGCGGATGCCGCCGTAGGCCCCGCAGCGACAGAGGTTGCCGCTCATGCGCTCGCGGATCTCGTCGTCGTCCGCGGAGGCGGTGCTCGTGAGGTCCTCGGTGACATAGCTGGGGCTGCCCTGCTCGAGCTCCTCGAGCATCCCGACCGCGGAGCACACCTGGCCGGGTGTGCAGAAGCCGCACTGGAAGGCGTCGTTGTCGACGAAGGCCTGCTGCACCGGATGGAGCCCGTCCCGGGCGAGGCCGGCGGCAGTGACCACCTCCGCGCCCTCCTGGGCGACGGCGAAGGTCAGGCAGGACGTCGCCCGGCGACCGTCGAGCAAGACGGTGCAGGCGCCGCACTGGCCGTGGTCGCAGCCCTTCTTGGGCGAGGTGACGCCGAGATGCTCACGCAGCGCGTCGAGCAGGCTCGTGCGGGTGTCGAGCGTGAGCGAACGACGTTCGCCGTCGACCACGAGGGTGATGTCGGTCTCCATGGCAGTCCTTGGCGTCGGGGTTGGGTCGATACCTCACCGTACGGCTGAAGGGCACTGCCTGCGACCTGAACCGGTAGGTCAAGAAGTAGCAGCTGCGCCGACGACTCCGGGCTCCTCTCGTCGGGTGTGAGCGACCTGGTTGTCCGGGCCCAGCCTGCCGTTCCCTGCCCGCGAACGCCTCGCCCACCGCGGCGCCGGCCGTGGTGGGCTCGGGAGGATCGGCGCGGTAGCGGCCGCGCCAAGAGGAGAGAGCGAGATCTCCCGTGTCTGACAGTGCGAACCAGTCGGCCGTCACCCGGATCGCCCGGCGGCGGGCGCTGCCCGGGCACGCCGAGCAGTACGAGGAGCTCGTCCGGGAGATGTTCGGCCTGATGCGCCGTCACCACGGCTTCCTCGGTGCGGACCTCATCCCGCCGGAGACCGAGGGCGGCCAGCACCAGGTCGTGGTGCACTTCGCGTCCGAGGACGACCTGGCTCGCTGGGATGGCTCCGTCGAGCGACGGGAGATCCTGGCCCGTATGCGCCCGCATGCGGAGGCAGAGCCCGAGCACCGTCGACTCAGCGCGATCGACGAGTGGTTCCTCGGCCCGGGCGTGCCGAGCGGGACACAGGTGCCGAGGTGGAAGACGGCCGTCGTCACGTGGCTCGGCATCTGGCCGCTCGCCTCGATCGTCCTGTGGCTCGTCGCCCCGATCTGGCAGGACCTCGGCCTGCCCTTCCTGCTCGCCACGGCGATCAACGTCGTCCTCATCGTGGGGGCGATGGTCTACCTCGTCTCGCCCGTGCTGACGAAGGCGCTGCGCGGGTTCCTCACGTCCTCGAGGTGACCGGAGCCCACGGTGGCGTGGCCGTCAGGCGGACCTGTCGGTCGACGATGTTGCTGCCTGATCTCTCCGCACGACATCCACCAGCCGAGCGACCGCGGTCAGCACCGCCAGGACAGCGAGCCCAGGCGCAGCACTGGGACGACATGTTCAGCTGGTACGGCTGCTCCGATGGCTCTGAGCTGCTGACCGAGGAGCAGATCGCCGACACCTTCGACGACGCCGAGCAGGCGTGGACCGTGGAGCGCTCCACCAACAAGGGCAAGCCGGTGGAGACTCCTGTGGCCAAGGCGGTCTTCGCCGGGAAGTAGAGGCTGGTCACCGTGGGGTCAGGCAGGAGATCTCCAGACGAGACCCACCCGCGAACTCACGAGCAGAGCTGTCCGCCAGCAGCATCCGGGTGCCGTGCCTCTCGGGTGGGCCAGCGGTGACGACCTCGGCAAGGGGCAGCCATGCGCCCCCTTCGGACCGGCCGCGGACCAGCCACGTCGTGCGCGGCGCGCTCCACACGAAGGGCTCCACCACCGTGACGATGACATCGCGCAGGGTGTCGTCGCCCGCGAGCTCGACCTGACGGTGCAGGTCGACCTGGTCGCCTGGGTGGGCGTCGACGCGCTGGGTGTCGACGAGGAGGGCGCCGGGGGCGCGGGGCTCGAGCAAGGGGCCGACGACGGTCCAGCCGTCCGCATCGGGCACTCGACGCGCCGCTTCGTCCCGCGTGATGACCGCGGGCCGGTTGGCGGGCTGCATGTCCCACCACGCGCCGCACCGGCTGCAGTGGCGGATCTGCACCCAGTCGGCTGTCGCCACCTGACGCACGCTGGGGTGGCGGGCGGCGTGGATGCACGCCGCGGTGCACACCTCACAGGCGCCTGCGTAGCTCGACATCAGTGGACTCAGCGCGAGGCGACGATCACCGGGGGAGTCCGGTCTGCTCGTCGTAGAGGTCGTCCCCGTCGGTCACCACGCGGTCCCGGCCGGGCGGGGTGTCTCCGTAAGCCCGCACGATGCTGTGGACCTGATCGATCTTGACCGCGAGACGTCCCTCGTCCGGGTCGGTGTCGTTGGTGATGTCCATGCCCATGGACCCCATCTTCCCTCCTCGCGCCGCTCGAGAGCCGGTCCTTTGCCGGTGGCGTCGTGCTGCTGCGATACGTGCGACCAGCTGCCTGCCCAGACGGTGGACTGCGTCTCGGTCAACCGCGCCTCGACGTCGCGACGATGCGATGCTGACCCGACCACCTCTTCCGACGACGCAGGAGGCGCGATCGTGAGCACCCGGACCGACACCAGCCCGCACGGCAGCGAGAGGTTCAAGCGCTCGCTCGGGCGTATCGAGATCTTCTTATCGGCTTCGGCGCGATGATCGGCTTCGGATGGATCACCTCGACGAGCACGTGGCTCAACGACGCCGGCATGCTCGGTGCTGCGATCGCCTTCGTCATCGGTGGCGCGATCATGGGGCTCGTCGGCCTCGTCTACGCCGAGCTCGTCGCGGCGATGCCGCTCGCGGGCGGCGAGCACAACTACCTCATGCGCGGCTTCGGTCCGCGGCCGGCCTTCATCGGCTCGTGGGGCATCATCGGCGGCTACATCAGTGTCGCGGCCTTCGAGGCGGTGGCCATCCCGCGCACGGTCGCCTACATCGTCCCCGACGTCTACTCGATCCCGCTGTGGAGCGTCGCCGACTCGCAGGTCTACCTCATGTGGGCGCTCATCGGGACGACCACGAGCATCGTGCTGACGGCGCTGAACATCCGCGGCATCAAGGCAGCGAGTCTGCTGCAGAGCTCGGTGATCATCTTCCTCGTCGTCATGGCCTTCGCCCCCGTCGGCCTCTCGCTCTTCGAGGGCGACACGAGCAATGCCGAGCCGCTCTTCACCGACAGCGCCGGGCTGCTCGCGGTCCTGGTCGTCGTCCCCTTCTTCTTCGTCGGGTTCGACGTCATCCCGCAGTCGGCCGAAGAGGTCAAGGTCCCGCCCCACAAGGTCGGCCGCCTCGTCATCGTCTCGGTCGCCATGGCGACGGCCTTCTACGTCGCCATCATCGTCACGACCGGTCTGGCGCTGCCGGCATCGGAGATGCAGGACTTCGACCTCGTCACCGCGGAGGCGATGGCGGCCCTGTCCGGTGACTTGTGGGGCGACCTCGTCGTCGCCGGCGGGCTCGCCGGCCTGCTCACTTCGTGGAACGCCTTCCTCATCGGCGCCTCCCGCCTCATGTGGGCCATGGCCAACTCGGGGATGCTGCCGGCGTGGTTTGCCAAGCTCCACCCGCAGCACAAGACCCCGGTCAACGCGCTGCTCTTCATCGGCGCCATCTGCGCGGTTGCGCCCTTCTTCGGCGAGGTGATGATGGGCTGGCTCGTCGACTCGAGCTCGGTGTCGATCGTCATCACCTATCTGCTCGTGTCGGCGGTCTTCATCGTGCTGCGTCGCCGTGAGCCCGAGATGGACCGCCCGCCGCGGGTCGGTGGTCGCTCGGCGGCCGGCGGCATCGCCGTGGGCGTCGCCGCCGTCATCACCACCGCCTGCCTGCTCGCGCTCTACGTCCCCGGCATGCCGGCCATGCTCGACGTGCCCTACGTGATCCTCGGCCTGTGGTGGCTGCTCGGCGTCGTCTTCCTCGTGCGCGTGCCCGGGGGAGTCGCGCCTGGCGCGGATGCGGAGGAGCGGCTGCTGGAGCGGCTGGCGGAGCGGCGTTCGTCCGCTTCCTGAGGAGGCCGTCCGCGGCCGTCACCGTCAGCGCAGGCCCGGGATGACCGTCTCGTTGAGATACGAGCGAAGGGTGGGAACGTCCCGCGTGAGGGTGGTCCACACGCGCCCGGGGTCGAGATCGTCGTACTGGTGAGCCGCGAAGTTGCGCATGGCGACGATCTGTCGCCACGGCTGCCCAGGGAATCGCAGGAGAACGTCGTCAGGGATGCGGTTGACCCCTTCGCCGATGCGGATCAGCCCCATCTCTGCGGCCCACTGGGACCTCTGGTCGGAGGCGAAGTCGTCGAAGTCGGTGCCGATCATGTCGGCCAAGGAATCGCAGACCGAGACCACGCCGCGAGCCGCGTCGAGCGCCTTGCCGTCGCTCGTCACACCGGGACGGCTTCGCCGAGGACGCGCTCGCGGAGTGCGCCGCGCAGGGTGTCGGTTGCGACCACGTCGACGTCGACCTGCAAGAGATCGCTCAGTGCGAGTCGAAGGCCGAGCTCGTCGAGCAAGGAGGCGTCGGCGGTGAAGTCGACGAGGAGGTCGAGGTCTGATGCCGGTGTCGCATCTCCGCGGGCGACGGACCCGAAAACCCGAGGGTGCAGCGCATGGTGCTGGGCGACGATGGCTCGCACGGCATCTCGGTGGTGCTCGATGCGTTGGGCGATCGGCACGTGGAGGGCCTGCTCGAGACGAGCGATGACTGCAGGAGTGGGGGAGCGGCGACCATTTTCGTACGCCGACAGGTTGGGCTGAGAGACCCGCGCGGCACGGGCGAGCTCGGCCTGCGTCATGCCTGCCGCCAATCTGCGAGCCCTGATGTCCACCACGCCATGGTACGCCGATTCATATCGACCCCGATATGGCTGAATGCGGTCGGTGTCGTGACCTCCGATGGCGTCGCGGCCGCGGGGCCGGCGTGGGAGCGTCGTCCCGGCGACATCGGGCAGAGTGGGGTTCGTGGCCGACGACTTCCTCATCGCGCGCAACCCTGAGCAAGGCACCAGCCTGCCGTACCTCGTGCGGATCCCGCTCGGGGAGGGCATCGTCCTGAAGACCAAGGACGTGTGGCCCCGCACCTCGAAGCTCTACTGCCACCGCACCGACGAGTGGCCGCGCGACGCCGACATCGTCGAGCGCATCCCGACCCGCTCGTGCACCTCGCGTGGCGCCGCCATCGACCTCGTCCTTGACCGGCGCAAGGAGAGCCGCTCCCAGTTCGTCATGACCCGTGTCCGTGGCGGCCGTCCGGCGATCTTCTGGCAGTCGGCCCGCACGACCAAGCAGGCGCGCCCCAACGTCGACCTGCCGACAGCGAGGGCGCAGGGTGTGGCGGAGCTGGAGATCCTCGTCGACAGCCACGAGCGGTACCCCTGGCGCTTCACGCACCAGCAGGTCGTGACGGAGCGAAGGGGGCTGCCCTGCGGCGACTACGCCGTCGCCGACGGTGATCGGATCGTCGCTGCCGTGGAGCGCAAGAGTCTCGCGGACCTCAGCTCGAGCCTCACGAGCGGGAAGCTCACCTATGCGCTCGCCGAGCTCTGCGACCTGCCTCGGGCGGCTGTTGTCGTCGAGGACCGGTACTCGCAGGTCTTCGCCCTCGAGCACGTACGTCCCGCGGTCGTCGCGGACGCGATCGCGGAGTGCCACGCGCGCTTCCCTTCGGTCCCGATCGTCTTTGCCGAGAACCGTCAGCTCGCCCAGGAGTGGACCTATCGATTCCTCGCCGCTGCCCGTGCGGAGCTGCGGATGGACGCATCCACGACCGAGGCGCTGTCGACGATGGCGGCCGGCAACCCGGCGCCCGCCCGTCCAGCCACGGCTCGAGAGGTGCGGTCCTGGGCGCGGGAGCACGGCTGGACGGTCTCCGATCGGGGTCGCATCCCCGGCGAGGTGCAGCGGGCCTTCGACGCCGCGAGTGGGTCGTAGCGGCGAGCGGCTGAGCGCCGGGTCGGATCGCACTTGCAGGTCGCCCCGTCGTGGCTAGCCTCAACATGGTCACGTCTCAAGGAGGCCCCGCCGAGCGAAATCGCCGCGTGGGTCGCGCTCGACGGGCAGGTCGGTCGCACGGACGGCGCGATCCCGCACAAGCAGCGTGGGCTCATCGCCGTCGCGTGCGCCCACGTGACGAAGTCCGTCTACCGCCGTGAAGTGCACGTCAAGGCGGCATAGCGCCGACCGTCGGTGGGAGACGCGCCGTGCCGATGTCGTGGAACCGTCAGGCCCCGGATGCACCTTCCGACCCGATTGCTGTTCTGGACTTGAGGAGCCGAAGGTCCAACTCGCCGCCGACGCGTCGGGTCGCGCACCAATGTCCGTAACAGAGACTGCCCAGCCAGACGCTGAGAAGTGCCCTCCAGACGCCGCCCAAGCTGAAGAGGAGGACGGCGGGGGCCAGCAGTACGGTGGCGGTCAAGATTCGGCAGATGACTAGTCCGCTCCAACGTCGTGTTACGCGACGCACGCTGCTGGAGAAGATGTCACACGCCAACAGGGCGCTGGGAAGCAATGCGAATATCGTCCACGTCTCGAACAATGGGACCGCCGTTGCGGCAGCCATCAGGCATGAGGCGATGGATGGGGGGAGCAGGACAGAGGCGAGCGCGATCGTCACACGTCGAGGCGTGAGCGAATCCACCCCTGAATCGCGCAGGGCGGATGCTCGGCGCGACTGTTCCTTTCGCCAAGCCTCCCACTGCTCGTGTGACCACTGCAGGGCCCGTACGTAATCGGACATTACGAGCCTCGCGAGCGCGGAGTAGAGGTAGGCAATAGGAGTCGCAATGCTGACGATCACCCAGTCGATGGGCTGTGCCTCGGGGGGAATGGTCGTCCACAGCGAGGCCCACACGCCAAGAAGGAGCACGAGGCCAAGGAGAAGGCCAAGGAAGGACTTCTCACCGTTCGGGTCAAGACTCTCGTCGGTCTGGACGTCGCGGTCTGATTCGAATGTTCGCTGGAATACGAAGAAGTAGCTGGCTACGAGAACTCCACTAACAATCGGCAGGATCATGCTGTCCTGCTCTGGATCTCTGGCTCCCCTCAGACCCACTATCGTTTCCCAGGAGTGGTTGAGGAAATTATCTTCTGGGCCGCGGAGAATGATGGTGATGGCCGTGATTGCTGCTGGCAACAGTGCAGCGAAGGCGATCATCAGCGCCCCCGTTTCAAGGGCATGGGCGGTAACGCGTCGTCGCCTCTTGGCAAGTGCGGGGTCCTTCGGTCGCCGTGCATCCGTCGCCTGTGGTTGGCGCTCGGGCAAAAAGATGGACCTCAGATGGTTGCGTATCGCCGCCAGTCGTCTCACGTGTCGAGTCCTACCCGGACACCCCGACAGCCCAGGCATGGGCGACGGGTGTCCAAGAGTCGGTGGGGATATCAAACGACCGCAATGGTCTGAGGGCGCTCACCGTACGGCTTCGTTCAGTCGCGCTGCGACGAATCCCTGAGCGCTTCGAGGGCCTTCTTCTCGATCTGGCGAATCCGCTCGCGGGTGACGCCGAAGCGCTTGCCGATCTCGTCCAGCGTCATCGGCTCCTCACCGGTCAGCCCGTGCCGCATCTGGAGGATCGCGACGGCGCGTTCCCCCAGGCCGGGCAGGTCGACGAGGTGCTCGAACAGGTCGTGGATGCGGGCAGCGTCGCCGACGCGGTCGATGCACTGCTCGATCGGGTCGAGGCTCGGGTCGTCGTCGACGACGTCGAGCTGATCGGCCACCTGGTCGAGGCTCAGGCACGGCCGCAGGTGGGCTCGGGCCCTCGTGACGTCGTCGCGGGTGACGTCGGCACCCAGCCGGCTGGGGTCGGCGACGGCCTCGTCCCAGGTGAGGGACCCCCTTCGCCTGGCGGTGTCGAGACGACGCGCGGAGTCGAGGGCGTGGACCGGGATGCGAACCACGCGGGCCTCGTCGTCGATGGTGCGGCTGATGGTCTGCTTGATCCACCACGTGGCGTAGGTGGAGAACTTGTGGCCGAGCGTGTGGTCGAACTTGTCGACCGCGCGCATGAGGCCGATGAGCCCGGCCTGCTGGACGTCGTCGAACTGCATGCCGTGACCCACGCGCGGCATGGCCTTGCGCGCGAGGTGGGTGACGAGCCGGACGTTGGCGAGGATCATCCGCTCGCGGGCTTCGCCGGCGGTGCGCACGACGTGCTCGAGGCCGCGTCGCTCCGTGCGGCGCAGCTCGACGCCGGAGTCGAGACGCTCCTGGGCGAAGGCGCCGGCCTCGATGCGGCGGGCGAGGACGACCTCATTCTCCGCAGTGAGCAGGGGCGTGCGGTGGGCGCGCCGGCCGAAGGCGGACTGGCCCACCGCACCGGAGCTCGTCCACTCGTCGTCGCGGTGGTCGAAGACCCACGGGGTGGTGTCCTCGGTGGTCTGTGCATCGCGGGCCGCGAGGAGCGCCGCGAGGTGTGCCTCGAGCGCGGAGATCTCCGCGTCGCGCCCTCGATGATGGGGGTATTGGGCTCGGGCCTCCGGTACGTTGGTACCTTCGCTCATGAAATCGGAACGACCCAGATTTTGTGATGGCCACTTTGGCCGTGTACACCAGCGGCCCGAGCTGCTACTTCTGCAAGGGGAGCCAGATTCAGGCACGATGGAGACTCAAGAGGTTGCTGATTTCGATTTGCGCTGGACCATGGTCAGGATCTCTTCCTGGCTTCGTCGACTTCGAACGTCGTCTTTCCTGAGGCTGCGTCCTTCGGACAGAGGTTCAGCAAACGCTTCCATAGCTAACTCAACCGCGACAGGTATTGTTTGTTCGATTTGATCAGACAGCGCCTTCTCCGTGACTCT
>ENA-OOKF01000124-OOKF01000124.1-human-skin-metagenome-genome-assembly--contig:-NODE-124-length-10034-cov-5.315964_pt1 | contig 10034 bp, 6 predicted proteins | sample MGYA00248881_ERZ501000 | MGnify/ENA primary metagenome ERZ501000 (study PRJEB25958, sample SAMN03398534) | human skin metagenome | study: EMG produced TPA metagenomics assembly of the Human Skin...
CGAGCATCAAGACGACTCACACAACGACTGGACCTACATCACGGGGTCAGCCCACCCTTCTTGGAGGTCTCGGTGAGAGGGTCCGCTTCGGTCTCCGCTGCCCATTGCAGGCTTTCCCGCATCAGCCCCTCGAGAATGGTCCTCTGCTCATCAGCGTCGTAGACGCACCTCACCAGCCGCCAGCTTCCGCCGGGCACTTGCGTCCGCCCAACCTGCTGGCGCAGCGTGTCGGACCGGAAGCCGATGCAGAACGGGCCGCCTCTACCTGTGCCGTAGGCCCGCCACTGGCTAAGCAGGTCATCGCTCTCCGAAAGCGACACGGCGAAGACATGAGGTGCCCACCTCTGAGGTGGGGAGGCTGTGAGGTAGTTGATCCACTTCTCTAGCCCGGCCCTGTGATCTTCGAGCTCGTCTCTGAGGCGGCGCGCGATCTCAAGACTGATGGCCACAGCGTGATCGAACTCGCTCGAGTCATTCATGTATCCAAGGTGGCCAGCCCACAACGTGCCTGACGCGAGAATTCCCTGGGCTCCGGCGCCGCTGGTGTAGTGCCAAAGGCGCTCGGGGGGGTCGGGCTTGTGAGGGTTCATGCTCAGATCCTGCACCCGTGACCAGCGTGCCGCGCGACTGCCGGTTCGAGGCCGTCGCCCGTAGGGCAGGTCGTGCGGTGACGATCGCCAACCGCGACACCGGAACTCGATGTCGAGATGCAGCGAAGACTGCACACGACACGTGGCTTATTGCACATGACCCTCCTGCGGGTGGCGCCGTGCCAAGTACCGCGGCGGAGCTGCTACTCGACCATCGCGGGGCCATGGCCGCTGGTCATTGCCCCGGCAAGGGGATCCCCTTGCCGGATGTTCAGGCCCAGCGCCGGAAGACTGCCTGGACTTCCGCGTGCCACGGCACGACACCGTCTTGCCAACCCTGGCCGGGCGCGCCGCTCTGCTGATTCACCACCAAGACGGCGAGGGAGGGCTCGCCTCGAGCGATGCAGTCGTCGGAAAGGTCATCGAGGACGTGCCGCATCTCGTTTCGCAGGGCGACTCCGCCGATACCAAGGGCCTTTCCAAGCTCTCCGTAAGTGACGATGGAGCGGCGCATCGCAGCCACAATGAGCGCAGCGCGGGCTTGCCGAACGATGTCTGTGCGGTCCTTCCTTGTCATGTCCCCAAGATGCCCTACTTGCGGCCCGACCGGGTCACGTATGCCTGTACTGCGTGACCGCGTCCCAACGACACCGCAAGCGTCGGTATGGCGCAGGCTCGTCACAGCGCATCGCGGCAGACGGGTCTGCTGCAGTTGGTGGTGCGATCTGAGTGCGGCGTAGCCCCGCCCTCAAACGGTTGTCTTGGTCGCCGCTGCCAGAGCGTCGAACGGGGCCGGGTTGGCAGACCTAGTGGCCTCCAGCATCGACCCGAAGTCTTCGATCGCCTTCTTCACACGGTCCTGCGCCTTCAAACCGCGGTCGGTCGCGGGCACCAACTGCGCTGAGAAAGCCATCGCCACCTCGACCACGGGCTGCCACGCGGCGACCGCCTGAGCGGGCGTCACCTTCGTCTTGAAACGCAGGGTGTGCCGGTCCGCGACCGCTACGCCAAGGAGTGTCTCGATACATGCGCTGAGGGCCGCGACGAGCAGGTAGTTCGATCCGCGGGCGCTTACGAAAGCGGCGTGCCGCTTCTGTGCGTCCGTCCGCGACGCGTCGGGGATCGCGAGGATCTTCGCTTTTACCTGCTCGATCGCCTTCAACAGCCCGTAGGCGTAGACGATGTGCTCGGCCGTGACAGTGTCGCGGAAGACGCGAGAGTAGACGGCGTCGTTGTCCCAGATGCTCCGTGTCTCGTTATAGGCGAGGTTTGGTTCGCCGTGGAACGCCGCGAGGGACTGGGCGACCGACGAGTCCGGCAGCAACGTTTTGACTCGCTGGATCGCGTCGGTAGCGCCGCCGCGTCGGCCCCCGCGGTAGTCGGTCTCGGGGATCGCCTCGAACTCCTTGCGCAGCCGGTCCTGCACGGCGTCCTTGCTGCGGAAGTCGGTCGCCTCAACCTTGTTTTGGGTGTTGTTGTACTTAACGATATCGCCGAGGACGGCCGTGTTGGTGCACTTCACGAAGCGCGCCATGACACGGGCCCCCGCGGTAGCTTCCGCCTCCGATGAGTCGATGCTGCCGAGTGCGCCCGTGGTCTGGCCGCCGTTGACGATGCCTATGCCCTCGACATACAAGGTCTGCGTGCCGTCATCCGCGACGTTGTGCCTGTAGACGTTGACCAGCACAGTGATCCCGTTGTTGAAGATCGCGAAGTTGGCGGGCTGGCTCTTCGCCGTCTCCTTGATGCCGAAGTTTATGTTTCCGCTCGACCTGACCACGCCTAGGTAGTCGCGGATGTTCGGCGACATCAGTTTGGCTTTGTGGACCGCCCACAACTTGCGCAGGTCCGCAATCTTGACTGCCGTCGAGAAGGCACTCCAGTCGCTCTCCTCGATTTCGAAGCCGCCCGGCACTTCGAAGGTGTAGTCCACTGACACGAGGATGGGGGCCTGCATCCTTGTGTACTCATCCTCCAGAACAGTCCGGCCGATCTCCACGGCAGACACGTCGATGTCGAGGTCCGGGTAGCGGCGCTTAAGGATGCCGTCCGCCGTCTTCGCAGCCTGCTCCATCTCGTCTGAGACGTTCTTGGACTCGTTGCGGTTGTGGACATACCAGAGTTGGAGTTCGCGGATTTCGCCCTCAGACAGTGCATCGCGAACCTCCTCTGCAGCCCCGCGCAAGGTTGCGGGCAGGTGGGACAAGTCCCCGGCGAGCAGCCAGCTGACTCCGGTGTTCAGGTCACTCGCCTTATTCGCGGGGGCCTCTCCTGGCCCCGTCTTCGCAGACATGTAGCCCTGCGCAAGTACGATTCGCTGCCCGTCCGGCGAGACGGCGACAAGGTCGCACTTCTTGTCGTTGTTGCCGTCCGTCAGGCTGTTCGAAGCGAAGGAATCCACGTCGTCGAAGCCAAGCCGCATCTGCGCGACGAAGAGCAGGAGTGCGTTGTCGCCGTAGGAGAGCAGGTCGTCACGACTCTCGAACGCTGCGTACCCCGGCGCGTCATGCGGCGAGCCGTCTTGCGGTGCCATTCGGTTCCTTCCGAGTTGTTCTGTTACAGGGCAACCGTACGGTGAGCGTGCCTTGCTTCTACCCCAGGTGACAGCCAAGCACGAGCTGCGGCACCGGGGCAGCACGGGCGGCCTTTTCATCAGCGTCCCGCACCTAGGGACGTCTTGCGACGCGGGCGTGGTGTCTCAGGAAACTACAGGTTGATGAGACACGATCTAACGTCGCTGCCGAGGACCGAGCTCTCGCGGTTCTGCGGCTGCAGGCGTGTCTCAGAAAGTATCTCGACGAGAAACGTCTCAGACGACATCACCGGAAGGGTTTCTGAGGCAGGATGGGTGGGTGAGACTTCTGGGGTACACGAGCTCATCGGCGAAGAGCCCGTTTACCCCGTGCGGGTGGTGTCACCGGGACGGGGACATCTTGCGACGTGGTCGTGGTGTCTTTCTTAGTTAGTAGTCGACGCCGTATTGGACGAAAAGGGCCTCGACGCCGGCCTTGTCGGTGACACCTTCCAAGGCCGAACGGACCGCAGGATCAGTCAGGTCTAGGGCCCGCAGGCTGCCACTGGTCTCGATGACGGCCACGACCCGGCCGAGCCACGGCGCGTCCTGGTGCGTGTGCGCCCACTGGGACAGCCCGAGCCACTTGGGGCCGGTATCGGACTGGGAGTGCAGGTGCGGGTCGACGACGTCGACGACCAGCTGCCCGTCGTCGTTGCGCACGAACAGGAAGTCCGGGTGCATCAGCAAGGTCTGCTCGCCCATCCGGTAGGAGACGGAGAGGGCTTTCGCGCCGGAGGCCGGGTTGCGGTACCAGCCGGCCGGTTCGTGCGCGAGCTCCTGCGTGAGGACCTTCTCCTCCCATGACGAGCCGTGCTTGACGGGGTAATCGTCGGTGCCGCCCAACACGAACAGGTGGCTGGGGAAGACGGGCAGGTCCTCTACGCTCGCTTCACCGCCGGCGCGCACCACCTTCTGGCTGGGCTGCTTGGCCAGTTCCTCGGGGACGTCGACTCCGGCGGGGACGATGCCGTCGGTGGCCGACCATAGGGCGGTGTACCTGGCGACGGCGGCCTTGCCGGCGCGGGCGACCTTGCTGGAGTAGGTCTTGCGCCACGCCTCGATCTGCTCGCGTGCGGCTGCCTGGACGGCCTCGGCGGCCTCGGGGCGGCGGGACAGGGCGATGACACGGGCCCGGTCCTCGCGGTCGTCGTCTCCCGGCAGGGTCTTGTCGTACAGGTCGGCCGAGCTGTCGGGCATGGACCGTCGAGCCTTGGTGAACGCGGCCTGCAGGTCACGTTCCGCGGTGGCCGCGACCGATGCCTGACCGGGGTGGGCGACGCGGTAGCCGTCGGCGCCCATCTCGATGACGCCGGCGCGCAAGTCGATGGTCAGGATGTCTTCGACCGTCGCGTCCAGCTCGTCGACGATCCCGACCTCGAGCTGGGTCAACGCGGAACGGAACGCTTCGTCGAGCTGCGCGTCGGCCTGCTTGGTCAAGTCGTCGTCGATCAGCGCGGACGCCAACGCCCGGGCTCGGGTGGCGTCGTCCTTGAACATCCTGGCGGGGCGCGTGGCTGACGGCAGGGACGCGATCAGGTCAAACACCCCTGCGGGAACGTGGCTGGAGCGGGTGAGGGTGACCGGGGAGAGGGTGATGTCGGTGCCGGGGGTCTCCGCGCCGTGGCCGTCGTCACCGGTCAGCCGGGCGACGACCTTCGCCAGCTCCTTCGTGTCGTAGTGCGGCAGGTACATGGCGACGCTGTTGAGCAGTTCGACGTCGATGTCCTGGTCGGTGTCGCTGTCCTGGATCTCGCGTGCCAGCGGGGAGCGGACCATGCGGCCGACCATCTGCGCGATGACCGTCGGTGACGCGGCCGACTTCAGCGAGACCATCACCTCGGCGCGGGGGCAGTCCCAGCCGGTGGTCAGGGCGTCCTTGAACAGCACGACCTTGACCCGGCTGGACGGTGACGCGACGTCCGGTGGGGCGATGTACCGGATGGCGCGGTCCCCGGTCAGGCTGGCGGGGGAGTGCGTCTCGAAGCAGTGCGCGATCGAGTGCTCGTCGATCTCGCCCCACGCCTCCTTGAACGTGTCGACCATCTCCGACAGGGCAGCCTCGGTGACCTTCGGGGGCACCTGCACCACCATGCACGGCTCCACCAGCCGAGAGCCGGTCGCGGCGCTGTACTGGGCCCACGCCTGCGTCGTCTCCCGCAGCGCCGTGGCGGCCTGGGCCAGCAGCGTGTGGGTCGCTTCCTGCTTCTCGTCGATCTTCGGCAGGAAGATCTTCTTCTTCAGGATCCCGGAGGCGATGACCTTCTCCAGGTCGGCGGAGACGACGTCGATGCGCCGGTCGGCGCCGCTGACCTTCAACGAGCGCAGGAACCGGTCGGGGGTCGCGGACATGCCCAGGACCACCGGGGCCGGCGGCACGGCCTGCCCGGTGGGAGTGGTGCCGCCGTGCACGAGGGTGGCGATGATCGTGGCCCGGTCCTTGTCGCTGGTGCCGATCGCGGCGTGCGCTTCGTCGATGACCACGAGCAGGTCCTGCCCGTGGTCGCGGACGGTGGCGATGAGGGTGTCCCACACGCCGTGGGTGCGGGCGTCGTTGGTCTCCACGCGCCCGTCCCGGATCGTCTCGGCGTGCATGGACCGGGCGCTGCGGCCGAGCATCTGGATGTGCGCGAACGTGACCGCGCCGGGGTCCAGGTACTTCTGGTCGAGTTCACCCAGGAACCGGATCCGCTCGGGTGTGAAGACGTCACTGGTGGACTGGATCTTCGCGGCGGACTGCTTGTTCAGCTCGGGGTTGTCGCAGATCCACAGCACGGACAGGCCGGGGTCGTCCTCGACGAGCCGTTCGAGCACGGCCGTGGCCATCATCGTCTTGCCGGTGCCGGTGGGGGAGACCAGGCCGACGGCGGTGCGCCTTGCGCGCGGCCCGGCGTACGCGGCCCGCGCTTCCTGCACGGTGTACTCGACGTCGGCGACCAGGTCGGCCTGGTAGTCGAACAGTTCGACGTTGTGCATCACGCCTCCAGACGGGTCGTGTTGACCTCGAAGTTGTTCAGGTAGGACTCGTACAACTGGAGAGATTGCACACTCGCGGGCAGGCCCGCTGCGACGTCGCGGAAGGTGGCGCTGGAGTCGGTCACGATGAACGCCGTCCCCGGCTGGCGTTCGTTCACGGCCTGGGTGAAGGCGCGGCGGTGCCCGGTGTCGAACAGGACCCCGTAGGTGTCGGTGAGCGTGAAGTCGTCGCCCTCGCGGTCGATGACTGGCCCGACCCCTCCGGCCTGCATCCACAGGATCGGCGCGATGGCCGTGAACTCGCGGCCGCGGCGCACCTGCCCGGGGTCGAGCTGGGTGAGGGAGTAGAAGGCGACGTTGGCGGCCAGACCGGTCTCGTCGTACACCGAGCCGTCTTCGCGGATCCCGGTGACCACGGTCTTGATCCGCGGGTGGGCGACGTGCCGGAAGACCCCCTTCGCCTCGAACTGCTCATCGCCGGGGTGGTGGCCGGCCTTGCGCAGCGCGGCCGCGTCCTTGTGCGCGAGCTCGTTGTTGGTCACCAGGATGCACTGGCGCGTCCCGCCGTCTTCGGCGTTCAGCCGTAGCACTGCTTCCATCGTGGACCCGGACCCGCCGAAGAAGTCGAGCACGACAGCGTCGCGGGGTGCTGCCAGGTTGATCCACCGGGCGAGGACTGTGTGATCCTTCGGGTTCGGGAAGCGCTTCTCGGTAAAGACTCCGCTGCCAGTCCGCTCGAAGTACAGATGCGTCGCCCCGTTGTTCCGGTCATAGTCGAATACCGACTCGGCCACCTGCTCCTCCAGTGACGAGAGGCGCGTGATCCCCCCGGGCTGGGTGGTGTGGTCCTTACCGAAGTAAATGTTGCCGGCGTCGATTTCCGCCTGCATGGACGCAGGATCCGAGAACATCCAACCCCTGGAGGGGACCGCGCACGGCTTGCCAGTGACAGGGTGCAGCACGTCGTAGGTGGGGCCCCCGCCTCCAGGCCACGAGATGTTGCCGTCTGTGCGGATCGGCTCACCGGAAGCGTCGAGCGTTGTGTAGCGGCTGACGGCGTCGGTCGGGATCCCGGTCTTCTTGAACGACCTCATCCACTTCCGGTAGCGCCTCTGGGCCTCAGCATGGCTGTCGCTCGCCGCCCAGATTTCTTCAGCAGCTGCAAGAGCCTCTCGTGCCCCGGGCTTACCCTCCCACCACCGCGCACCCTTCTCGGTGACCTCCGCAGAAGTCAGGTCCGAAAGGGTCGGAGAGTCCTTGGGCTTGATGCCTGTGACGGCCCAGAGGGACTTCTCGCGGGCGTACACGAGCATGTAGTCGGCGCCGTTGCTGACGAATCGGGAGTCGTTCTTGCGTCCTCCCTGCCAGACGACGTCGCTGATGAAGTTGTCGGTGCCGAAGATCTGGTCCATGAGCATCCGCAGCCGGTGGTGTTCATCGTCGCCGATCGCGACGATGACGACGCCGGTCTCGCGCAGCAGCGGCTTGGCGGCGCGCAGGCGGCGTTCCATGAAGGAGAGCCACTTGCTGGACTTCGACTGGTCCTGTGCGTCGACGTACCGGTCGTTGTAGATCCACGATTTGTTGCCGGTGTTGTAGGGCGGGTCGATGTAGATCAGGTCGACCAGGCCGTGCCGGCCGTCCCCGGCTGCTGGGCCGTGGGTGGCCTTCAGCAGCTGGAGCGCGTGCAGGTTCTCACCTTCCAGGGCGATGTGCGTCGGCGTGCCCGGCTCGCCGGCCTGGATCAGGTCGTACGGTTGCAGGCCGGGGTGGATCGGCTCTCCGTGGTCGCGGACGACGACGACATCAGTGGCCGGTAGTTCGAGCGGTTCACCGTCGGGCGCCCACTGGTGTCCTGCCCACGTCAACGGTTGCAGTCGAGCGGTGTTGCGGGTGCGGTCGGTGAACCCCAGGACCCGCCACGTCGTGGCGTCGGCTTCGTCACGACGAGCGACGCGGTCGCCGGCCCGCGGTTTCATCTTCGGCAACCGGGCGGCCTCGGGGAGGTGCCGGTCGAAAACCAGCCCGAATCGGCGAGAGCGGCGAAGCAGCGACACGTGCGCGGCGATGTCGGCTCGCAACCGCGGGTCGTCGATGCGTTCCAGCAGCAGACTCAGTTCATCCCGGCTGGCCCCGTTGTCGCCGATGCTCACGTTTCCACCTCGTCGTCGCTCGCCCTCTCGGTGGGTCGCGGCGAGTCTATGGGCCACATGCCGGGAGTGGAGAGGAGTGGTAAGCGGCTGGGTGAGCTGCTGCTCTCTATTGACAATCGCACTCGTACCAGTTCTGACCGCAGATGCTGCATGTGATGTGAGCCCCCGGACAGAAGGGGACGTGGTGGTACCGCGGCACCTGCCCTCCATACGAGTTGGCGATTTCCTGGCCGGCCTCGATGGGATCGCCGCAGTTCGTGCACGTGCCGCTGTCGAACTGCGCGGTGAAGCCACTCTCCCGGTGCTGCATAAAGCGAAGCCTAGATGTTGCGGGGCAGGACGTTGATGACGATGCCGCGGCGCGCGCAAAGGATGTGCAGTGTTGAGGGAGCGTCGGTAGGGTGAGGAGCATGGCGTGCCCTGAATCAGACACTCAGGGGGCTTTCGGTCACACCGTCAGCCCCCAGACCTCCTGAGTCCTTAACCCGCCGCCTGCGCCTGTGCGCTGAGCGGGCTCTTGGGCAGCTCCCTGGGCGCTGGCCGTGGTGACGAGACGTTTCCCCCTTTTCGTTCTCGTTCCTCGGAGCCCTCCATGCCCTTCGCCCTCTACCTGCTTGCCCTGGCTGTCTTTGCCATGGGCACATCTGAGTTCATGCTTGCTGGCCTCGTGCCAGACATCGCCGCCAGTGTCGGTGTCTCTGTCGGCACAGCTGGGTTACTCACCTCTGCCTTTGCGGTCGGGATGATTCTCGGTGCGCCCGCCATGGCAGCTCTCACCCGTCGGTGGCCCGCCCGGACCACCTTGCTCGGGTGCGTGGTCATCTTCGCTGCCTGTCACGTCGTCGCCGCCACTGCCGAGACCTTCTCCGTGCTGTTCGCAACTCGTGTGGTTGCTGCGGTTGCTAACGCCGGGTTCCTGGCCGTTGCACTCAGCACCGCGACCCGCCTCGTGGCCCCCAGCCGGAAGGGCCGCGCTCTTGCCATCCTCCTCTCGGGCACCACGATCGCCATGGTCGCCGGTGTTCCCGCGGGGGCTCTACTTGGCACGGCGCTGGGATGGCGGGCCACGTTCTGGGCGGTAGCCTTCCTGTGCGTTCCTGCTGCAATCGGCATCCTCACCGGGATCCGTCCACAGCCGAGAGACACGCAGGACGAAGCCAACGATGGCCTGTCTCTCGCCTTCGAGTTGGCGCAGCTCCGCGTGCCCCGTCTTTTCACGGCGATGCTGCTCGCTGCGCTGGTCAATGGCGGGACTTTCGCCGCGTTTACGTTCCTCGCGCCGGTCGTGACCGGGACAGCGGGTCTGGGCCAGGTGTGGGTACCGGTGGCTCTGGTGTTGTTCGGCATCGGGTCCTTCATGGGAGTCAGCATTGCCGGGCGACTGTCTGACCAGCACCCGCGAACGCTCCTCGTTGTGGCCGCGCCGCTCCTGTTAGTTGGGTGGCTGTTGCTCGCGGTGCTTGCTGGGCACTCCGTGCCGCTGCTCGTCCTGGTGTTCCTGCTGGGAATGCTGGCATTCGCTGTGGGAAGCACCATGATCGCTCGAGTGCTCTACGCAGCATCGGAAGCGCCCACCATGGGTGGTTCCTACGCGACTGCCGCTCTCAACATCGGGGCCGCTGCTGGTCCGGCGCTCGGAGCGGTAGCGCTCGAGAGCTCGAGCAACCTTGGTCCCGTGTGGGCAGCGACCGCGCTGACCGCTCTCGCACTCCTCGTGATGCTGCCCACGCTGCGCATGATCGC
>ENA-OOKF01000125-OOKF01000125.1-human-skin-metagenome-genome-assembly--contig:-NODE-125-length-9978-cov-4.276731_pt1 | contig 9978 bp, 8 predicted proteins | sample MGYA00248881_ERZ501000 | MGnify/ENA primary metagenome ERZ501000 (study PRJEB25958, sample SAMN03398534) | human skin metagenome | study: EMG produced TPA metagenomics assembly of the Human Skin...
GCGGGGCGAAGGGGATGACCCCGAGCCGGATGAAGTCGTGCCGGGCCATCGACGCGGCGATGAACTCGATGGCGCAGCAGGCCAGCCCGAAGTTGAAGACCCACAGGGAGTAGCGGCGGCCCCAGCTGAGCACGACCTTCATCGGCTTGGGGGCGTGGGCCCCGACGGGGCCCACGCGCGGCATCGGCAGGTCGGTCGTCACGAGGTCACCTCACGTCCACCGCAGCAGGCCGCGACGCACGGCGTGGAGGAGGCCGATGAGCACGACGCCGATGAAGATCGCGACCTCGACGAGGCTCACCGGCCCGAGGTCGCTGCGCAGCACGAGCGCCCACGGGAAGAGGTAGACGGCGTCGACGGCGAAGACGACGTAGAGGAAGGCGTAGGCGAGGTAGCGCACCTGGGTCTGCGCCCAGTCCTGCCCGACGGGGTCGACGCCCGACTCGTAGGTCGTCAGCTTGGCTCGGGTGGGCGCGGCCGGCGCGATGAGCCGCCGCGCGGGGTAGGCCGCGACGACGAGCAGCACACCCACGACGAGGGTGCCGGCGACGACGAGGTATCCATCCACCCCCGCACCCTATCCACGCCCACCCGCCGACGAGGGGACCCCGTAATCCCCCGCAGCGCCGACGCCACCCCTATGGTCTGCGTCACACCGGCGGGCAAACGGCGCCCGCCGGCCTACCGGAGGAAACCATCGTGCGATCACGTACCGCTGCCGCTACCGCGGCCGCCGCGACCGCGGCCCTGGCACTCACCACCCTCGCCAGCAGTCCGGCCCAGGCAAGCAACCCCAACAACAGCAAGAAGATGACGAAGGCCGTCACGGTCGAGAACGTCCACAAGCACCTCGAGGCCTTCCAGGAGATCGCCGACGCCAACGACGGCAACCGCGGCGCCGGGACCTCCGGCTACGAGGCCAGCGCCCGCTACGTCGAGAAGACCCTGCGCGACGCCGGCTACACGACGGAGCGGCAGCCCTTCTCCTTCGTCTACGAGGAGGTCCACTCCTCGAGCCTGACCGAGATCTCGCCCGAGGCGCGCACCGTCGACGCCGTCGAGATGTCCTACAGCCAGCCGACGCCCGACGACGGGGTCACGGCCACCCTCGCCGCGCCGACGACGGCCATCGGCTGCACCGCCGGTGACTACGCCGGCGCCGACGTCGCCGGCAAGATCGCGCTCGTCAGCCGCGGCACCTGCTCCTTCGCGGAGAAGGCGATCGCCGCCAAGGCCGCCGGCGCCTCCGCGGTGATCATCTACAACAACGCGCCGGGCACCCTCAACGGCACGCTCGGTGGCGTCGAGCCCGACAGCGCGCCGGCCACCGGCGTCACCCAGGAGGAGGGCCAGAACCTCCTCGCCAAGATGGCCGCCGGCCCGGTGACGATGAAGCTCGTGCTGACCAAGACGATGGAGGAGCGCGAGACCTTCAACGTCATCGCGGAGACCACGAGCGGGCGCGACGACAACGTCGTCATGCTCGGCGCGCACCTCGACAGCGTCGGCGACGGCCCCGGCATCAACGACAACGGTTCCGGCAGCGCCGGCATCCTCGAGACCGCGGTCCAGCTGGGCAAGGTCAACAAGCTCAACAACAAGGTGCGCTTCGCCTGGTGGGGCGCCGAGGAGCTCGGCCTGCTCGGCTCCGACCACTACGTGGCCGACCTGCAGGAAAATGACCCGGCCGCTCTGGACGACATCGCGACCTACCTCAACTTCGACATGATCGCCTCGCCCAACCACATCATCGGGGTCTACGACGCCGACGAGTCGACCTACGAGGCCCCGGTCGAGGTCCCGGCCGGCTCCGCCGCCACCGAAGAGGTCTTCACCGACTACTTCGACGGCACGAACCAGGCGTGGGTCGACACCGAGTTCTCCGGTCGCAGCGACTACTCCGCCTTCATCGCCGCGGGCGTGCCCGCGTCGGGTCTCTTCACCGGCGCCGACGGGGTCAAGACCCCCGAGGAGGTCGAGAAGTTCGGCGGTGAGGCCGGTGTCATCTACGACCCGAACTACCACACCCCCGCTGACGACATCTCCAACGTCAACATGGAGGCCCTCGACACGATGAGCGATGCGATCGCCCACGCGACGATCACCCTCGCCCAGTCGACGGCGGACATCAACGGCAAGACCAGCCGCGGCACGTCCGGTAAGCCGGCGCCGACCGTGCTGCCCGAGGACGTCGACGCGGCCTGACCGCGGACCAGGCGAAGGGGGGATGTCCCCCGACCGGTCCGGCGGCGGGCCGCATGGGCCCGCGGGCCCGTCCACGGCAGAGTCGTGCCGAGACCACAGGAGGTACACCCCATGAGCGAGCACCCGCAGCTCCCGCCCCAGCAGGGCTTCCCCGGCCAGACCCCCCCGCCGCCTGCCTACACGCCGGCCCCGATGTCACCGACCGAGGAGCGCAACCTCGGCATGATCGCCCACCTCGTGCCGGCCGTGCTGCTGCCGCTGAGCGCCGGCACCCTCGGCTTCGTCGGGTCGCTCGTCATCTACCTCTGCTACAAGGACCGCGGCCCCTTCGTGCGGGCGCACGCGGCCAACAGCCTCAACGTGCAGATCATCACCGCGATCCTGCTGCTCGCCTCGAGCGTGCTCATGCTGCTGCTCGTCGGCTTCATCCTCTACCCGCTCGTCATCGTCGTCGCGACCGTCATCCACGTGCTCGGTGCGGTCAAGGCCAACAACGGCGAGTGGTGGACCCCGCCGATGACGCCGCAGCTGGTCAAGTGACGCAGGGGGCGAAGGGGGTGGTCGTCGCCGGGCACGGGGTCGCCTCCGGCCGGGCGAGCGACTCCCCCTTCGCCGCGGGGACGATCGAGCTGCAGGCGCCGCACTTCGCGGCCCGCGGACTGGACCTGTCCCCCTTCGTCATGGCGACGGTCAACGTCGACCTCGCCCCGCACCGGCTCGTGCTGCGGGAGCCGCGGTGGACCTTCGTCGACGTCGACTGGACCGAGGTGCACCCGCCGGAGACCTTCTCCTTCGTGGGGTGCACGGTGACTCGCGGCGACGAGCAGGTCGAGGGCCTCGTCTACCACCCGCACCCCGAGACCAAGCCGATGCACCACCAGCCCTCGACCGTCGCCGAGCTGCTCCTGCCCCGGTTGACGGGCCTCGCGACCGGCGAGGTCCTGGGGCTGCGCCTGCCCGACGCCACCCAGGCCACCCTCATTGCATAACGGCGCGTTATCCATCTCATAACGTGACCGATTGATTGGCCCGGAGGTCGCGGACCTACCATGGACAGATGTCCGGGGAGCGCCCGCGACACGACCGACCTGCGAGGGGCACGACCACCCATCATGAGCAGTACTGCGACGACCCAGGCCAAGGACCGCGTCATCATCCGCTTCGCCGGCGACTCCGGCGACGGCATGCAGCTGACCGGCGACCGGTTCACGGCCGACAGCGCGGCGCTGGGCAACGACCTGTCGACCCTGCCCAACTTCCCCGCCGAGATCCGCGCGCCCCAGGGCACGATCCCCGGCGTCAGCTCCTTCCAGCTGCACTTCGCCAGCTGGGACATCCTCACCCCCGGCGACGCCCCCGACGTGCTCGTCGCGATGAACCCCGCGGCGCTCAAGGCCAACCTCGGTGACGTGCCGCGCGGCGCGACGATCATCGTCAACACCGACGAGTTCACGACGCGCAACCTCAAGAAGGTCGGCTGGACGACCAGCCCGGTCGAGGACGACAGCCTCGAGTCGTGGCACGTGCACGCCGTGCCGCTGACCTCGATCACCGTCGAGGCGCTCGCGGACTTCGACACCCTGACCCGCAAGGAGAAGGAGCGGGCGAAGAACATGTTCGCCCTCGGCCTGCTGTCGTGGATGTACTCGCGTCCGACGACGGCCACCGAGGACTTCCTCGCCTCGAAGTTCGGCGCCAAGCCGGACATCCTCGCCGCCAACCTCGCCGCGCTGCGCGCCGGGTGGAACTACGGCGAGACGACCGAGGACTTCGCCGTCCCCTTCACCGTCGCCGCGGCGCCGACGCCGCCCGGCACCTACCGCAACATCACCGGCAACACCGCGCTCTCTCTCGGCCTCGTCGCCGGTGCCCACCGCGCGGGCCGCCCGCTCGTGCTCGGCTCCTACCCGATCACCCCGGCGAGCGACATCCTGCACAGCCTCTCCGGTCTCAAGCGCCACGGCGTGACGACCGTGCAGGCCGAGGACGAGATCGCCGGCATCGGCGTCGCGCTCGGTGCCTCCTTCGGCGGTGCGGTCGGCGTGACGACGACCTCCGGCCCGGGCGTCGCCCTGAAGTCCGAGACGATCGGCCTCGCGGTGAGCCTCGAGCTGCCCCTCGTCATCGTCGACGTGCAGCGCGGCGGACCCTCGACGGGTCTGCCGACGAAGACCGAGCAGTCCGACCTGCTGCAGGCGATGTTCGGTCGCAACGGCGAGTCGCCGGTGCCGATCGTCGCGCCGCAGACCTCGGCCGACTGCTTCGACGCGGCGCTGGAGGCGGTGCGCATCGCGACGACCTACCGCACCCCGGTCTTCCTGCTCTCCGACGGCTACCTGGCCAACGGCTCCGAGCCGTGGCAGGTCCCGCAGGTCGCCGACCTGCCGTCCTTCCCCGTCGAGCTGGCCAGCGAGCCCAATGCCACCGACGCCAAGGGCAACCCGACCTTCCACCCCTACGTCCGCGACAAGGAGACCCTCGCCCGGCCGTGGGCGGTGCCCGGCACCCCCGGCCTCGAGCACCGCATCGGCGGGATCGAGAAGGACGCGGTCACCGGCAACATCTCCTACGACCCCGACAACCACGACCTCATGGTCCGCACCCGCCAGGCCAAGGTGGACAAGATCGCCGACTCCATCGGTGACCTCGAGGTCGACGACCCGAGCGGTGACGCCAAGGTCCTCGTCCTCGGCTGGGGCTCGACCTACGGGCCCAACCTCGCGGCGGTCCGCCGCCTGCGCGCGGCCGGCGAGAGCGTCGCCCACGCGCACCTGCGCCACCTCAACCCCTTCCCGGCCAACACCGGCGAGGTCCTCCAGCGCTACGAGCGCGTCATCGTGCCCGAGATGAACCTCGGTCAGCTGGCGATGCTGCTGCGCGCGAAGTACCTCGTCGACGTCCGGTCCCACACCTCGGTCCGCGGTCTGCCCTTCAAGGTCGCCGACCTGGCCGAGGTCATCGACGCTGCCCTCCAGGAGGTCACGGCATGAGCATCGATCTCGGCATCCCCACGGTGGCGTCCGGCACGGCCGGCGTCCCGACCCTCCCCGAGGGCGAGAAGCAGACCCGCAAGGACTTCGCCTCCGACCAGGAGGTGCGCTGGTGCCCCGGCTGCGGTGACTACGCGATCCTCGCGGCCGTCCAGGGCTTCCTGCCCGAGCTCGGCCTGCGCAGGGAGAACATCACCTTCGTCTCCGGCATCGGCTGCTCCTCGCGGTTCCCCTACTACCTCGACACCTACGGGATGCACTCGATCCACGGGCGCGCCCCGGCGATCGCGACCGGGCTGGCGACGAGCCGCCCCGACCTGTCGGTGTGGGTCGTCACCGGTGACGGCGACGCCCTGTCGATCGGTGGCAACCACCTCATCCACGCGATGCGGCGCAACGTCAACATGACGATCCTGCTCTTCAACAACCGCATCTACGGCCTGACCAAGGGCCAGTACAGCCCGACCTCGCAGCCGGGTCTGGTCACCAAGTCCTCCCCCATGGGATCGGTCGACGCCCCCTTCAACCCCATCTCGTTGGCGCTCGGTGCCGAGGGCACCTTCGTCGCGCGGACGATGGACTCCGACCGCAAGCACCTCACCGAGGTGCTCAAGGCCGCTGCGGCACACCGCGGTACGTCGATCGTCGAGATCTACCAGAACTGCCCGATCTTCAACGACGGTGCCTTCGAGCTCATCAAGGACGTCGAGCAGCAGAAGGCCCGCCTGGTGCAGCTGCGCGACGGCGAGCCGGTCGCCATCGGCGACGAGGGCGAGCGCGAGCTGCTCGTCCGCGGCGAAGGGGGGTCCGTCCGCTTCGTGCCGGAGGCCGAGGTCTCCGAGCAGGGGCTGGCCGACCAGGTCGTCGTCCACGACGTCACCCTGTCCGACCCGAGCCAGGCCTTCTCGATCAGCCGGCTGGACTCCGAGTCGATGACGCACGTGCCGATGGGCATCTTCCGCGCGGTCGACCGTCCGACCTACGACGACCAGACCCGCGCGCAGGTCGAGTCCGCGGTCGACCTCGCCGGTGGCCCGGCCACCGACGACGACCTCCAGGCGCTGCTCCACGGCAAGGACACCTGGACCGTCGAGTGACGGTCGTCTACTCGGCCTCACCCGTGACGTGGTAGACCGGCTTGTCGCGCTTGCGCACGGTGTCGGGCGCGGTGTCGTCGCCGACCTGGGGCGCACCGGGGAAGTCGCCGCCGTCGGTGTTGTTGCCCCGCACCGTCTGGTCACCGTGTCCGGCGATGACGTGGGCCATGTTGTACTGGCTCATCGAGCCGTTCTTGTAGTACTCCGAGTGGCCCGTCGAGCCGCTGTACCGCCGGTCCCCCTCGGGCGTTCCGACCGTGTGCTCCCGCGAGTGCAGGTGGACCACGTCCCGGTAGTGCGTGGGGTCGCCGCTCCCGAAGGCGCCGGAATCCGCCACCCAGTTGTCACCGTCCGCCTCGATGACGTAGGCGTGTCCGACCCCCAGGTTGCCCACCCCGCCGTCCTTCAGGCCGGGTGAGCCGAAGTAGACGGCGTCGTCGAAGGCATCCGTCTTCGACACCGCGTACGACGTCGTCGTCGACCCGTACGAGTGGCCCAGCGCCGTCACGTGCGGCTGGTCGCCCCGCACCTCCCGGATGCCGTCGCCAAAGCTCGCGAGGTTGTCCCCGCCCCGACGCGCAGCAGACGTCCCGACCACGGAATCCCCCATAAAAAAGGTGCTGTGCTGCGGGGTCTGGTAGCCGATCCATGCCACGGTCGCCACGCTCTTGTCGGACTCGCCGTTCTTTGCGAGGACGCCCTCGGTGCGGGTCTTGAGCTCGCCCGACTCGCGGTCCATCGTCGGCATCTGGCCGTTGACGGTCGTCGTGTAGCCGGGCGTCATGACCGCGATGTGGTCGGCGGTGTCGAGGTCACCTCTCGCGATGGCGGCCTGGGTGCGGTCGTGACTGGTGTCGAGGACGATCAGGTGCTTCTCGTGGTGGGGGTCGTCGGCAAGGACCCTCTTGACCGTGTCGATCGAGTCGATCTTCGCCTGGTACTCCCGGTACTCCTTACCCCTCGTCCCATCCGGGTACACCTGCTTGTCCCGCTCCTGCACGAGCCAGGCGCGCTTTCGGTCGAGCTGCGCCCGGTTGGCCTGGTCCCGCACGCCGTAGGGGATGCCGTCCCGGTTGCCGATCTTCTCGGGGTGCTTCGCGAGCACCTCCTGCTGCTGCTGCGGCGTCAGGCCGTTCCACCAGTCGCTGTTCTCCCTGGCCGAGGCGCCAACCGGCGGCGGATGATTCGGGTCGGAGTCCGAACCGCCACCGCCAGGGTCCTTCTGCCACGAGGCGGGCATCGCGGCCGGCATGGCCCCGGCGGGTCGGGCTGCGCCCCAGCCGCGCTGGTCCGAGAGCAGGTCGTTCTGGTCCGTCGAGACGGCCGGGGCCGGCTCCGCCACACCCGCGCCCGCGCCGGCAGCAGCGCCTGCACCCGCATTGGTCGGGATGGCCGGGATGGCCGGCGCGCTCACGGACAGGGGACGGGCACCCCCTTCGGCACTGGCCGTGCGCTGCGCCAGCGCCTGCGCGACGAGGTCACGCGACACCCCGGAGAGGCGGTCGGCCGCCGACTGCAGCTGCCCGCGACCGCTGGTCCGCCAGACCTCGGCGAAGCTCTCGACGTCACCGCCGGACCAGTTGGCGGCGAGCAGGGCGATCATCGTGTCGCCCTGCGTCCCCACGTCCGTGAGCTGGGTCGACAGGCCCCCCAGCGACCGGGCGATCTCGTCCAGACGGTCCGGGTCCGCCCCGTGACTCACCGTTCCCACACCGCACCCGCATCCCCTCGAGACCAAATGTCACCCAAGAGTGCCGCGAACCCGCCTCTCCCGCAACGGGGAGCACTCCCCGGTCAGTCGCCGAGGACCCTCGTCAGGTAGTCGTTGGCGAGGATCCGGTCTGGGTCGAGCCGGTCGCGCAGGGCGACGAAGTCGCCGTGCCGCGGGTAGAGCGCGGCCAGCCGCTCCGCGTCGAGGGTGTGCAGCTTGCCCCAGTGCGGGCGCCCCGCGTGGGCCGCGACGATCTCCTCGAAGGCCGCGAAGTATGCCGTCGGGTCGGCGCCCCGCACGTGCTGGTGCACCGCGACGTAGGCGTTGGCCCGCTCGTGGCCCGTCGAGAGCCAGATGTCGTCGGGCGCGGCGACCCGCACCTCGACGGGGAAGCTGATCGGCTCGCGCCGACGCTCGACCCAGGCCCGCAGGTCGGTGAGCACGTCGGCGACCGCCTCGCGCGGGACGGCGTACTCCGACTCGACGAAGCGCACGGTCCGCGGCGTGACGAAGACCTCGTGCGAGGGCGCGGTGTAGGAGCGCTGCGACAGCGCCCGGGCGGCAACGGCGTTGAAGGGCAGCACCGCTCGCGGCGCGTGGGCGAGGACACGGTTGACCGCGCCGAAGACCGTGTTGGAGAGCAGCTCGTCGTCGAGCCGCCGGCGCCACTCGGGCAGCGGCTCGTCGACCTCGTCGGGCACGAGGTCGTTGGCCTTGGTCTGCACCCGCCCCGTGCCGGGGAACCAGTACATCTCGAAGTGCCGGTGGGCGTCGAAGTGCTCCTGGATGCGCGGGAGCACGACGTCGAGCTCGTCGGGCGACTCCACGGCGCGCAGCCGGTAGGCGGGCAGGCAGGCGAGCTCGATCTCGGTGACGACGCCGAGCGCGCCGAGCCCGACCCGCGCCGCCCCGAAGAGCTCCGGGTCGTTCTCGTCGACCCACCGCTCCTGCCCGTCGGGCGTGACGAGCTGCAGCCCGACGATGCCCGCGGCGAGCCCCGGCAGCCCGGCGCCGGTCCCGTGGGTGCCGGTCGACGTCGCACCGGCGAGGGTCTGGGCGTCGATGTCGCCGAGGTTGGGCATGGCCAGCCCGAGCCAGTCGAGGGCCTGGTTGAGGATGCGAAGGGGGGTCCCCGCCAGCACCCGGACCCGCCCGGTGTGCCGGTCCGCCGAGACGATGCCCGACAGGTGGTGCAGGTCGAACCGCAGCTCGTCGGCCTGCGCGATGGCCGTGAAGGAGTGGCCGCTGCCGACGGGGCGGATGCGCCGCCCTTCGCCCGCCGCGGAGCGGACCGCCTCGGCGACCTCCTCCGGGGTGCGTGGGGCCACCGCCTCGGCACTGTCCGTGACGTTGCCGGCCCAGTTGGACCACGTGTGCCGTCGGCGAGACCTCATCCGAAGCACTTCCCTTCGCCGCGGTAGGTCGGCACGACGTCGACCACCTCTCCTCCGCTGATGACGACGTACTCGGCGAAGCGCTCGGCGAGCTCGCCGGCCTTGGCATGCCGCCACCACACCCGGTCACCGATCGCCAGGTCGCGAGCAGCCTTGCCGCGCACCGGAGTCTGCACCTCACCGGCACCCTCGGTCCCGACGAGCGAGAGCCCGGCGGGGTGCACCGGGGTCGGTACCCGGGAGTCGCCCGCGGGGCCGGAGGCGATGTGGCCACCGGAGAAGCAGGTGACGACGTCGCGGGCCGGGCGGCGCACGACGGGCAGCGCGAAGCCGACCGCGGGCTGCGGGGTGAAGGCGTCGTAGCCGTCGAAGAGGGTCGGCCCGATGAGCCCCGACCCGGCGGCCAGCTCGGTGAGCGCGGGGTCGGCGCCGGTCCCCTCGAGCGAGCCGGTGCCGCCGCCGTTGACGATCGTCAGCGGGCCGACGGCCCGCTCGAGGGCGGCCCGCACGGCCCGGCGACGGCGCCGCAGCGAGGCATCGCTGCGCCGCTTGACCAGGCGTACGGCCGGCGAGCTGTCGGC
>ENA-OOKF01000128-OOKF01000128.1-human-skin-metagenome-genome-assembly--contig:-NODE-128-length-9847-cov-5.051368_pt1 | contig 9847 bp, 10 predicted proteins | sample MGYA00248881_ERZ501000 | MGnify/ENA primary metagenome ERZ501000 (study PRJEB25958, sample SAMN03398534) | human skin metagenome | study: EMG produced TPA metagenomics assembly of the Human Skin...
GCCCCGGGGGCGCCCCCCCCCGGCCCGCGCCCCCCGGGGGTGGGCTTGGGGGGCAAGCAGGGGGAGGGGGGTGGCCACGCCGATGGCCGGGTAGCCCTGCTGGGTGCTTTGCACGGCGGCTCCGACACCGACGATGGGCCTTCCGAGCAGCCAGCCGGCTCGGAATAGGGGGCGCATCGGCCACAGCAGCTGCCCGAGGGCAGCGATCAGCAGGCGGACGGCGTGCCACGGCAGCGTCCAGTAGGTCAGTGCCAGGTCGTTGCGGACCCGCCCAGCGAGCGTCAGCCCGGTGGCGTGCGCCAGGACCGCAGCGATCTCGTCGGCCGGCAGCACCTGTCCACGCGCCGCACCCAGCAGGCCGCTACTGACGATGACGGTGTGTCGTCCCACGCCCATGGCCTGCACGCCGGGGCCGTCTCGAGCGACGATCTCCACGGGTGCGGTGAGCATTCCCTGCCCCTGCAGGATCTCGCGGGCAGGCGCGAGTAGATGCCTCTCGGTGGGCGTCAGCGGTCGCGCGCCCCGCAGGATCTGGCACGCGGGGCGCTCCCAGAAGCCCAAGCAGAGGGCGATCGCGATCACGGGTCCGACCAGGAGCAGCACCCACGCTGCCGGCGGCGGCATCAGTGCTCCTGCCATCACGACCAGCGTCGTGCTGACGGCGACCGGGACGACGTGTGCGGTGACCTTGCGCATGGTCGCCACCCTTCTTCTACCGGAATGTGTGCCCCGATGAACTAGTGGATACGGACCTATTTTTGGGGTTGGTGTCCGCGGGGCGGGGGTTGTTGTGCTTGGTGTCTACGAGTCTTCCCCCTGAGGCCGACAGCGCGTCGTGGTTATCCACAGGCACTGTGAGGGGCTGTCGTCGCAGGTCGTCGCCGTGGGGAGATGGAGACCCGAGTACGGCGACGCAAGGAGAGAGAGATGGCATCCGCGACGACAACGACAGATCCCGCGATCAAGGACCTCGCCGGGGTGGTGTGGCGGCTTTGGCAGGCCGCTGACCTGGCCTTCCAGGCCGCGGCGCCCGAGGGTGACTTCGAGCTGGACCAGCTGTCGATGGCAGCTAGGAACCTCGCGTGGGTCGGCGCCGATCTGCTGGCGGAGGAGCATCGGGGTCTGTGCGACGTGCCGGCATCGGCCGAGCGTGTGCCTGCGGCGTTGATCCGTGAGGCGGAGCAGGTCCTCGCGGCCCGGCCCGTCGAGCAGTGGCCGGTGGGCGTGTCACGTCTGGTGGTCGGGGTGTGCGACTTGGTCCGAGGGCACGGACGATGAGCGTCGATCACCGCAGTGTCGGCGAACTGCTCGTCGACAACGATCTGATCGCCCGCAGCATCCTGATGGACACCGAGCAGCTGAGTGCGCGCGAGTTGGTGCGCGCTTGGCCGCAGTTCGCGGACGCGGCGGACCGCTTCTGGTCCTCGTTGCCCCACGCCGGCGTGGAGGGCGGAGCCGCGCCGGACTCCGGCCTGGTCCGCGACGTCATGCAGGCCTTGCCGTCTGCGGGGAAGCTGCGCAGTGGGTGGCCAAGCCTCGGGCCTGAGGATCAGCGCCTGGCGGACATGACGAGCAACCTCGAGCGGGCAGGCGAGCTGCTGCGCCAGCATGAGCGACTCGAGGGCGTGAGGTTGTCGCCCGCGGCTGTCCAGGACCTCGAGGCAGTCCGCGTTCGTGCGTTGCACGGCCTGTACGTCGCCGCCCACGGAGTCAACGTGGCGCTGAGGGCCGAGCACAGCGTCTTGGCCTCGCCCGAGGTCAAGCGCACTGGCAATCACGAGCTCGGAGCCGCTGTCGCCAGGCTGCAGGACCGGTTCGCGGGGGTGGAGCAGTCCCTCTCGCTCCACCTGAACCGCCGTTGGCCGGCGGGCCTGGAGGGCGAGCACCGAGAGCAGCCGGTCCAGCAGCGCCTCCACGAGTCGATGGCAGTCTGGGACGTGCAGGCACGCCGGGCTATGAGCGAACCGACGGCCTCCAGCGCCTACTTGGTCTGCCACGCCCACGCGATCGTCATCGGCAACGGTCATGCACTCCTTCGCGCCGCCGCACTGCACGAGTACATAGATCCCCACGAGTACCGCGACAGACTGGCGCCGGCGCTCGACACCGTCGCGGGCCGGCTCAGGGCCGCAGGCGAGGTGTGGAGGTGCATGGCTCGCCCCAGTGAGCGCGTCGACCCGAACTTGCGCGCAGCGGCAGGTGAAGTCACGGCAGCCGTGGGTGACCTGGTGCGGGATGGAGCAGTGGCAGCCTCCGCCGAGACGATCCACACGCGCGTGGACCTGCGAGAGGTCGCGCCGCTGATGCACCGCGCCCTGATCACCGCTGCCGAGACCGCGTACGGCATTCAGGAGGTCGCCCGCTCGAGCGAACTGACCGCCCCCGCCCGGTGGGTCAACGAGGCGAGTGCCGCAGCGCAGGCACGGCTGCACGCGGACTACGTCGAGCCGAGTCCCATGGAGGCATGGGTCTCCCCCAACGCGCTGCGCCGCAACGTGCCGGTGCCCCTGCCTGACGTCCTGAAGGACGACTTGGCAGGCCAGATGGGTCACGTCGTTGCGGCCGCGACTTCAGTGCGCGAGGCCGCCGCCAACGTCCTTGAGCGCGGACCGCAGCTCGCAGGCCGCGCCGCCCAGGACAGGGCGTTGCCTCAAGCTGCGGCTCCCCACTCCCCCATGACACTGCGGTGACCGAATCTCGCGGGATGATGCAGCATCACGACGCGCCGCATTGGTCCTTGCTGATGCAGCATCACTGCTGTTGGATAGCGACCATGACTACCAGCGGTGACTCGCGACGGAAGGCCGGGCAACAGCCGAAGGGGCCTCGTGAGGCCCTGACCACCCGGGTACATCCCGATGTGCACCGGGTGATCACGGCTCGTGCGCGCGCGGCGGGGTATCGAAGGGGTACGAGCGATTACGTCGCGGCGATCTTGGCGAACGAAGTGGGTCTCCCCCACCTCGCGCCACCCCCGAGTCATCCTGTGGACGACGACCAAGACAGGTTGCCGCTGACGGGCTGAGACCTCATCCGGGCAGGGCCCGGAACAAGCGAAACGGCCGGTGCGCCAACACCGACCGTTTCTCGCGAAGAAGATTTCCCACTGAGCAAGGTGAGGAGGCTTCGCTATGTCTGGAAACAGACTAGCGCCTGCTGTTTCGGATTCCAAGAGGCGGACTGCGAGCCGCCCTGGTGTGTCGGAGCAGTGGCGACCCGTCGACGAGTTGCTTTTCGACGCGGCCGCCGGCTGGTTCGTCCTCGACGAGGGGAACCAGCGTGTGGCGGGGGTACGTCCTGCGTCATTGGACAAGGGTCTGTCGATGGTCGGTCGTGCCCGAGTGGCCACCGTCGTGGGGAAGCTGCGCCCGGGGGTGGTCGCGGTCGACGTCGACCTCGTCGGCGAGCGTGGCCACGCGGTGGCGGAGCACGTCGCGGCATGGTGCCGACGCGAGGGCTTGTGGCATGTGGTGCGGCCTTCGGGCGGCGCGGACGGTCGCGCACACGTGGTCGTAGCGTGCGGGCCTCGGCGTGAGCACCTTGAGGCCGAGGTCGACTCCCTTCGTCAGACCTACGGCGTCTCGGGGCGGATGATCGACGTGCGGCAGGCGCTGCGGCCGTTGAGCGCGCCGCACCGGTCAGGGCCGCGCCCGGTGCCTTTGGGCGATGCATCCGCAGCCGCACGCGCACTCACGGCTGCCTTGAAGGAGTTGGAGCGCGCTGCTCGCCCGGTCGATGCTCCTGCTGCTCCCCCTTCGTCCTCAGCGCGGCGCACTCCCCTGGTTCCACGCCGTCAGCGTGGCCGCCGGCCGCTGCCGGACGTGTGGGTGAGGTATCTGGCCACCGGTGAGCGCCCCGAGTTGAGCGAAAGCGCACGCGACAGGTCCGGCTCGACGTTCGAAGCGTTGGCAACGGCGCGGATGCTTCAGGCCGGGTGGACCTCCCAGCAGGCGTGGGCTGCGATCGCGGCCGCGCACCCGGACGCGATGCGCCGCGCCAGGGCCTCGTGGCACCGCTGGGTCGGCGTCTGGAACAAGGCGGTGATGACCGATGACGACTACGTCGGCAGCGTGGAGCTCGCGCCCGAGGTGGCCGCAGCGATCGCGGCCGCGCGGGAGCGCCTGCGATCGCTCGCGTGGTCGACGTCGACCCGAGCTCGTCCGGGCTTGCTGACGGTCGGGTACACCGTCTTGGACCGGATGGAGCGCACTGGGAACCTGCGCGTGCCTGTGCCCCAGCGTGACCTGGTGCTGGATACGGGCATCACTGACCGGGCGACGATCGCTGCCCATTTGCGGGCGCTGCACGGCGTCGTCGGAGTCCTGCACGAGGTCTTCGACCCCCGGGCCCGATCGACCTCGAGCTTTGAGTTCGAGATTCCTCAGGTGGGGGGTATGCCGCAAACCCCACCACCTCGCTTTCACACCCCCAAGGCCAGCGACCTCCCCCCGGACCTCCCCCGCATGACCTGGCCGACTCTCCGGAGCCTGCCGACCACGGGCGGCACGCTGGAGGACCTAGCCCACGCCTGCCAACTCCTCCAGTCCCCCACCTCGGCGGTGACAGCCACACAACGCCGGACTCTGACCACGATCTTGACTGGCTTGGCCAGGATCGGACTCGTCACGTGCGATGAGGAGGGAGTGTGGCGGCCGACAGGGGCTCGGCTTGGCGAGGCAGTGCGTCGACGAGCGAGCGAGGCCCTTGAGCCGGTGCGCCGGACAGTGGCGGTCGAGCGCACTGCCTACCGCCAGCCTCGTCGCTCGGACGCGTGGGCGGCGGCGCGCGCGTCGGCGATCAAGGCGCAGCGCGCCAAGCAGGCCAGATGGTGGGGAGGGCTGCCTGAGATGGAGCGACGCCGCCGCTCGGCCGAACTCGCTGAACGGTTCGCGTCGATGTCGATCCAGGCACAGCTGGACACCAAACAGCGCTGGGCGGAGCGCGACGCGCGCGCCGGCGTGGACCCCAGGACGCGCCACGCCCAGTGGCTCGCTCGCCAAGATCCGGACGAGCTCGCGCGTCGCTCGGTCGAGCGAGCCGCCCACTTCCGCGCGCTCCCCTCCCCCGCTCAACGTGCCACCGTGCAGGCATGGGAGACCTACCGCGCCGCTTGGGCAATCGACCGAACCCCAAATACCCCGTACCTTGCAGCCCACCCTCGTCCCAACGCGGTGACGGTGCCTTCATGAAGACCGTCACCGCGGGCAGTGACCGGGCGCAAACTGCCACTCTTGGGCCCGCGGGCGACTCACATGAACAACAGTTAAAACCCACATACAGACGTAAACACAAACATAAACACATGCACCACGGCAGATTGAAAGGTGAGAGCCTAGGTGGAGTTGTGGCGTGTCGCTGTCCGTGAGTCACGGGGATAGGGCTGTAGAAATGTCTACATGGACGATCTGAGTGAGGCCCTGAGAAGGGTTGTAGTTGTGGCGAACCGCAAGGGGGGTGTGCTGAAGAGTTCGATCGTGCGCAACGTTGCGGACGTCGCGGCCCACGCGGGCTACCGAGTGGCGGTCATCGACGGCGACCCCCAAGGAAACCTCTCCGAGATCGACTTCGGCGTGGACACGGACGGGGGCCGGGGACTGGCCATGGCCCTGCAGTACGGCACCGACCTTGCACCCATCAGTGCCGGGGGAGTGGACGTGATCTGCGGGGGTCCGGAGCTGCAGGGCGCCATCGGCGCAGCGATGATGCCCGGATCCGAGGTCAGCATGGAGCAGAACCTGCGGGCATCGTTGGCGCGGCTGACGCGCGAGCGCGCCTACGACTTGGTGTTGATCGACTCAGGCCCGGGTGACACGAGACTCCTCGACGCGTACCTGTGGGCCGCGCGGTGGCTGATCGTGCCGACACTCGACGACGAGGCGGCGCTGGCCGGCGTCGACAAGATGGGCCAGCGATTCGTCGCGGCCAAGCGCGCCGGCGCAGACGTCGAATTCTTGGGCGCCGTGGTCGGGAAGGTGAACCCGCGAGCGACCGCACGCAACGCGGAAGTGCGGCGCGAGGTCGAGGAGATGCTGGGGGAGGAAGCCACACCCTTCGACGCGACGATCCGCTACGACGCGGCCGGGCGCGTCGACGCAAGACGTCACGCGATGAGCGCCCGCGACGTGGCGGAGGAGGCCGTGCGTCAGGCCAAGGCGCGCCTGGACCGCGTCAAGGGCGGCGCGCACGCGCCAGGGGACGTGTGGTGGTCCAACGCGAAGAACGCAGGCCAAGGCCTCGCTCAGGACTACGAGAACCTCACCCGCGAGGTCCTCACCCGCATCGGCGCGAAGGAGGCGGCATGAGCGGACCACTGAGACCGCGCCGTGCCCGCGGCGGCGCGTTCGCGCCGGATCGCACCGACCTAGACGACGTCACCCCGACTGCCCCGAGCAAGCCGCTAGGTGAACTCATGCCCAAGCTCGACCCCGCAGGGGCCGCGGCGCCGACGGTCACCTCGACGACGAAGGAAGAGATCCCGTCAGCGGCGGGGGAGCGAGCTCGTGGCGCCGGCGGACGTCCCGTGCGTGCGGCGGGAGGGTCTCGCCCGGCGGTGACGCGAGCGGTGACCAAGCGTCCCGCTCGGATCCCTGCAGACCTCTACGCCGCGTCGGAGAGCTTGGTGAAGGGGGCTGGGAAGCCTTCGTGGGGGCAGCTGGTCTATTGGGCCTGCACCACCGAGCGTGACGCGGTCCTCGAGGGGGTGCTGCAGCAGCTCGCCCCGGCCGACCCTCTGGCACCTCGAGGAGCCAACCGGGCCGGCGGGGTGACCACGCCGATCATCCCGCAGTTCCTCGGCGCCGAGATTGAGCCCGTCGACGAGGTCCAGGCCGCCGCACAGGCGCAGGTTGACGCCACGGAGGCGCCGCGGCCGGTGAAGGTGACCGCGACCGCCGTGGTCATCGCTGCTTTGCGGGTGGCCGTCGAAAGAATGTCGTCGTGACGTGTCCTTGAGCGGAGATTCCTGGGCTTAGTGGGGCGCGCCAGAGAGGCGCGGCATCGAGGACAGGAGCAAGGACATGCAGGTGCAGCGACGGACGCGGGCGACGGGCGCGACGGGAATGCTTGTCGGGATGATCTTGGCGGGCGGACTGGTCACCTCGGCGGCCGCGGCGACTGAGCCGGGGCAGGGCGCCGCGAGCACGCAGGGCAAGCCTGCACGTCAGGCCATGACGGCGATGTACCCCGACGCCAAGGTCAAGACCAGGGGCGATGTGACCATCGTGGACCAGGGACGCACGGCGACCGGCGGCTGGGTCGAGTTCACCGGCACCGGCACAGTCGAGATCGACGGAAGTGCCCACGCCACTGACACCCCGACGATGGGCACCTACGCCTTGGTCGACACGTGGGTCAGTGGCGGCCGCTGGATCTACGGCACCTCCGTCAACGCCGGCGGACAGAAGGCCTGCCACTCCAAGTACCACCACAAGTGGCGCCGGCACAGCGCCACCGCGAGCATGGACGGATACGCCAGCAAGAAGGTCGCGGAGAAGGACGCGTGGGCCAGGGCGGCCGTCATTCGCTGGACGACCGACACGTGCCGCGCGTACTACAACCGCTACGACAACTGAGGTAGTGGGAGCAGAATGAGTCTTGAAGGTGGCCGCGACGAGACATGGGTGGGGCTTGCCCTGCTGGTTGCTCTGGGCGTGGCGCTCGGGGCGGTCAACGTCGCGGCCAACTTCGGGCTGGTGCCGGGGTCGTTCTGGCTGGCGAAGATCGTGGGTGTTGAGTGGGGCTGGCTGATCGCAGGCTTTGCCGCATGCTGGGCCGGGCACACGTGGCGTCAAGCCTTCACACGATCCATGACCCTGCTCCTACCCGCAGTGATCGTCTACGTCATCGCTGACGCGATGATGATCGCCCGCGCCGTCGACGGCACGACCCCTGGCCCCGCGGCGGTCATCATCGAAGGCATGTTCTGGAGCGTCGCGGCGGCGATCGCCTCCCTTGGCCTGGCGACGGTACGGCGGCTGATCCGCGTCGACGGGCTCATCGGGGTACTCGCTGCGGCAGCGTTGCCGGCCTACATCGCCTACTCCGCGTGGAGCACCCGACGCGACCTGGCGCGCACGGGCATCGACGACCCGGCGATGGTCGACGTGGCCACCGTCCTCATGCCGGCTGCAGTGGTGGCCGCGATCGTGGCCGCTGCAGCTCGAGGCTTGGCGCCGCGCCAGCGGTAATGCCCGGCGTCTCCGAGGGCGTGTCGCGGTCTAGGCTTGCCGCGATATGCCCTTTGAGAACCCGCCCCTGAATCCTGAGCGACTGCGCGCGGCCCGGGTCCGTGCTGGCCTGACCCAGGCCGAGCTCGCGCGGGTGATCGGGGTGGCTGGGGGGGAGCGAGTCTCGCGGTGGGAGCTGGGGACGTCCACGCCCTCGACAGCGGTGCGCGCACGACTGGCCAAGGCCCTGGGCATCGACCTCGAGGAACTCCTTCCCTCGCAAGGGCCGGCAGACCTGCGGCGACTGCGCGCAGAAGCCGGCCTGACCGTCGCCGAGCTCGCCGAACGCGGCGGCGTGGCTCCAGGCACCATCAAGCGGTGGGAAGCCGGAGCGGCGCTGCGCGTGCGGACACCGCTGGACGCCGTCGCCGCAGCGCTGGGCGTCAGCGTCGACACCCTCCGCGACGCCATCGAGCTCAGCGCCCGCGAGCACTGAACCAAGAATGGCCCGGACCGCGGTGTCCTGGACATGCGCATGGGGGGTGGGCCGACGGAGTGGGCGAGCGGGTCTTGAAAGTGCGCGGGGGCGCGGGCTCGCGTTCACTAGAGAGGTCGGGGAGGGGTGCTTCACCAAATGATCTATATGCACTAGTGTTGTAGGTGTCATTTGTAGATGTGGCGTCCCGCGGAGGCTCGACTCGTGCTTAGTGATGACGACCGATGGAGGAGATGTCGATGACTGGATCGCGCTGGATCACCACGGTGGCGGTCGCGAGCTGCCTGCTGCTGGGCGCCTGCAGTGGGGGAGGGGCTGAGGAGACGACCTCGGCCAGCAGCTCGTCGACCAGCAGCTCGACCACCGCCGACTACCGAGACGAGGCCGTCGAGGCGGCACGTGCGTGGATCGAGGACGACGCCGGACGCTCCACGACAAAGAACGCGACCGCCGAGCAGGCTGCGAAACGGCGGCAGGGAGACGCAGCCTTGAAGAAGGCCGGGATCACGACGAAGGGTCATGACTCCGTGGTCTCGACAGAGGTCGACAAAGGCCTGACCACGCCGACCGACGTGGTGATCGATGTCTGCGTGACGACGGATCAGAAGTTGATGAAGGGCGGAAAGAACGTGCGCACGGACGCCAAGGGGAAGCCGGTCAATCCGGGTGACCGGCTGCTGCAGACGATCTCGATGCAGCGCGACGTCGGCGCCCAGGACTGGCTCGTCGACGACGTGCAAGTGCGGGAGAGGTCGTGCTGACCAGGGCTGCCGCTGTGGCGGCCGCGCTCACTTTCCTGACCGTCGCGCCCGCGCATGCCGATGACCCCGAGCCGATATGCATCGAGTCCGTCTGTACTGGCGAGGTGGAGAAGCCAGCGCCTCCACCCGATCCGCCGCCGGTGGGGCAGCCTGAGCCTCAGCCGTCGCAGACGGCGCGTCCTGGGGGTCCGGAGGCGCAGTACGACGTGGGGTTGCCGGTGTCGGCCCCGGCCGGGCCTGTGGTGCCGGCGGGGCCTCTGCCGGGCCAGCTGTGGGACGACGCTGGCGTGGACGCGGTGGACGCGGCGCAGTGCGATGCGGTGCCGGCGGTGGCGTGCCCGGACGCACCTGCTGCTGCGCCGGTTCACGACCCAGCCGCTCAAGTGGTTCACGATCGTCGCCGTGGTGGTCTGCGTCGTCTCTTT
>ENA-OOKF01000129-OOKF01000129.1-human-skin-metagenome-genome-assembly--contig:-NODE-129-length-9821-cov-8.822138_pt1 | contig 9821 bp, 8 predicted proteins | sample MGYA00248881_ERZ501000 | MGnify/ENA primary metagenome ERZ501000 (study PRJEB25958, sample SAMN03398534) | human skin metagenome | study: EMG produced TPA metagenomics assembly of the Human Skin...
TTTGTTTTTGGCACGTTGGGCGGTAGCTAACGCTTTGGCATATTTAAGCGTTTGCTTGATTTGTAGCTTGTCACCGTTTGAGGTGGTGGCACTTTCCTTTAAACCTAAATCAATACCTACACTACCAGTTCCACAAGTGGTTTTAGGGTATTCTTTAACAGTGATACAGGCATACCAACGGTTACGGCTGTCTTGCACGACCTCAAGGGTGTTGATTTGGTAAAGCGATAGGTTGTAGCTGTCCCATAGGTCGATGATTAGCTTTTGTCCTTTGGCTAGGCTTAGTTGTAGTGTTGATTTTAAGCCCTTTTTACCAGTTTGGTGCGTGGCAATATGCTTAATGGCAGATTGTTTAAATGGTAGCCAACCTAAAGATTTACGCTTAGAGTTTGGGTTGTTGGTTCGCCATGATAATTTAGCCTTTTTAAATTGCTTTCGAGCTTTGGCGTGGGTTTCGTTGATGGCTTGGATGGTCTGACTATGCAAGCCTAGTAACTCACCACTACCTTTGGTGTATTCGTTCAAGTCATAAGCTGAAAAGAATTTGCCAGTTTTTTGTAGGTGTCTGTAACTCAAATCATTGACGTAGTTCCACACGAAATTGACCGCACCGCTTAGGCGGTTTAATTGGTCTACTTGTTTATCTCGTATGCGTAACTTGAGTGTTTTCATGGGTTTATTTTAACACATTTAGCAAAATTTTGTGCGTAAGCATGGTTACGGAGTTGCCTTATATCCACCGCCTGAAGTCGGTGGTTTTACGGCAACACAGGATAAATGCGCGATTTTATACAATCAATGTGCGCCGAGCAATCTTGATTAATTTAACCCATAAAAACAAAAAACCCTAGTAAATACTAGGGTCTCAGAGATTTTAATGGTTAGGTTAACACTTAACCAAACATTCGTTGTATTAAACTTACTTGCTTTGGAACCAAGAATCCGCACGGCTACGTGCAGTGGCGATGTCTTGTGATGACAAGTTTAATGCCAATTGACCGATTTTGCTTTGCGCGCGGGTGCGTACTTGGTCTGATAGCATGCCGTCACGAGCCGCTAGGTCATACCATTTGTAGGCATCGACCAATTTTTTTTCTTTTTCATCTAGCATGGCTAGGGTATAGCTGGCACGGTTATCACCAAGTTTTGCCGCTTTTTCTAACCAATAACGCGCTTGCCCAGCATTAGGCTGCACGCCTTCGCCACGGATATACATCATGGCAAGATTTAATTGTGCAGGTGCAATGTCTTGTTTGGCGGCGGTGGTGTACCACTGGATGGCTTGTTGGAAGTTTTGCTGAATGCCGAGACCTTTTTGGTAGCGTTTGGCTAGGAAGAATTGGGCTTGTTGGTTGCCAGATTTAGCTTGGCTTAGTAATGCCATCGGTTCCATGCTGTCATAGCGTGAGCCATTGAGTGGAATATTGGCAACCAGTTCAGCGCTTGCAACGCCCGATAAGCCTAAAAATGCAGTTAATACGGTGACTTTTAATAATTTCATAACCAACTCCGAGTATCAAGCTGCAGCCATCGCAAGCTTGCCTAGGTTTAGATAAAATAACTTAATAAATAGGTAAACGAATTAACAGAAAATCTTAAATTTTACAATGATTTAGCCATTCGTTATGTTTTAATAGGATAACGCAATCTTTTGATTGTTTTAGGTTAACACTGTTTGCTTTGCGTTTCAAATATTTAAGGGAAAATGTAAACAGTTGTTACAATATTTCACAGAGGAAACAAAGTCTTGCGACACTTGGTGTCGTGTAGGGCTTTACTTTTGTGACATATTGTTAGACTAGACTATAATTTATCCGCTTACCAAATTTTCATAGGCATAGAATCAGCGATAAAACAGCTTAGTTTTTGGTAACCCGATAAATGGCCACATCGGCAAGTAAGTTGGGGTTTTTGCGGATAATTTGTGCAAGTGCCCAAGGATAGGGCTTTTCACTTTCTTGTACCGCAAAACGATTGATGATACGGATGTCATTGTCATCACACAGCTTTTCAAAGTCTTTAAAGGTACACAAGTGAATATTGGGCGTGTTGTACCAAGCAAACGGCAGGGCTTCAGACATTGGCATCATGCCTTTGATACCCAAGTGAATACGGTTTTGCCAATGCGCAAAATTAGGGAAAGTGACAATCACTTCTTTGCCAACACGTACCATATCGAGAAGTAGTTGGTCGGGCTCTTTGACCGCTTGTAGGGCGCGCGCCATCACCACCGTGTCAAAGCTTGCGTCGGCAAACCGCGCTAACCCATCATTTAAGTCTTGCTCAATGACGTTGACGCCTTTGGTAATACAGTCATTGATTTTAGTTTGGTCGATTTCGATACCATAGCCAAACACGCCCAATTTGTTTTGTAAATGCGCGAGTAAATCACCGTTACCACAGCCTAAATCCAAGACTTTGGCATTGGGTTTGATCCAGCGTTCAGCAAGTTGATGGTCGATTTTCATTCAATTCTCGTTAAATCTAAAGTTAAATCCAAAATTAAATCTAAATTAAGCGGTTAAAAAATTAAATACCGATTGACGATAGGTCGGGATATCAAACAAAAACGAATCATGCCCATAGGCGGCATCGATATTGATATAGCTTACGGGCTTACCATTGGCAATTAGCGCATCCACAATTTCTTGTGAGCGCTCTGGGCTAAACCGCCAATCGGTGGTAAAGGATATAATTAAAAACTTACACTGGGTATTTGCCAATGCCAACCGTAGCGCATCGGTATCACTCAAGCTATCATTGATACTGTCATCCTCAATCGCGCCGCGCGCCGGGTCAAAATAATCCAAGGCTTTGGTCATCAGCAAATAAGTATTGGCATCAAAACGTTCACTAAACTGCTCACCTTGGTAGCGTAAATAACTTTCCACTTGAAATTCTACATCGTAGTTGAACATCAGCTTGCCGGCTTTCAAATCGCGTCCAAATTTTACCCGCATCGCTTCATCGGTGAGATAAGTGATATGACCGACCATACGCGCCAAAATCAAGCCGCGTTTGGGAATTTTGCCTTGCTCGATATAGCGTCCTTCACAAAAATCAGGATCGGATAAAATCGATTGGCGTGCCACTTCGTTAAAGGCAATATTTTGCGCAGACAGCTTCGGCGTGCTGGCAATGACCACACATTTTTTTAGCCGACTCGGATAGTCAATTGACCACTGCATGGCTTGCATGCCACCCATTGAGCCACCAACAATCGCATGCCAAATATAAATGCCGAGATAGTCAGAGAGCATGACTTGGGTTTTTACCCAGTCTTTAATAGTGACTAAGGGAAAATCTGGACCATAGGGCTTGCCGGTTTCTGGGTTGGTACTGGTTGGACCCGTCGAGCCGTAGCAGCTACCAATGTTGTTAAGACACACCACAAAAAAACGCGTGGTATCGATTGCTTTGCCAGGACCGATAAAAGTATCCCACCAGCCTGCTTTTTTATCATCGCTACTATGATAGCCAGCCGCATGATGACTGCCCGATAGCGCATGACAAATCAATATCGCATTGGATTTATCGGCGTTGAGCTCGCCATAAGTTTCCACCATTAAATCAAAAAACGGCAGCGTGCGATTGCATTCTAGCGTCAATGGGGTATCAAAATGAATTTTTTGCGGTGTGACGATACCCACAGATTTGCCACCAGATTTGGCAAAACTAATAGGATGATCGTCGTCAAAATTTTTAGGGACAGTCAATTCAGCTTCAGGTAAAATCTTGGTATGTGGTTTGTGTTGCTGTGTACTCACCCGCTTTCTCACTAATTTTTGATTGATAACGCATTAAAAGTATAGCTATTGTAAGGGTTTATATGGGTTATCACAACTTGGAATTCAAATGCCAAATTTAGCATCATCACCACACCATACACTCCTATCGCTCACAGGATTGTCGCTCACGGGGTTTTTGGCATTGACGTATTTGGCATTTCATCAGCCGATGTTTTATCAGGCAACAGCGGTTTTGGCTGCCAATGCTATTACAGTTACAAGCGACACGATGGTGAGCCATCATCAAAGCCATCACCTCGTCAGCCATCCAAACAGCTACCAAAGCCAACAGCCCAAACAGCATAACCACCAAGCAGACGGTGAATCAGCTAGCAGCCCCTCACAAAACGCAATCTTTAAAAGTAAAAGTCCTGCTAAAAGCCCCGTATCATCTGAACAAAATTCTCGCCTAGTGGATGCCCTACTGGTGATGGGTGGGATAGGTTGTCATTGATTCAAATATAGCTTAAAAAATGCAATAATTGAGCAATTTCAGGTGATTATCCAGTACGCGTACCCTAGTAAATATGCTAATCTTAACCACACTTTTTTTATGATTTTTTGGATTAAAGACAAATTATGAAGCCAAGCAATCCACCTGAAATTGCCGTTGTCCTTGTGAATTTGGGAACACCTGATGCACCAACTGAAGCAGCGGTGCGTCGCTATCTCAAACAATTTTTGTCCGATCCGCGCGTGATTGAAATTCCGCAGTTTATCTGGCAAATCATCTTAAACTTGTTTGTGCTACGCAGTCGCCCCAAACGGGTTGCCCACGCCTATGCTAGCGTGTGGGACGGTGATTCCCCACTGCGTAAAATCACGCTTGCCCAAGTGGACTTGTTGCAGCAGCGATTTGACCAACATCAACTGCCTTGCAAAGTAAGCGTCCATGCTGCCATGACCTATGGCAAACCTGCGTTAACGGATGTGTTATCGGCATTAACTGCCAAAAAAGTAGAGCAAATCGTGATATTGCCAGCTTATCCACAGTTTTCCGGTTCCACCACTGGCGCGGTGTTTGATGTCGTCGCCAAATGGGGGCTTAAGCAGCGTAATTTACCCAGCATCAGCTTTGTCAAAGATTATTTTGCTCATCCGCAATACATCCAAGCCTTGGCCCAGAGCGTCAAACGCTTCCAAGCTGAACATGGCAAACCTGAAAAATTGCTATTGAGTTTTCACGGGATTCCAGAGCCATATGAGCAAAAAGGCGATCCGTATGCCAGACGCTGTCGCTGTACGGCAGCGCATTTGGCGCAAGTGTTGGGGCTTGAGCGTCATGAGTGGGAATGTAGTTTTCAATCACGCTTTGGTAAGCAAGAATGGGTCAAACCTTATACCGATGCCACCTTAACCGAGTGGGGCAAGCAAGGCATCAAGTCAGTACAGGTACTGAGTCCAGCATTTTCGGCAGATTGCTTAGAGACGCTAGAAGAGTTGGCAGTCGAAAATCGACAGACATTCCAGTCCAATGGCGGTGGGGACTATCATTATATCCCTGCACTCAATGTGGATGCTGCGCATATTGACTTGTTTGAATCACTGGCATTGCCACATGTGCAAGCGTGGCAACAAAATCTGCAAGGATGGTATTAACATTTATTGTTAAAGCTTGGGCTTAAAGTAGGTTATTAAGCGCATTAATAGCAAGCCTTATTAACTGCAAGCCGATAAAAAAGGTTGGTAACTTACCAACCTTTTTGGCGTTTCTTTTTGACATTTAAATACAAAAAATTTCAGAACAGAAAATCAGTCTTTATAACTTTCATCTGCGGCATCAGGGTCAGCGATATCACCAATAGTCGGATAGTGCTCTTCGCTAAAGCTATCCTCAACCAGTAATTCATCAATCCGCTGCTCATCAATATTTTGGCGATGAATCGGGGTCAAACCACTTTCACCCGCTTCAATATGGCTTGATGACAAGGATTCATCATCCAATTGCACAGTAAAACTATCCGAATCAATATCGGTCAAATTGCTAGATGTTGGTTTGGCTTTCATTTTTGTTCCTTAATTTTCATTTATTGTTTATTATCAGTGTTATGGCGTTATCATAGCCAGTAATCAGCATGACATCTATGTTGCCAATGTGATATTTGTGTTATGTTATCGAAAACAGTTTTTCGCACAGACAGCGTTTTTAACAATTTTTATGGATAAAACAGGAAGTGACTATGTTTAAAAATCTTGCCTCAGATGCATTGGGTTTAAGTGACATCGGTAAAATCATCCCACCAAGCCAGTTTAACCAAACCGATATTGATGACTATATTTTTCATGAAGATAACGAGCGCATTTATTTTGTGATTAAGTCAAAAATGGACGAATATTGCTTTACCAATGTCGCCTTTATCCACCTTGATGGGCAGTCGGCGACCAGTAAAAAACGCCTGCTAAAACGCTATCCGTACCGCAATTTTCAGCCCGCCAATATCATGATTGAGACGGCAGGCACGATGGATATGGATGCTGAGCTAAAATTTAGCTTGGGCGGTATGGCATTTTCGATTGATATCGACAAAAATCAAATCGAGCAAATCCGTGACATCTATAAGGCGTTGACTGCGATTAGCGAGCAATGCAAACGCATTGCCCATGAAGAAACGGTGCTAGAAAAATCCTTTAATACCGTCACCAGTATGTTTAGCTTACGCGAATTGTCAGAAAACGTGGTGCTCAATTTGCCGGATGTCATCAACCAAACTGTCGCACAAGTAGAAAATGCCTATGGCGAGCGTTTAAAGACCATTCGTAATTATGACTTTGGGGCGATTTTTGAGCATTATTTGCGTCAATAATTGCTAAAATTTATGCAAACTGTACTCACCGCCTACGCTGAGCAAGGTATCAAACTTGCGATTGAAAGCAAACGGGTCAAACATATCAACTTTCGTATCAAATCGATTGATGAAGCACCGTTTACCAGCTTGCTCAGCGTGTCTTATCCCATGCGTATGCCACAACACCTGCTGATGCAATCGCTTGAACATCGCCTTGCATGGGCAATCGACTGTCAGCAAAAACAACGAAAACTCAAAGAACTTAAACCCAAAAAACCTGCCTATATCAATGATGTCAAAGATTTGGCAAATTTGACCCTTGAAAGCAACATTTATTTTGAAGGGCAACAGGTTGTGCTTAAAGACTTATTGTTAAAGCACCACATAAAACCAAGCGAGCTGGCGCGAGTGGATGTTGGCAAAACCTTACGCCATATTTATAAATTTTGGCTCACTCAATTTATCCAAAACCGCCAAGCGTTTTGGCAAGACAAAGTGGGTAAATCCGCCAATAGCATCACGCCTTACACCATGAAGACCCGATGGGGCAGTTGTAGCACCCAAGCCAAAACCATTCGCTTGTCGGTTTGGCTGGCGCAATTTCCCCCAGACTGCGCGGATTATGTGTTGGTGCATGAGCTTTGTCATCTGATTGAGCCCAATCATTCGGCACGATTTTGGGCGCAAGTGGCACGAGTCATGCCAGATTACAAACATTGGCATGATAAGTTGAAATTTGGGGATTTATAAATGAAAAAAGCCATATCGCTTTGATATGGCTTTTTTGCAAGCATAAAAATATAATAGCAGAGTTTGGCGTGACGTTATGCTAAACGAGCCGTTAAGCTTGGACTTAACACTTAACGGAGTAAAGAACGATGAAACGCTGTTTAATCATCATCGTTCTTGTTGTCCTAATGCTGTTAAGCAGTAACGCTTATTAGACGGACGCAAGACAGCGTGGCAGTTGCTGGAACAACTAAAACGCTGGGGCTTTCGGGAAACCGTTAGCCCACTCCTTGTCTTTATTATAAAGTTGCAAATCCTCAAAATCAATCTGTTAAAATGTAATCAGATTGCATTTTTTCACGAAACCCATCTTTTTCACGATACCATTGATGACGGCGTTTAGAATTGTGTTTCCAACTTTTTGCATATTTGAACGCATAAGTTGGTTTGTCATCCCAAATATGCGGTAAATGCTTACCACGCTTGGGGCGTAGCTTGATGTTATAGTCCCAATATTCCGCTTTGTGCAAATAATGAAATGAGCGTTCTTGTTGCGTTCTAAAGTAGCTATAAATCTGATTGCGTAAATTTGGATAACGACAACTTTCCCACGGAAAATAGATTTTCTTACGCCCAGAACTGCGATATTGAACTTTGGTTTTTTTGTGAGTTTTTTCAAGTTTTTGCATAATAGATTTTTCCTAAGTTAAAAAACTTAGAAAAAATCCAATTTGTAATAATTCATCGTTGATTGCCTGTAGAAAATTCGGTCTAAAAACAAAATTTGGGTTAAAATTTTGTTTTATCCTAGCATCTATTTAAAATTTCGTAAAATTGAAAAAGAAAATATCATGAACAAAATTCATTATCAATTCGACTTTAAACGCTTCCGCGAACACCTTGTCGATGTCACGCTTACGTTTACTGCGGACAACGACAACCCAATCGTTTGGCTACCTGCTTGGATTGCGGGTAGTTATATGATTCGAGAATTTAGCAAACACATTACGGCAGTCACTGCCACCATCCATGACCCCAACGCCAAGAACAATCAACGCCTTAAAAAACTTGATAAAAACCACTGGCAAATCCACGCCAAGCAAGGCGACCGTATTAGCGTCACTTATGAAGTCTATGCTTATGACTTATCGGTGCGTGGGGCATATGTAGATGAAACTCGCCTGTACGGCAACTTCTCATCGCTTGCTGTAGCGGTGCAAGGGCAAGAAAACCAAGCGATTAAAGCCGAACTCATTTGCCCGCAAGACTTTTATGAGGTAAACGGTGTGGAGGTCAGCCTAGCCACCGCCTTGCCGGAAAAAATGCACCAACAAGCCAGACAAACCATCTATCAGCTAACTGCCGACAATTATGAGCAACTCACTGACAGCCCGTTTGAAATTGCTGAGCAAGACGAATTTTGGTTCGATGTAGAAAGTGGTGAAAACACCATTCCCCACCGATTTGTGATTTCTGGCGTACAGCACAGCGACCTTGAACGGCTAGAAGCTGACCTTAGCAAAATTTGTCAAAGCTATGTCGATTGGCTCGGTGATACGCCGTTTGATGATTATCTGTTTATGACCATGGCAACTTCAAGCGACTATGGCGGGCTTGAGCACCTTGCCAGTACCAGTTTGATTACCCCACGAGATGACCTACCCACATTTTTTGAACAAGCTGAGCCAAGCGAAAGTTATCAACGCTTTTTGGGCTTGTGTAGCCATGAATATTTTCATGCGTGGTGGGTTAAAACCGTGCGTCCCGAAGTCTTTTTAACCGCCAACTTTAACCAAGAGACTTACACCACCTTGCTATGGGTGTTTGAAGGCTTTACCAGTTATGTGGATGATTTTATGCTACAAAAAAGCGGGGTTATTTCGCAACATAGCTATCTTAAACTGCTTGCTGAACAAATCAATCGCTACTATCAGACCCACGGACGCGCCTTGCAAAGCGTGGCAGAATCAAGCTTTGATGCGTGGATAAAACTATATCGTAGCGATGAGAACACCGCCAATGCCGGGATTAGCTACTACAACAAAGGCGCGCTGGTGGCGTTATGTTTAGACTTGACTTTGATAAACCATGGCAAACGTATTTTTGATGTGATAAAAGTTTTTTATGACAAAGCCAAAGCCCAAGATAATCGCCGTTTTGGTATGACGGACGCCAATCTAGATGACGTCATGAATGAATGCTTACCCAAAGAGGTTTGGCAAGATTTTAGAGCCAATTATATCGACGGCACGACAGAATTACCGCTATTTGAACTGTTGTCAGAACAGGGCGTGAGTATTGAACAAAAAGACGATGATATTACTTGGGGCATGAAATATATGAGCGAGCCTACTGGGTTAAAAGTGCAACGTGTTGTGCGAAATAGCCAAGCCGCCGCTGCAGGGATTTCTGCTAATGACGTCATCGTGGCAATTGATGGGTTAAAGGCGAGCGAAAAATGGCTCAAAGCCACTGCTAAAACCCAAACAATTAGTGAAGACCCTGCCGTGTGTCATGT
>ENA-OOKF01000130-OOKF01000130.1-human-skin-metagenome-genome-assembly--contig:-NODE-130-length-9798-cov-4.648979_pt1 | contig 9798 bp, 11 predicted proteins | sample MGYA00248881_ERZ501000 | MGnify/ENA primary metagenome ERZ501000 (study PRJEB25958, sample SAMN03398534) | human skin metagenome | study: EMG produced TPA metagenomics assembly of the Human Skin...
ACTTCCTGATAAGTAGGCACTCTGACATCAAGACGTTCGGCTTGCTCAAGTCCCATTTCCCGCGCCGCCCGCTCGACCGCTCCCGCCGACGCTTGGTTTGCCGGAGCCGGAGCCGGAGTTTCCCCGCTCGACTTCTCGACCTCCTTAAAAGCCTTTTCCGCCGCCCTGCGCTCGAAGAAGCCCAATCCTTTGACCTCAACCCCCCGCTGCTTCGCCTCGACATACAGAGCGGTTTTTTCGGCCTTGCTGCCGCCCTCAAAATAGATCTTCGGCCACCCCCGCTCGACCGCCGCGCCGACTAATGCCCGCACGGTTTCCGGCGACATATCGCGACCGCGCTCCCCCGTGTCGACTTCGATCCGGCTCCCCGCGTCGCGTATCGTGTCCCAGCCGGATTCCACCACCACTTCCCCGCGCTTGCCCCTAGACACGTCGCCCAGCTTCTGCGACTGCCAAAATCCCATCACTTGCGCGTGTCGCCGCTCCCGCTCCCGCTCCGCCCGCTCCGCTTCCTCGCGCTCCGCCGCCGACCGCTTGTAGAGCTTGGAAAAAACACTTGGCTTTTCGATGACTTCCGAAATCTTCTTCATGTCTATCTCCGTGGGATTGAAGGAAGATCAAGGTTTCTATCCCGATCAGCCCTGACGTTTTCCCGCTTCTGCGTTCTCTCCTTAGTAAGATCAGGCTTCTTCACCTCATATCTTCTAAGAGTTTCTTTGCGCTGCCCCGTAATGTTGGAAAAACTTACCGCCGATTTCTTTCGGCTTCCGTGTGCGCCGTACATGCCTTGCGTCTTTGTACTTGCGTGACCAAGAGCAACGGCGACTTCTTCACGACTTACGGATGATTTTAGCATTCTTGCAAAGGAATGGCGATAAGAATACGCGCTAGGGCGGTGCGCCGCGTCCCGATTTTTCCAGATTTGTTTAGGTAAATCATGAAAATATCTTGTTACGTCCCGCGCCTTTTGCTTCTCTACCTTCCAAACCTTGGCTTTCCCGACTTGCTCCGCATTCCTTTCGACCATTCCGCGAAAGAATTGCGCCCGGAAACACTTTCGATCTGGAAAAACAACGATGCTTCGGACTCCCTGACCTTTCGGCCTCGGCATCGTCTCCGCCCGCCCTTCCTTCGGAACCGGATCTGTTTTCGACCCCCGGATAATGAATTTCAGCCCGCCGCCCGCGACAGTCTGAATCCATACCCCGTTCTCAATTTCGGAAGGTCTGCAACCGGAAAATTCGAGAATGCAAGCGTACGGCCTCCACTTCGGAGAACAGCGCAGGAAAATCTTCTCGAACGCATTTTCCGGTATCCTATCAAGCCCTTTCTTGCTCGGCCTTTTCGTCGTCTCCTTCGGCCTTACCGCCGACCATTTTACCGCTTGAGCGTCTTCCAAAGCCTGCCAATGCCTGTAGACCTGCCGCATTCCGGAAGGAACCGGAATGCCTTCCAATCCCTCCGGCACCGCCCGCGCGAACGCCGCCGCATCTGACCACGCAAGCAGCCCCATGCGAAGCGTCCATAGAACCGCCGCCTTGCGAAATTGATACGTCCGGATGTTCGTGAGTCCGTCCGACCATCGGCGGGTTACCTCTCCGCCATCCGTCAGCAAATGCGCCGCCGCCACGTCCCGGTATGCCTCCCGCGTTGACGGAGACACATGCCCCGTCCACGCGCTCGACCGCATCCAGTCGCCAAACTTCTGCCGCGCCGCCGCCTCGCTTTCCGACAAGGACAAGGACGGAAAAGCGTCCGCCTTTCCGGACTGGATCTCCGACCGGAGCGCAAGCAGGGTGTCGGCCAGATCGCTGCGGCTCCGCCTCATCATAGTTCGACACTCCAAGCTTCCGCGTCTTCGCGTAGCCACGTGGAAACGGCAGTGTAGTTATACAGCCGCCATTCCGGCGTGTTTGGATCGTAAGGGACGGCGATAGCATCCCGCGCCACGCCCGACCGATAAGCCTCAATCCCCGCTCCGACCGCATCCGCTTCGATCTCCGCCGCCCGCTCCACCCCGACGCTATCCACGTCGCGAGTTTCCAGCAGGTTTAGAGCTTTGTGATACGATGACAGGTAATAAGAATTACCCCTGTTCTTCTTATGAAAAGATCGGGAGCCGCCGCACCATTCAGCAACAGCGTCACGGATTCCCTCAATAGTCATTTGTTCGTTTATGTCTTTTTCCTTAATCATGCCTTTTTCCTCCCGCCCGTATTGTCGTCTTCCACTCCAAAGAACTTTTCAAGCCGCTGCATCCTAAGAGTCAGTATTTCTGATATGTCGAAAACGACTCCGCTTTTTCCGGTTTCTTCCATAGCGTCGGAAATTTCATAGTAAAAATCCGGACCCCCGGTAATTACCGAAATTTCGGCGGTGATGAAAGACGCTCTAGTCAAAGCGTCCCACAAAGGAGCCAATACAGGAGATACCCATTCCGGACGGATCTCCTTCATAGAGTATTTAAGCTCCGCTTCGGTATATCCCAAATTCAGAAGATCCAACCCGGCAGACTTCGCGGACTCGCAAAGATCCGAAAGCTGCATGTTTCCCTTGTCATCCATCTTCGTGCATCCTCATGAAAATTCATGAAACTTCATGAATATTCTATATCGTCATTCCTCAAGGAAAATCAAGCGCATAAATGAAAAAAGCGGGAGATTTCTCTCCCGCTTCGTTTCCGGCTCCGTCTAGATCCCGGCTTACCGCTCCATCTCCGGCTCCGCCGTCTTCCTCGACTGATAGTCCGCTTCAAGACCATCGGCCAAAGTCCGCTCCGGCTCCGGCTCCCGCTCCGGCTCCGCCGCTCGATCCGCCCGCATCTTCAGTAGCTCATCGGCCATTCCGCCGCCGCGCTCCTGCTCAAGAGTCCGCCGCGCTTCCTGCTGACGGCCTTCGCGGTCGAAGAACTGCTCCGGCGTTTCGTCCGACCGCTCCGGCTCCGCAAGCGCGCGCTGAGCGTCGGAAATCCGTTCCTCATGCTCAAAAAAGGCGATTGCGTCCGACTGCTCGCGCTCCGTCTCGGCAGACAAATGGCGCAAAATTTCGTCGTTGGACGGCATCTCGACATAGACGCCCTTGCGCTCGTATTCTTTATGCCGCTCCGCCGCCTCCCCTCGCGCATCCTCCAGAATTTTTCCGTACCCTAAAGCCACGAGCCTTTCCCGAACTTGCTCAAGAGCAGGACTCAAACGCGGAATTTCCCGCTCCGGCTCCTTCTGCATTTGCGCCTCCGGCTCCGCCGACTGCCGCGCCTGATAGCTGGCCTCCAGCTTGTCGGAAAGCGACTGACCCCGCTCCGGCTCCTGCGGCCTTTGCGCCTCCCGCTCCGCCGCCTTGCGCGCCTCGTAATCGGCTTCCAGCCTATCGGAAAGCGACCGATCATCCGACCGCTCGGAAGGCGGCTTTTCCGCCTCCATCGCCTCCCTGATAGCTTCCTGCCGCTCCCGCTCCATATCCCGGTAGATCTGCTTAAACATGACTCCTACCCCTTCCCATTAGCCGCGTAGATGCATCGGCAACGTATTGATGATGTCCCGCTTCTCGACCCCCGCCCGGAGGCATTGCGACAGCGCGGAGAACGGCACGGCAAGCAAGGTGTCCAGTTCCCCCGGCATCACGAGCGGCGCGGGTTGAGCGGAATAGCTCGCCCCGAAGCTGGCCGTCCTCGACACCGCTTCCCCGACCTTCGCGGCCTGCTGGTCGGAGACGGCGGCGGCGTTCCGCGCTACAGCTTCCGTCGTGATGGAGTCCGAAAGCCTCCCGGATTCCTCGCGGCTTCCGTAGCTCCCCAGAGCCGTGAAGCCCTGCGGCCTCGGCGCGTAGCCAAGTCCGATCTTCTTGACCGCCCATTCATAAGTTCCGGGCGAAGACTGGAACATCACAAAGCTTCGAGCGGCGTTAAGAAGCTTCTGCGCTCCGTCATCGCCCAACTTGGAAACGATCCCCTCAATAGTCTGCGTGCTGTATACTAGGCACAGTCCAAGACTTCTTGCAACAGGCGCAATCTGGTCATCCTGTTCCGTCAAGATTTCTTGAGCCTCGTCAATGATTACCGCCGTGCGTTGCTGCCAATTGTTGTCGCCACGATCATAGGCGGCGCGGTAAACCCTCAATTTGGCAAGCGCGGAAAGGATCTTGCCCGCCGTGCCGTATCGGCTGGCCGGAACGTCGATAGCAACGATCTTCCCCGACAGGCATTCGGCTGGGTCGACTCCCTCTTCCGCCCGTCCCCATGCGATCAGATCAGGATGCGCCAAGATGATATTCAGCCATCCGCTTACCGTCTTTTCGATGTCGCCCGCCAGCTTCGGCGACCGCTCGACCTCGGCAGGGAGATCCTTCATGAAATACATCATGGCAAGCTGAACGCTGGCATTGTTCCTGACGATATCCTCCGGCACCGCCGACAGGCATTCATCCTGATAACGCTTGTCCGCCAGCACGCGGCGAATGCCATCGATCGTCCATTCTCCGCCCGCCCATGCGAGATAAGCGGCGTGACGGAAAGCGACTTCTCCGCTCTGCTTCCAAAAGTCTTCTTTCTGACCAGCCGCCGCGATTTCAAGAATGGCGGTTACGACTTCGATAGGCTGCAAGCCCTTGAGCAAAGCCCACGTTACCGACGTTCCCGGCGCGATATGAAGCACCTTGCCGGAGCCGCCGAAACGCGCCGCGACCTCTCCCGGCAAAGCGGCCTTGCCGTCCAAGATCAGCATCCCGCCGCAGTCCTTCTCGATCCATTGCGACACAAGCGGGAGAATGACGGAAGACGTTTTGCCAGATCCCGACATGCCGTAGACGATCAGGTGCGTAGCGAGATCGCTGACGGAAACCGCGAAAGGCTGTTCCGGATGCCCGCCGAAAACGTCGCCTCGACGCGCCAGCATGCCCGTTCCCGTTCCGATTTCGATAAGCTCCGACGTGTCCCGCCTTGCGTTGTCCCTCTGCGCCTTGTGAGCCTTCCGGATCGTCCGCGACCAAATTTCGCCGCCCGAATAATCGTAGGCGGGCGCGTCTCCGGTGTGCATCCGCTCCGACGACATTTCCGCCGCCCTGACGCTGACAGGACGCGCCGACCCAAGCATGTAGAACGCGAAAGCTCCAAGCGCAAAGGCGTTCAACCCCGCACCGATAGGACCGCCGATCAGAAAGCCCGCGACGACGACAGAGAACAGGATGGACGCGAAAATCAATTCATTCCGGGCGGTGAGAAGCCAAGAGCCGGAAACGTCCGACAGGACGACTGCGCGACTCATCGGCACGAAGTCCGCCGTCCAGTCCGACCAAAAAGCATACGGCTTCCGAATGTCTTCCGGGATGCTTTTGTCGTCTCCGTCCAGCTTGAAAACGCCGTCCGCCCATTCCTCCGCCTCTCTTCTGATGCTCGGCTTATCGGACATTCTGACGGTGAGAAAGCCCGCGAACTTCAGCCACAGGAAAGGCGACAAGATCAGCGCGGCAAGGATGACATACCACGGCAAGCCTAGCCCGCTGCCGACCCATGATCCGGTCAAATTGGCCGACCAATTGGACAATCCTCCTTGCCCGGTAATAGACTTCAGCGCGTCCTGATACTGCCCGCCTTGCGTCCTGCTGATACGTGCGGCCTCGTCGTTCTTCCGCTGCTGCTCCGCCGCTTCCTTTCTCGGATCGTAGCTCGGAGCGGGAGCCTGAACCGCGCCGCCTTGAGCCGCCTTGTACTTGTCTCCGTATAGCCGTTCGCATTCCTGAATTTTCTCCACCCCGCCGGGAATGCCGTAGAGTCCCGGCTGACAATCGCTCGGTACTCCGGGAATGCGCGAAACCTCGGAAGGATCATAGTAAGAGCGGGGAGGCTCCATGCTTTGAGCATTTACCGCGCATGTAGAAACGCTGAGAACGACCAGAACCGCGCCAGTCATCCATAGAACCGACCGCGCCTTTTCCGCCGTCAGAAGCGCATGACGAACCGACGCGACACGGTTTCTCATCCGCCGACCGTCCAACCAATCGTCAAGCGGCTTGTCTTCCGGATCGACCTGCCAAACGAACTTAGGGAAAGTCCGAAGGAATTTACCGCCCATTGCGTATGTAGTGAAGGAACCGCCAAGAGAGCTTAGGGACTCAAGAACCCTGAACCGTACCGATGCCATTTTAAAACCTGCCTCCGATCAAAGAGCCGTCAATTCCAAACGCTTCCGTGGAAACATCGGGTTTTAACGGTATGAAAACTAAAATGGTGAAGATGCCCCATTGTGTCAAGAAAAATAGTCAGAATATAGGCGGAAAAAAAGGCGCATATACGGGCGGTGTAGAAGGCGGATAAATAAACGCTATGCGGCGCATAGATCCGTCAAAAAATTTTGCCATAGACGCTATGACAGGTCGCATTTCGTCGTGACATGGTCGGAAAAATCGTCGGAAAAATTCTTGAAATGTAAATGATTGCAGTTTATATATCGTCGCATCAATCCTTGATCGGAGGTCGGAGAAAATGGCACCACGTACCGTAGATATCTCGGCGTTCAACGCGGAAGCTTTCGAAAAGCTTTTGATGGAAGAGGCGGAAAGGCATGAAAGCGGCGTCGGTAAAATGTCGCCTGTCCATGCGGAACTGATGAAGCATAAAGAGGTGATCCGTCGCGCTTTAGGTGCGGGAGTCGGAACGCGGCGCATCACGCAACTCCTCAACCAGTCTGGAATGGAAGTCGGGGAAACGTCGGTAAAAACCTTCATTTCGTCGCATATGAAGGGTGAAGGAAAGCACGCAAGCGGTCGTAAAAAGAGCGCAAAATCAGGCGGAAAGTCGGTCGGAACTGAAGGCGGATCTTCTGCCCCTTCTTCTTCTGATCAAGGTCAGAAAAAGCCAGAAGTCTCGGCGGAAGAAGACGATAAGATGACTTTCGTGGAAGACGATAGAGACGGCATTAATGACTATCTGAATGGAGCGGACGAACAGGCGATTGAAAGACGGTAAAACCGTTCATGACTTGCCGAAACGAAAGCGCATTTTCAGGCGGACGTTTCGGCAAAGTCCCGGCGCAAGAATGAGCCTCCATCCCACAAAATCTTAAGCGGAGTGCAGGTCATGACAGGTCGGAAAAAAGTTTATGTATCGTCGGAAATTTTCGTAACCGCCGCGTCTTTCGACAAGGATTCATTGGAAGATTGTTCGATCACGTTATCGGCTATTGGCGTCAGATGGTTGGGCGAAAAAACGGCGGATCATGCGGCGGGAAAACTCTATGTATGTAGCGGAGTGGCAAGCCTCGACAGTCGTAAAAACGTCACGTTTCCCGCCGTTAGCTCGGTCGTAAAAGTCGATATAGAAGGATGGGATACGGGCGATATAAGAGCGTTTGCGGCGACTCTAAGAAGAGGATCGTCAGACGATATCGGGCCTTTTGTCGCTAGCGTGGTGGACGGAAAAACGCTACTCAAATGGACGTTTGTTTATCAATCTTCGGACGGATCAAGGGACATCTGGTCGGCGGCTCCGAACGGCGGGGAAGGGCGATAAGATGGAAAACGGCAAACCAGAAGATGAGACGGAAAAGGAAAAGCCGTTCGTCAGATACGATGAAATGTATTCTACGGGACACGTCGCAAAAACATACGGCGTGTCACTCCCGACAGTCAGAAGGTGGATCAAGGTTTATGGTATCGGCGGTAAGATCGGGGGTCACTGGAAGGTTATCCCTTCGAAGCTTGAAAAGTTGATTGAGCGTCTGAAAAAGGAGCGTCTGCCGCCGTTCGACAGGTGAAAGGACGGACGGAAAAACGGTCGGATAGAAGGGCGGGAACGGAGACGTTTCCGCCCTTCGGCGTTTCCGCCGCCAGCCCGCCGCCGCCGTCCGCCGCCGCCGTCCGCTCCGGCACGTCCTGCCGCCTCTCCCGCCGCCTCCTGATGGCCTCCGGCCTTCTGCCCCTCCGTCCCTGCCCGTTCCCGCTCCGGCGCATCCTGCGGCCTTCCTGCGGCCTCGGCGCGGCTTCGATCCGGCAAACCAGGCGGCGGCCGCGGCTTGGCTCCGGCTCACTTTTCTTTCGTATCCCTCCACCTCCTGTTTTTCTACCTATGCACGCCGTTTTCGACCTTTTCCGGGCCTTTCCCTCTGCAAAAGAAAGGCAGGTTGAACAAGTTTATAATAAGAAAACCTATAGATGCTGTTTTTCCGGTTTTTTGAAGGATGGATGCCTGACTTCTCCCTTGAAAAGGGAAAAAGCTTGCAATTCCTAACAACTTTGTGATGCACCACTTTTTAGAGAGGTAGAAAAAAACCGGGTTTCAGCCCGAAAAGTGCCGTTTTAGGGGGGGTGAAAGTGACACTTATTTTGGAAAAGTGACGCTGAAAGGCCAAAAAGTGACACTTTGGGAAAATGGATTTTGTATCTTAAACCCTTGAATTTCCTAGGTTTTCAATGAAAAAAGTGACACTTATGACACTTTGAGACTGAAAAGGTATATAGATTTGGCAAAAAACCACAACTGCACTTATTAGGAGAACAATTATAAAGTGTGGTTGTGGTGTTTTGCTCCTAAGAAAGTTTGTCGGGTGCCCAAAGTGTCATAAGTGTCACTTTTTCGATATATCGAGACGGTTTAGATGTTGATTCACAAGCGTTTTTCGGATCGGAAGGACGCAAAATCCGACGGTCGAAAGTGTCACTTTACCGCCATTTCTGGCGGTTTTCAGGACTCTGAAAATGTCACTTTTGCCAGAATGAGGCCGTTTTCACGGTAGGAATAAATATACGCTCTTTTAACGAGCGGGAAATTTTGGTGAAATTCCCTTTATAGGGGAATTTTATACCACTTATTGCTGTGCGTAATGATTGCTGAACATAACCTATTAGCTACTTTAAAGAGAATGCGCTCACTCTTATAAAGGGAAAAACTTTTGGAAAATTATCCAAAATGAAAAACAGCCCCAAAACAGCTTAAATCGCATTTTAGAAAAAAGTTTCGTTTGATTCTCAAGTCGACTTGACATGCAAAGTGAAAGCATCTATCTCTATCGAACGGCTGAAACAGCGCATTCAGGAAAGATTTCCGAAATGGTGGAACTGGAAGAACTGGTCTCCATCCCGGAGGCGGCGAGGAAGACGGGTCTAAGCCCGGATACCTTGCGGACTTGGATAAAGAAGAGGCGTTTCGGAGGCGCGGTCGGGAAGCATCTCGGACGGGCTTATGTGGTGAATGTCCGGGCGGTGGAAGAAATCATACGCGGCGCAAACGGAGGCGCAAAACCGGAGTAGAAAAACAAAAACCCCGCATGGATAGCGGGGCTTTTGGACGGCGGCAAAGCCGTCAGGCTAGGTATGATCTGACAGTCAATACATAGCCCGACTCGCTCCGACGTTCAAGAGCCAACAGCCTATCTATGCCTAAAAATAGGCGGCAAAAAATGGCTAACGTAGTCGAGTTGGTGGGCGGAAGAGAGTCGGAAATTTTGGCGGCTCTCGGTATCGAACCGGACGCAAGCGGGGCGCATATCCGCTGCCCCTATCCCGATCATGAAGACGTGCATCCGTCGTACCGTTGGATCGCGGGCGAAGCTAAGGCGGTCTGCACCTGCCGGAGCAAGCACGGCATCATTGATGTAGTGATGAACGCCAAGGGGCTTGATTTCGCGTCGGCGGCTCGGTGGATCGAAGGCGTTTTATCGGGCGGGAAAACGGGCGGATTTGACAGGCTTAGAAAGGCGGTCGAGCGCAAACCCGAAAAGGGCGCGTTCTCTGCTCCCGATAAGCTTCTTTCCCCTCCCTCCGACCGTGGCGCGTCCGATCTGGCGCGGGCTTACCTTGCGGCGCGTCTCG
>ENA-OOKF01000131-OOKF01000131.1-human-skin-metagenome-genome-assembly--contig:-NODE-131-length-9774-cov-15.551806_pt1 | contig 9774 bp, 7 predicted proteins | sample MGYA00248881_ERZ501000 | MGnify/ENA primary metagenome ERZ501000 (study PRJEB25958, sample SAMN03398534) | human skin metagenome | study: EMG produced TPA metagenomics assembly of the Human Skin...
TAAAATAGGTAGGCACAGTTTGGGCGGATGCCTGGGTGGTGCTGTAGGATGAAGGCGAGTAATTTGTTACTGCCACTTCGCATGTCCATGGGAGTGGTGGATAGCCATATTTGTTGGGGGTTGATAAGGGGGTTCATTGTAGCCCTCGCAGTAATTCAATAAGGCTGTAATTGTCAATTTGGTCGATGGTGAGTTTTATGGGCGTCCCGTTATGGCTGGGAATTTGTAGTTCTACGCCTGTGATGGTTTGAGCTAAGGCAGTTGCTTGTGGTGTTTGTTCGTGATGGCTTCTAGATTGCAGGGTGATAGGCAGAAAGACAGGCTCATGTTCAATGAGGTTAATATCGAAGTTTGGGTTGGCTAATGGTTGAGTTGCTGCGATTTTCTCGTCTCTGGCAGCTTTTATCCATTTCTGCAATAAGTTTGGGTTAATGCCATGACCTTGAGCTAGCCTCGCTATCGAGCGTTCGCCTGTTAAGGCTTGTTCTACGAGATAGGCTTTGAGCTCTTTGCTGTACGTTCGTCGCTTCGGTTTGGTTATGTCTATTTGTGCCATTCTAGTGCCCACTTCATTTTTTAGTGGGCACTATCTCTTATTTTTTAGGACTGTGATAGATAGAATGGTCGGATGCTTACAAATAGATTTGAGTGGTGACTATCAAACAAGTATTATAACTTTAAGAATTTAATTATAACAATTTCAAAACAGGAAAATTGCTTGATTTATGACTTATGTCCAAAATAATCTAAATGATTAATATTAATCTAATAAAGTTAACAACTGATATTATTTTAGAGCTTGATAATATGTCTAGAATTACCTTACCAAAGAATGCACTTGAAAAAATCAAAATTGGTCAAGCTTTTGCTGAATATGACATTATTAGAGATGACCAAAATCTCTTTGTGACAACACCAGCTACATTAGCTGCCTTTTCACACGATGCTGGTAAATGTTTCTTTATAGGTCGACGAGGTGCTGGTAAAACAGCAATTACTTACGAATTGCAAAGAAAATTTCCAAATAATACAATCCCTATTACTCCTCATATTTTTGATTTATTGAGTCTCCCTCTTGAAAATGAGGAATTTAAAGATACACGGAAAAGAGCTTTTAAATCTTTAATGCATACTATGGAGCGAGCACTAATTGATGAAGCTGTTAGACATTTATTAGAAACAAAGAAAATTAGTTTAAACAATTTGCCCACCACTATTTCCAAAGAAAGAAACTTAATTGAAGATTGTAGTTTTGATCAAAGGATACTGAACTTAACTGAAGAAATTTTTGATGCTTATTCAAAATCACAAGATAAACTTTGGTTACGTCAAATCAATCGTAGTCGCGATCTTAATAATGAATTAAATAGTTTTGGAAACATCAATTCTCCTGTCCTTCTTCTAATTGATAGATTAGACGAGGCTTGGGATGGTTCTGAAACTGCTTTAATATGTCTAATGGCTTTAATGCATGCTTCTGTAAGATTATTTGCTGAAAGCAGAGTCGTAAGACCTTATATTTTCATCAGAGAAAATATTTATGAAAGAATTAGGGCATTAGATAATGAATTTTCAAGGCTTGAAACCTCGGTCGTTTTTTTGGATTGGTCAGACTCAAAACTGGTTGAGTTAGTTGAAAGACGTTTAGTTAGACCTTTTACCGCTAAACCAAAATTGGGTGGTGAAGCATGGAGCTACTTTTTTGAAGATAATGAATCTAACCAAAGCATCAATACAGTTTTGAGATTGTGTCAACATAGACCTAGAGACCTAGTAATGCTTACTAGCTATGCAATTGATTCTGCCATAAGTAATGGTAATCAGAAAATTAGTGCAGAAGATATTGAAACTGCTTCTAAAAGATATAGTACTAGTAGATTGAAAGATTTAGGAGATGAATTTGCAGAAAATTATCCGAATATCGCTCTGGTACTTGAATCTTTCTATGGTTTAGGTAATGAATATACTGTTGTAGGTATCGAGGATTTTATTGCAAAGTTACTTGTTGATGAAAAAATTAAAAAATACTGTAATAGTTGGTTCTACAACTATACTACTTCTTTTAGGTTTGTTGAATTATTCTTCAGTATAGGTTTTCTAGGATTAAAACGTAAAAACAAAACTATTTTTAAAGAAACTGGTAAGGAAACAAATGCCAAATTACCTATTGAGTCTGACACTCATTTTGTGATTCATCCCACATATCAACCAGCGTTAAATTTAAGACCTATCTTAATACAACAGTTGAGTAGTGACACCCATATTAAAAATGAAGGTTTATTAGAAGACTTACCAGATAATTACAGACTTGATAGTTATAAAGAGGAATTGAAAGACACTCTTGAAAAATTACAGAAATTGCCATTGGGGCATCCAGGTGCAAGCGATTTTGAGGAGCTTGTTGGAAAAATTATTCAACTCTGCTTTTTTAGGTCATTAAGTAATGTTCAGCCAAAATGTAGAACAGTCGAAGGTGCTATTATAAGAGACTGGGTCGCTTCTAATCGAGCTCAAGCTGGTTTCTGGAATATGATACAAAACAAATATGGTGCAACGCAAATCATCTGGGAATGTAAAAATTATGACACTCTAAAATCAGACGATTTTCATCAAATGAATTACTACTTAAACGATTCTTCAGGTAACTTCGCGGTGATAGTTTTTAGAGGAGAAGAATTGAAAGATTCTTATTTCAATCATATAAGAAATATTGCTCATCAAAACAGAGGGGGGATGGTGCTAATTCTTACACAAAAGGACTTGGAAGTATTCTTAAGGCAAGCAATTAAAGGAATGGCAAAAGAATCACATATCCAAGATAGGTATGATTTTCATGTGCGACAAATTTAGATTGATATCAGTATATATACTAAAATTATTTAGCGTTTCTATTTTAATCTATAGAGCAGCTTGATATGAAAAATCAAAATAAGCTTAAACATCATTTTGTTCCTCAAGGTCTATTAAGGAATTGGTACTCCAGAGATGAGAAAGGGATGAATGGTTTGAAAAAAATATCCAGAAAGCCAAATAATACTAGGTTGTGTTGAACATTCAAAGCTTCAGCCAATGATAAGCAAAGGCTAGAGCGACCAAATTCTCATAATTACGGGCAGTGTTCAAAAAACTGTGTCATTCCCATAAACTGTCAAATAAAACAGGAATGACACCATGCAAAACTTTGACTTGAACGAAGCCTTAAAAGCGATTCAATCAGGAAAGCCTATTACAGGCAGTGATGGGGTACTAGCTCCACTCATCAAACAACTTACCGAAGCTGCCCTATCAGCTGAGATAGACAGCTACCTTGAGCAGAATCCTACTGGCAACCGCCGTAATGGCTACAGCAAAAAGACCGTTAAATCAGCCGTTGGTAGCTTTGAGCTTGAAACACCAAGAGACCGCAATGGCGAATTTGAGCCTGAGCGAGGAAATAGCGAAGCATCGCTTCGCCCGAGCGCAAGACGAAGGCTATGCCTGAGTGACTGGTTAAGAAGCACCAAACCAAACTTACGCCTGAGATTGATAACCGCATTCTCTCTCTATTCTCGCATGGCATGAGCTATGGGGCAATCAAAGACCACATCGCTGAGATTTACCAATTGGAAGTCTCTGAAGCCACCATCAGTAGTATCACTGACCAGCTTATCCCACAGCTTAAAGCATGGCAATCCCGTCCTTTGGACAGCGTCTATCCGTTTGTCTGGCTCGATGCCATCCACTACAAGGTTAAAGACGAAGGGCGCTATGTCAACAAAGCGGTTTACACGCTGTTAGCACTGAACACCGAGGGTCGCAAAGAACTCATTGGGCTATACTGCTCTGAAAGCCTACTCGAGCATAGCTCTCGCCTTGCGCTCGGGCGAAGCGATGCTTCGCTATTTCCTTGCTCAGGCGCAAACTACTGGCTGTCGGTACTCACTGATTTGCACAATCGTGGCGTACAAGATATTCTGATTGCCTGTGTCGATGGCTTAAAAGGCTTCCCTGAAGCCATACAGGCTATCTTTCCTAATACCGAGGTGCAACTATGTGTGATTCACCAAATCCGTAACAGTATTCGTTATGTTGCAAGTAAAGATCAGAAAGCTTTCATGCGTGATTTAAAGCCTGTCTATAAGGCAATCAATAAAGATTCGGCTGAACTGGCTTTAGATGAGCTTGATAGACTCTGGGGCAGTAAGTACCCTGCTGTGATTGCTTCTTGGCGAGACAAATGGCATTTGCTTTCTGCTTATTTCAAGTACCCCGATGCGGTCAGAAAGCCGATTTATACAACCAATGCGGTTGAAGCGGTACATCGCCAATTTCGTAAGCTAACTAAAACTAAAGGGGCTTTCCCTAATGAAACCAGCTTGCTTAAACTTTTATATGTTGGTATGTTAAATGCGTCGGAGAAATGGACAATGCCAATTAACAATTGGGGACAAACAATGATGCAGTTGTCTATCCATTTCCCTGGTCGATTAGATGCTGTAATGAAACTTTAATTTATCGTGACACAGTTTTCTGAACGCCCTCAAAATATTGTAACAATAGGATTTGAATATGTACCCGATAAATTCTTATGAAGGCTTGAAAAATTTCTTACATTTTCCTAATGATACAGATAATCCTTATTCAAGAGTATTATCTCAATTCAAGTTATTTGGGATAATTGTTTATGACCCAAATTTACACAATGATTTTCATCAATTACTCCAAAATGGATTTGAAAGATTTGACAGGCATACTGGTGATAAAGTCTTATATTTTACGACAGCTCAGCCACCTGAAGGTTGGCATGAGCGTAATAACTATAGGTCTTACCATACTGTATTAGAAAATCTCAACAAACCCAATAATGAAAAAGATTCTACAATAGATGTCTATGGTTTCTGTAACTATCTTGAATTGGATTTTAATAATTTACCACTTATACTTCTTTCAGACAATTTAAATTCAAGAAAATTCATTTCAATCAAAACAAATGTTCAACTCTTAGCAGAACAATTTGAATTAATTAGTGAATTTTGCGATAGAGTAAGAACACCATTTAATATAGAAACCGACTTAGATTTTAAAAATCTTGTTAGAAACTTAAATGATGGGCAAAACAATTTCTATATAAATAGGGCTGCTTCAATAGCAGAAGCAATGGTTGATTTATTTACATTAGAAGATGAAAATCTTCAAGAGAAAGTATTTAAAGAATTTATCGAAAAAATGAATCGTCGTATTAATTATTTTAGAAGTAAATTAAGAGAAAACGAAGAAAATCAGTTTGCCTATGAGAGAATTGAACAGTTAGCTATATTTTTTGCAACAAGCCTAGCTAAATTTTGCTCAAGAAGATATGGGAATACCAACCATGTCATTGAATTAAGTGATGGCTATGAGTATGAAAGTTATCTCTTGCAAGAAACCGTAAACTCAATTCAAGATTTTTTAATAAACAATCTTGGTAAAGTAGATTATTCTGTAGGTGTCATTCCGATAAGCAAAATTTTTGAAATAGAGGTAAATCTATCTTTTGTCCAGTATATAAGAAAGTCATTACATATAGAAATGCCAACCTATTTTAATAAATTTTACCCATCATCACAGGATTATAGCATTCGTATATCCTCAAAAGCCCCATATATAAACTTTAATCAAAAAACCAAATCAAATGGTTTTTTACCTCCAGGAATAGGGCAAACAAAATTTATTGTTAATTACTATTATCGTAATAACGATTTACCAAAGAGCTTTAACTCTAATTTTCAAGATTTTTTACGACAATGGGATAAAATTCATGAGATTAGAAATAAGGCAGCCCACAGTTCGATAGTTAATATTGATGATTATAATAAGGTGCTCAATGCATTTGAAAGACTCGAGACTGAAGGATACGCTAAAAAAATCATTGATTTAAAAAATCAAATTCGAGAAAAATAACCCGATTCGTATGAATAAAACCACACCCCACCAACTCAAATACCTTGCTTGGGAAATCACCAAAAAACGAACTGCATCGGACAATGACAGACTCTCACAATCCTTATTTGATGCCCAAGTTGACGTCAATCCGCACCAAATCGAAGCAGCACTTTTCGCCCTAAATAATCCTTTAAGCCGTGGTGTCATACTCGCCGATGAAGTCGGTCTTGGAAAAACCATCGAAGCGGCATTGGTACTCTGCCAATACTGGGCAGAATCTCGGCGTAACCTGCTGATTATCGCACCAGCCGCCTTGCGTAAACAATGGGGACAAGAATTACAAGATAAATTCAACTTGCCTGTCCAAGTATTGGACTTTATCACCTGGAAGAGACTACGTCAGCAAGGTATATATAACCCCTTTGACAATAAAAAAATCTCGATTGTATCCTATAATTTTGCTATGCGAATGGAACATGAAGTTAGCAAAATTGCATGGGATTTAGTGGTCATTGATGAGGCACATCGATTGCGAAATGCTTATCGTGCCAGTAACAAAATTGGCACTAGTCTCAAAAAATCACTGATTGGTCGCAAAAAACTACTACTGACTGCAACACCACTCCAAAACTCACTAATGGAGCTGTATGGACTTAGCACCGTCATCGATGAACATCTATTTGGTGATGATAAAACCTTTCGTCAGCAGTTTGTCCAACATAACAATAACGAATCGCTCAAACGCCGTTTGGGTGAATTTATGCAACGTACCCTGCGTAAAGATGTACTGGAATATGTACCCTATACCAACCGTCATGCCTTGACTGTTCCCTTTACACCCAGTGATAAAGAACAACGCCTATATGAGCTAATTAGTGCCTATTTGCAACGTGATTTTAGTTATGCCTTTCCACAACAACAACGCCATCTAATCGCCATTATCTTGCGTAAGCTGTTGGCATCGTCCACGCCAGCCGTGATAGCCACGTTAGAATCAATTCGTAAGCGCCTACAAGCGATGGTCGATGAACAAACGCTTGATGAAGATTGGCTCAGTAACTTTATTACTGAAGATGACCTAGACGAAGAACTGCTCGAAGAAATCGACATTGAAGAAGGTGAAAATACCCCTGTCGATATGGACTTACTCAACGCAGAAATCGCTGAGATTGACACTTACCTAGAACTTGCCCGCCAAATCCATGAGGATGAAAAATCATTTGCTTTGCTCACTGCCATTGAGCTAGGCTTCGCTCGAATGTTTGAAATGGGAGCAAGCCGAAAAGCCGTTATCTTTACCGAGTCACGGCGTACCCAAGATTATCTAATGGAATTTTTGCAAGCCAACGGTTTTGGGGGTAAGGTTATCGCCTTTAATGGTACAAATAGCAGCACCGTCAACACAGGCATCTACCAAAAATGGCTCGCCAAGCATATTGGTAGTGACAGAGTAACTGGCTCGCCCGCCATTGATAGACGCACTGCCTTGATTGATGCGTTTAGGAATGAAGCTGATATATTGATTGCCACTGAAGCAGCGGCTGAAGGGGTAAACCTACAGTTTTGTTCTCTGGTAATCAATTATGATTTACCTTGGAATCCACAACGAGTCGAACAGCGGATTGGTCGCTGTCACCGCTATGGGCAAGCATTTGATGTGGTTGTAGTGAACTTCTTAAACGAGCGAAATGCCGCTGACCAACGTGTATTAGAGTTATTAACTGAAAAATTTGCACTATTTGATGGCGTGTTTGGCGCATCTAATGAAATATTAGGTACAATTGAAAGTGGGATTGATTTTGAGCAACGTATTGCCCAAATCTATGACCAATGTCGCACGCCCGAAGAAATTGAAGCCAGCTTTGCCAAACTTCGAGAGGACTTGCAAAATCAAATCAACCAAAAGATGCAAGAGACTCGTGAATTACTGCTCAAGCACTTTGATGCCGATATTCATGATTTACTCAAAATCCAAAAACAACGAGCCGAAGAGCAACTTGACCGTATCAGCCAATTTTTTTGGCTGATTACCCGAGCGATGCTTGAATCCTTTGCTACTTTTGCTAAAAGCGAATTAAGATTTGAACTTCATACTTCCCCTATACTCGATATCAAAACAGGTCGCTATCAACTGATTCGTAAAGGCGATAGTATACCAGAACAGACCTATATCTACCGTCTAACGCATCCGCTCGGTGAGTATGTGCTTGACCAAGCCAAGCATTTAACGACACCCAACGTCACGATTGAATTTGACTACAGCCATTATCCACAGAAAGTCTCAAGTCTTGATAATCTTATCGGACAATCGGGCTGGCTTGCAGTCAATGTCTTGACCTTACAATCATTTGATATCGAAGAACATTTAATTATTACGGCAATGACTGAGGCAGGCGAGGTGCTTGCTCCCGAAGTGTGTCAAAGGTTGATGCGATTGGACGCTCAAGTTATCAATACCCCGATTGATATAAATCAATCTACTTATACTGATAAATTCCTGCCAACCATTGATTTGCAACGACAATCTACGCTCAGTCAAGCTCTAGAAGCCAATCAAATTTTCTTTAAGAAAGAACAAGATAAGATTGACCAATGGGCTGAAGATAAACTAAAAGCCGTCGAACTGGCACTTGAGGATATCAAAGTAAAGGTCAAAAGCTTGCAACGTGAAGCTCGTCAAGCCAGCACCATTGAGGAACAGCATCAAAAAGCTGAAGCTGTTAAGCAAGCCGAAAGAGAGCAGCGTAAAATGCGTCAGAGGATTTTTGATGTGGAAGATGAGATTTCAGCACAACGGGATGCTTTGATTAGTAGCCTTGAAAATGCCCTACATCGAAAAAGCTCAAACGAGCAGTTATTTTTGATTCAATGGTCTATCAGGTAAAACAAATGTGATAATAAATTAAACATTTGTCTAAAAAATTATGGGGGAATAAAATGTCATTTATACAAGCCAAAACGACTTTCGAGAATATTACGAATCAAGTGTGGACTAATTTAGAAGCTGCATATGATAACGAATTAACTTTTCGTGAAACTACTATATCCGATTTGATTTTCCTGTATTTGAAACAACAAAATTTATCATATGTTATTCTTGAACCAACTAAACATAGTGATGAAAAGCATCAAGGTACAGATTGGGAATGGTGGATTGGAAGTCCCAAATTAGGTTGGCTAAGATATTCAGTACAAGCCAAGATTTATTCCAGTAAGTCTAGAAGTTATGAAAGCCTTGATCATAATATTAATAAAATTTATCAAATTGATATTCTCAGAAATTATAGTTTAAGAAAATCAGCAATTCCAATATATGCTTTATATAACTATGTTAATTGGAATGATGAAATTGATATATATAAAATAAATAGCAAAAGTAAAAAGAAATTATTGAAAGAAACTGTAAAAAAGCAATTGTTGTCAAAGCACAATTGGAAAGATTTGGGAGTTACAATCACTCCTTTGAATAATATTCAAAAATTAATACAGCCAAGAAAAAACAAAATTAAAGATACTTTTAATAACTTTTCTTATCTTCATGGTTTTTCAAATACCATTAGTCTGCCTGAAATACTTGAATATTCAAGTAAATATTTAAATGACTTATACTATCAAAAAAAACCAATATTCAATTTAAAAAAATTTTTTAATTTAAATACAAATATCAAAGTTTATAGCAACATGAATATTGGTCAATTACTAGAAGAAAGTTATGCAGGATTAGTTTTCGATGAAGCTACTGATGCTATCGTATTACCATCTCGAATTATGATTATTAGAAGCTGTATTCACAAGCATAAATTTCTTAACAATTGCCCGATATGAGCAATTTTAATAAAAGATTCAGCAGATAAAACCGTAATTTCAAAATCT
>ENA-OOKF01000132-OOKF01000132.1-human-skin-metagenome-genome-assembly--contig:-NODE-132-length-9710-cov-4.377835_pt1 | contig 9710 bp, 15 predicted proteins | sample MGYA00248881_ERZ501000 | MGnify/ENA primary metagenome ERZ501000 (study PRJEB25958, sample SAMN03398534) | human skin metagenome | study: EMG produced TPA metagenomics assembly of the Human Skin...
AACGGCCCCCGGCCCCGCCGGAAATAACTTTTCTACTCGAAAAGGGGAGAAGAGAGTCTAAAAGAGACCCCTTACGGGGGTGGGGTGACAGCACAAGAATGCGCACGTCATGCAGCGCCCAGACCGACGCCCAGCCTCGGTGGCGATCGCCGACTCGCCACGAGGCGAACCGCTCGGCCCGGGTGCGTTGGCGGCCCCGGAGGACCTCGGTGGCCAGACCGAGCAGCCGCAGGGCGGTGTCGGCGCGCTGAACGGTGCGGACGGAGTAACCGGTATCGCAGGCAAGGCGTTCGTTGGTGGGTCGACTGTTGCGGCCGGTGCCCCAGTCGGCGTAGCGGGCGCGGGCCTCGGCGACGCGCACCAGGGCCCCCAATGAGATCGGGTTGCCCGGCATCACCGGTCGGACCTTGGTGTCGTAGTGGCTGTAGTAGGCCACGGGGACAGCGACCCGCGCCCACCGCTGTTCGCCGGTAAGCCAGCACGGAACACCGGCGTAGGCGTCCTCGCCGACGTCGAGCTGGATGGCGGCCGCCGCGCGGCCGTTGAGTTCCTCGGAGAGCTGGCGCAGCAGCTGCGCAGGCTCGACCGGGGCGGTAGGGCGCCGGCGACGCGACCGGGTGCGGGCGGTGCCGCGGCGCGGCCGTGTGGTGGTGCAGCCGCGATACGGGCGCTCGGCGCGCCCGGGTCCCGAAAAATTGTGAACACGATGCGCAACAACTGGTGCTACAAGAAGACGTGCGCTACCGTGAGAGGTGTCTTCCACGACAGCTCCCTAAGGCTATGGGCGGCAGCAGTAACCGAGCTGGTAACTCGGACAACTTGAGATGGCGTTCACCCTCGGACTGGTAATCCGGGGGTTTCGCCGTTTCTGGGGCTGCCGTGCGTTATTCAGATGTCAATAGGGCGAGCTGATTCGGGGTGGTAAGCCCCGCGTCAGACTTCGCGGTCCTATGCGCTGGTCTGGAGCGGCAGCACCTCCTGGCGGTCGAGTTCGCGGACGTGCTCGGGGAGACCGACGTGCAGAGCAAGGAAGTCGGCAAGGTATTGCGAGACCGACGAGACGCCGCTGTCTCGTTGTAGGCGCCGAAGTCGTTCCGAGACTTGGGAATGCGGGCGAACCATGAGCCGCTCGTAGCGACGTGCCACGACCCGCGGCTCGGTGGCCACCAGGGTCTGACGGTCGAGTTCGCGGACGTGTTCCGGTAGGCCGACGTGCAGGGCGAGCACGTCGGCGACGTACTGCGAGACCGACGAGACTGCGGACTTGGCGACTAGCTCGTCGAGCTTGCGGGAGACGTCGCGGTGCGGAAGACACATGTGCGCGCCGCGGGGACCTTTGCTTGGCCGTGCCATGCGACGCACTCTGCCAGGGTGGGCCGTTACAGTAACCTCGACACGCCGGGCTGTCGTGATACTTCTGTGACAGATGAGCAAGGCGAGGGTTACCGAAACTCCACATGCGGTCATGTCCGCCGCCCTTCGGTATCGGAGGCCGGCGCAACGTCGAACAGTGGCCGGTTGACTTCGCGCAAACCGGACGCCCGGCCGAGCAGCTGGTGCACGATTTCAGCGATAGCGGTCTCGGCGGCCTCGACATCGCTGGGGGTCAGCGCGTGGTAGTTGAGTTGCACGCGCAGGGTGGCGCTGTAGCCGTACTGGGAGATGACCGCACGGCAGCGGTCGAGACCGGCCCGGCCATAAGACAGCACTACTGAGCCAGGAGAGGGCGTGCGGATGCTGACGCCATCGGCAGCGCCCCTCGATACGGTTGGTCCGCCGAGGTCTGCGCCGGGAGGCGTGCTGGTATCGGGCGTGTTCATTCGCCGGAGATTCCGCTACGACGCCGGGCGGGGGTATTGCCCGGCCTCGACGAGACTATGAAGAGTCAAATCCGTTTCGGTGCGCAGACTTTCACGCTTGTTATCCTCGGCGTGCAGCAGCGCCCAGAGCACGTGCCGGCCGCGTGTCGACTGGCGGCTGACACTGCCGGCGCGCTCCAGGGCGACGAGCTGGCGGTACACGTGTTCGTGAACGACGGGGTAGCAGCGGTCGCTGCCATCGAGGGGTAGGTCAGGAAGTGTCCGACACAGCTGGGCGGTGCTTAGCGGCGCCGCCGCGTGGATCAAGGCCGCAAGAATGTTGGTGCGCAGCGGGTTTCGGTGTCGGCGTTGGTTGCCCATGTCGCCGCCAGCGTTAGTCGTCGGCGCCGGGCTCGTCTGCGACGTTGAATCCGCCATGGGCGGCCAGGGAGCGAAGTTGGCGCAGCGCGAATTTGCGGCCCCGCCCCTCCTTGGGGAGGTTGACCCCTGACCACATGCCTTCGGCACCGGGGGTGTCGAGGGCATCTTTGGCGCATTGCCAGCGACGCGGGCAGCCACGGCATAGAGCCTTCAGTTCCGGATCTTCGCCGCCGGCGGCCCACCGATCCGGATCGGAAATGCATGGCTGGGTGCTGTTGCGCACTACTGGTCGTTCGAGTGTCACTGTCACCGTCGCTCCTCCCACTGAGCTATCGAATGACCCGAACTTTAGCACCTAAATTTAGCAGTGCACTATCTAGCGATAAATTTCAATGATGAAGTTTTGCGCCCTCTGCGGCCCAGCACAGCCGATCAGTGTTAGCGCGTACTTCACTGGATTCGGGCCAGGATGTGCCTCGTGATGTTCCGAAATCGTGATAACCGCTGGTTACACTGGCGCGGTGGAGGAAGGCGACACAGACGACGGGATTGCCCGCGCGGGTGCCGCTGTCGCAGCTCGCCGACGTGAATTGGGGATTTCCCAGCGCGAGCTGGCACGCCAGAAAGTCATCACAGCCCCGGCGCTGATCCACTTCGAGAAGGGCCGGTCCTGGCCCAGGGAGCGCACCAGGCACACGCTGGAAGAACTTTTGCAGTGGCCGGCGGGAACGATAGCGCGCATCCGAGCCGGGGGCACGGCTGATGAAGTGGCCGCCCCGCCGCCGGATGGGTCCGAGAGCGCTGTACTGGTGGTGGATGCGCTCAAGTTGGCGCTGGCCCGTTTCGACACTGCGATCGACGATCTGCCTTCGCCATCATCACCGGACTTCGCAAAACGCGCGTCGACGATCCTGGCTGACCTGCGCAAGCTAGAGGCTCTTGCCGCGCGGGCGATGCGCCACAGCCAGGGCTCGCCGGCTGAGGTGGTCAAGTCTCTGGGACTCATTCGCGGCCGCTATGACGAACTCATGCTCAAGGCTGCGGCCCATCCGGACGCCTCACTGGGCCAGCGGCTCTACGCGGCACGGCGCCGGGCGAACTTGAGCGCCGGTGAGGCGGCCGCGGTGGGTGGGTTCTCGGCGGAGCTGGTGGAATCTGCCGAGACGGGCAAGCCGATGGACCCCGGAACCGCTGCGCGGGTGGAAGCGTTGATCGCCGAGCTCGCCGGCCCGTGACCTCTGGCCGAAATTCGTGCAGGCGGGTTTCGATGTGGGCATGAAAATGGATACATGAGAACACGTTTGGCGACTGCGTTGACATTGGCCGCCGCTGTGGCGGCGGCCCCCGCCTCGGCGTGCGCCGCTCCGGTTGGCGCCGCACCGGCAACGGCGACGGTGCTGCGCGTAGTCGACGGTGACACAGTGGACGTCCTCGACGACGCTCGCGGACGTCTGCGCGTGCGCGTGCTGGGCATCGACACCCCGGAGACAAAGCGGCCGGGTTACACCGAGGCCTGCTGGGGCCGTGAGGCCACCGAGTTCGCGACCTCGACGCTGCTGAACCGCCGGGTCGCGCTGATCGCTGATGCGAGCCAGGATGCGCACGACCGTTACGGACGCACTTATCTGCACTAGTCAATCCGGTTCACCGGGGCCGGTCATCAGTCGGAGTCTTTGGAGCCTTCGAGGGCGCGGCTGAGCTGTTGATGTGGGACAGCTCTAGCTGGATGGTCGGTGAGTTCGCGTCGGGTTACGTGGTTTTGCGGGCGGTGAGGCGTTCGACGAGGCCGAGTTTGAAGCGTTCGACGCGTTCGATGTCGAGGTTGGGGTCGTTGCGGATGTGGTTGAGGGGGCGGCGCAGGAAGTGTTCGCCGCCGAGGGGAACGGTGAACAGTTCGAGGAAGCGTTGCACGGCTCGGGCGGGGGCGACGCTGCTGCGGATGTGATCGACCAGGATGAGTTGTCCGCCGGGGCGCAGGACGCGGGTCATTTCGTTGAGGGCTTTGGTGTGGTCGGGGATGGCGCAGAGCCCGAAGGTGCAGACGACGGTGTCGAAGGTGGCGTCGTCGAACGGTAGGTGGTGGGCGTCGGCTTGTTGCAGCGTGGCGGGGTGGCCGAGGTCGGCGGCACGTTGACGAGCCAGGTCGAGCATCTGTTCGCTCCAGTCGATCCCGGTCAGCGTGACGGTGTCGGGGTAGAACTCGAGGTTGAGGCCGGTGCCGACGGCGACTTCCAGGGTGGTGCCGGCCGCTTGGCTGCAGACCCATTGGCGGGAGTCGCCGAACAGGTGGCGGTCAAAGAATCCGATTTCGCGGTCGTAGGTACGGGATTTCTTGTCCCAGTATCGGTTCCATCGGGCGGTGCGATCACCGGTGGCCATGGTTCACCTCGATTCGAGTCGGCCAGTCAGACGATTCGGGTGCGTCCGATGTGGGGAACAAACCGGCCGACCGTCTCACAGTAGTCCCGGTAGGCCTGGCCGTGGATAGCGTTGAGATAGGGCTCTTCGACGACGCGGACCTGCAGCTCGATGGTGGCCAGCAGCACGACGAACGCGACCAGGGCGAGCGGGTTGGGGGTCATCAGGGTGATGCCGGCGGCGAAGATCAGCATCGCGGTGAAGATGGGGTTGCGCACCAGCCCGAACACACCACGGAGCACCAATGTGGTGGTCTCACTGGGGTCGACGCCAATCCGCCAGGACTCGCCCATGTCGCGCTGGGCGTAGAGGGTGGCCGCGATACCCGCCACCGCCAGCACCGTCCCGCCCACCTGAATCCACGGCGCCTGCAGGAGCGCGATCGGGGTGAGGATGCCGAGCAGTTGCAGCAGCGGTGCGGCCGCCCCGGCGAGGATGGCAGCGATGAATCCGGCGCCGGCGAACCATTCCAGCGAGCCAGGCCGGCCGTGGATGCCGCGAAACCCGGTCGAGCCGGTGCGGCGGTGCTGGGTCCAGCTGCGCCAGCCGAACCCTAAGACGGCAAAGACCAGGTAGAGAACGAGCGCGGTGGCGGGCATGGGTGAACCTCCTGGCCGGACTGAGATGAGTGTCGATGTGGAGAGGGGCGGTCAAGCCGATGGATGCGGCAGGCCGCGCCTAGTTCTCGGCGAGCGCTTGATCGAAGGCCTGGGCTAGGTCTTCATAGCTGTGTGGCTGGATGCGGGTGTCGTTGAGGAAGAAGGTCGGGGTGCCCTGCACGCCCAAGGCGCGGCCGTCGGCCATGTCGAGTTGGATGCGTTCGAGGGTGGCGGGATTGGCGTAGGCCGCGTCGAACTCGGCCATGTCCAGGCCGAGTTCTGTTGCGAATCCGCGGAATACGTCATCGGCTGGGGTTTGCTTTTCACCCCACTGGGCTTGGGTGTCATACATTTTGCGATACATCGCCTCCAGTTGGCCTTGCTGGGCGGCGGCTTCCACCGCGCGGGCGGCCCGCTCGGCGTTGACGTGGGCTTGCAGCGGGAAGTAGCGGATCACGAAATTCACCCGGTCGCCGTATTCGGCCCGCGCTTTTTCGATCTCTGGGTAGACCGCGCGGCAGCCCTCGCATTCGAAGTCGAGAAACTCCACGAACGTCACCGTGCTGTCGGGCACCGTGTTGAGTCGGTGGCTGTTCTCGCGCACCACCTGCCCGGCCTCGCCGGTATCGGGCTGTGCCGTGGTGGTCGAGTCGCGGTCGCGCACTGACAGGTAGACCAGCGCCCCGATCGCCATGGCGGCGATGACGAACGCGGTGAGCAGGATGCGGCTGGTGCGCGCCATTCAGATACCTCTTTTGTGGGCGTGGACGATCTGGAACGGGGCGGCCCAGCTGCGCGCGGGCAGATGGGTGGTGACGGCCAGTCCGTGTGCGGTGAATGCGTCGGCCAGGCCGGTGCCCAGGACGTCGCGGGCGTGGGGTCGTTCGGCGAGCCGCATGTAGGTCTCGAAGATGGTGCGGGCGGTGGGTGGTGGGTCGAGGTCGATGGCGATGACCTGGCCGGCGAGACGTAGAACGCGGATGGCTTCGTCGATGGCGCGGTGGCGGATGTCGGTGGGCAGTTCGTGCCAGCCGAACACGCTCATCACCACATCGAAGGTGTCATTGCCGAACGGCAGTGCGGCGGCGTCACCTTCATGCAGCGCCACGGTACCGATCCCGGCGCGGGTGAGGTAGCGGCGGCCGACGGCCAGCATTTCCGGGGAGATGTCGAGGCAATCCACTCGTGTGCTCGGGGATTTGCGGGCGAGCAGGCGGGCGGCGTAGCCGGTGCCGCCGCACAGTTCGAGCACTCGTTTCGGTTTCTGGTCGGCGACGAGCTGGGCGAGCCGGTCATGGGGTCGGCCGGGGATGAACCGGTTGCCGGCTTCGAACAGCGGTCCGGCCAGGGCGAATTTGAGCCGGTTGCGGCCCCAGGGGCGGCTCATGTCGGCTGCCGTTCACTGGCGGTGACCGGGAGTGTCGATGTGTAAGTGCTTGGGGTGGTGGTGAATTGGTGGGCGCAGTCGGTCGAGCAGAACCACCAATCCCGGTCCTGGTAGCGGCGTCGCGCCCGGGCGGTTTCCGGGTTGATCCGCATGCCGCAGACCGGGTCGCGGGGGTAGCGGGCCTCGGTCAGGGCCAGCGTGTGTAGCGGAATCGGGGTGGTGATGCTGCGCAGCGGCGGAGCACCGATCGCTGGGGTGGACAGGCCTTGTCGGGTAGCGGCAGCCGCGATCGGGTCGGTGATCACGGCGTGGCCGGCCCCGGCGAGTGCGGTGATGCGGGCGGCGATGTTGACGGTGTGGCCGAACACGTCGCCGCCGCGGGCGATGACGGGTCCGTGATGGATTCCGGCGCGCAGCGCCAGGAACCCGTCCTCGCCGGCGACCTGCTCTGCCAGGTCGGTGAGGGTGGCCAGCATCTGGGTGGGTGTGTCGGCGGTCAACATGACCGCGTCCCCGATCGTCTTCACCAGCCTCACGCCCGGTTGTAGTGCAGCCTGTGCCAGGTCGGCAAGCCGCGCGGCGAGCTGGGCGGCTTCGTGGTCGCCGCAGATTTCGGTGAGGATGCTGTAGCCGGCCAGGTCGACAAACGCCGCCGTCGCCTCGACCGTGTCGAAGTCAGGTGTAGTGTCGGGCAGCATCATTGGTCTCATCTCTGGTGCGGCCGAGCCACGGTAGGAAGCGCCCCACTCGGGTGGTGTAGTCGCGGTAGGTGTGGCCGTGGACGCGGCGCAGGTAGGGCTCTTCCACTTCGCGCACCTGCAGCTGGATGCCGGCGATCGCGATCAGCAGGCCGGCGATCGCTATCGGGTTGGGCACCATCAGCGTCAGGCCGGTCAGGGTGAGCAGCAGTGTGGTGAAGATCGGGTTGCGCACAACCGCGAACGCGCCGCGGCGCACCAGGGTCGTAGACTCCTGCGGATCGACGCCTATCCGCCACGAATCGCCCATGTCGTTCTGCGCGTACAGCGTTCCGGCGAGACCCCCGAGTGCCAACACGGACCCCAATGCCTGAAGCCCCCAGGCCTCGAAAGCGGCGATTGGGGCTAGCACGCCAAACACCTGCAAAGCCGGCGCGAAGAGACCGAGCACCATGGCCACAACGAAACCGACGCCGGCGGCCCATTCCGGTGAGCCGGGCCGGCCGCTGATTCCGTGGAAGCCGGTGGAACCAGTAAGCCGATACTGGCGCCAACTCCGCCAGCCGAACCCGAGTGCGACGAACATCAAATACAGAGCTAGAGCACCTATTGCAGCCACCGCAACCACCTCCAAAATCAAACATATGCAAACATTGCAATATATGCAACTATCCAAAGAATGAGAGTGATCTGCAGGCCCGGCGCTAACTCGATGACGCGAGTCGCGTAGGCGCCATGTCCCCGCTTCTAAACCGGTGAGACCTTCCCCGGGCCACCAGTTCTGCTGGTGCGAGACATGTCCGTGGTTGGCGGTGATGCCCCCTGCCGATGACATCACCGGCTTGTTACGCGCACCATTGGCACATGAGAGTGGAGATCGTCTATTTCGAAGGGTGTCCGAATTGGCGGGAAGCCGGTGCCCTTGTGGGCGCGGCAGCAGCTGGACTCGTCGACGTCGAGATCACGTATCGGCGGGTCGCTACGGATGATGAGGCGGCGGCCTTGTCGTTCGCGGGCTCTCCAACGATTCTCGTCGATGGCATAGACGCTTTTGACGATGCGGTGCCGGTGATGGAGTTGGCGTGCCGGCTATATCAGACCGACGCCGGTTTGATGGGTTTGCCGACGGTTACCCAGCTCTTGGAGGCGTTGCGGCGGCGGCTGCCGATCGACTGATCGCGGCGTGCGGGCAGGCCAAGGCTTCGGTCAGAATTGCGGCATGAATCTACCGAGCTGCACACTGACTCCTTCCGGTCGCGGGCAATGACTGAACCGGCTGCGGCGTGACGCTGGATCGCCCGAGCGCGCGGCGCGTACCGACGGGTTGGTGAGGCGTCTTCATCGAATCTTCATCGGAACTCGAACCGACCCATACGCGGAGTCCTGAGGCTGGACCGAGGCGGCGAGAGCGCTTGCCGTGTGTGTGGACGCATGGTGTCAGGAAGATGTATGAGAAGGGATGTGCGATGCAGCACAAGCGATACCGAACTGGGTTTGCGGCGATGGCGGCGGCGGCCCTGTTCGTCAGCGCCTGTTCGAATGCGACAACCGACTCTCAGTCATCGACCAGCAGCCCGGCGGCACCATCGGCCTCATCAGCTGGACCCCCGAGGGGTTCATCGGCAAACTCTTCGCGACGATGAAGCCGTACGCGCCGCCGCCCCCGCCCGGCGCCAGCCCGCCACCGCTGTGGGGCAGCGAGGGGCACGTCGCTGCGTTGTTCGGTGACCGGGTTTCCGCTCTGCGGATGATCCGCCAGACGGTGCACATGAACCGCTGCGCGACCCCGCTCGAGTTCCGCGAGTACTGGAAGCGCAATTACGGTCCGACCATCGCCGCCTACCGCTTCACCGGCGAGCATCCCGAGCGCGTCGAAGCCCTCGACCGTGACTTCCTGGAGTTCCTCACCGTGTGGAATCGCAGCGACGACACCGGCAGCACCGCCTACGACGCGGAGTACCTGCTCGTCACCGCCACGAAGCGCTGACGGCCGATGTCGGCCACCGGTGGTGGCCGTGACGCTAGATTGCTCGTGTGGAGGATGCCGAACTCGTCGAACGCGCGTCGTCGGCGCTGGCCGAGGTCGACACCTCCGGCTGGGCGCAGCGCTTCGACCTGGTGTCCGATCCGCACCGCCTCGAGATCCTGCTGTGCCTGCACCGTTCGCCGGGAATCGTGGTGAGCGACCTCGCGGCCGCGCTCGGGCGTTCCGAGAACGCCGTGTCGCAGGCGCTCCGGGTGCTCCGCCAGCAGGGCTGGGTGAGCAACGAGCGGGTCGGCAGGTCCGTGCGGTACCGCCTCGACGACGAGACCGTGCACGAACTGCTGCACTGGATCGGCGCACGGCACTCGACATAACGGCTCTGAACAGCCGATTTCACCCTTACCGAAGGGCTGCCGAAGACCGAATCGGCATCGTCATCGTTGT
>ENA-OOKF01000135-OOKF01000135.1-human-skin-metagenome-genome-assembly--contig:-NODE-135-length-9439-cov-10.218670_pt1 | contig 9439 bp, 18 predicted proteins | sample MGYA00248881_ERZ501000 | MGnify/ENA primary metagenome ERZ501000 (study PRJEB25958, sample SAMN03398534) | human skin metagenome | study: EMG produced TPA metagenomics assembly of the Human Skin...
TCACACCGCCCTGCGTGGTTTTCCAGTGGTCTTTAGCCTTGCTGTCATCTTTTAGATGCAGATTTGGAAATATCGCCTTGTACTCATCGTGCAATACCATGTCGCGAATTTGGCTTGAATTATTTGTCGCCAATGCAGATGAATAGCTTGAGTGGATAAACTCACAATCGGGGTATTGACCAAACGCCCACGATATAAAATTAACGATAGCCAACTCTGTTTTGCTGTAACGTGGCGGCAAATTAACAACTAAGTTTCTTATCTCACCCCTAAACACCTGCATGAGTTTGTCGCAAATGATTTTATGATGCGGTGATTGCTGCCATACGTAGCCTTTGCGTATGTAAAACATATAGCGGCTGAAAAAGTACAAATCTTTTCGGGCTAAGATGCGTGCTGCTTGTTTCTCTTTGTCAGTCAGTCGCATATCACACCTTTGATAATACCTCGCTTGCTACCTGCCTAAATTCATCAACAGAAGTAAAGCTATGGGTTGTTTCGGTTGTCTGCTCAACTTTGCTATTTACCGTTTGTTTATTCGTAAACACTTCGCCAACTTCTTTCGCTGCTTGTTCTAAAACCTCTAATTTGTGTTTTGGGTTCTTAGATTTTTGATACTCGTTTTCTAAGCGACTCAATCTAACAGCCAAGTTAGCAATCGGAATTGATGAGATATCGGCTTTAAACTGCTCACGATATTCAAAAAACAAATCTTTATATTTCTTGGCTAGATTAAGCCCTGCCGCCTTTGTTGGGTCGTGACTTTCAACGTGTTGTCGAGTAACTTCAACGCCATAAATATTTTTGACATCAACCGCTACTTCCTGCGGCGTTTGAAACTTTGCAAGCCCTTGTACAATAAAGGCTCTAACCTCATTGCTTAGGGTTGCCATATTTTCCTATCCGTCTAAACCTGTCTAAATTCTCGGTTAATGTGAAATTCGCTCTTTCATCGCCTTAATATCCACATTGTCTTTGTATCGCTCAATGACTGAGTAAAACTCCTCAATGTCATGATTTGCTAGATAATGCTTAGGTAGCCCTGTTACGTCACTAAATAGCATATTGCCATCTTCGTCACGTTTAACACCAATGTGAGCTAATTCATGCTCAATCAATGCTAGATATTCATCTGTCGTGCATTGTGAGCAGTAATAAGCATCTAGTGTGATTAAGTATGTTGGTGTAAATCCAAACCAATCACGCATTTGTTTTTCTTGTCGTGCCTTTTTCCAACCACCTGCCATAAAACTGACGCGCTCACATTGTCCTAGCACTCGCTTTTCAGCTTTGTTAAATCCATCACTCGCCCATAAGAATTGTAAAAACTCTGGCTCATTTAATAATGTGATATGCTCAAATGCAGGATTGTATAATTCGTGATGTTCGTTAAGTATGGTTTCGTTGACCCATTCTAATAGTTCGGTTGCTGGTTGAAATTCTAAAACCTTAAATTCTTCATCACCTATTGAATAGTCAAGTATGCTTTTAGGTGGCATAGGTGGCTTACTTGTCATAAGCCCTCCAAGGCTAAAATAAAAAAGACTCGCAGCCCATCGCCTAGACTGCAAGCCATAAAAAAACCGCTTACAAGTTAATGCAAGCGGTTTAGATAGAAAACTATCACATAACCCAAACCAATACTAAGAGAGGATAAGGGCAGCGGTGATGGTGCTAATAAGATAGCCCCAAGACTTGTTACTCCCATAATGGGCAAGAACTTGGGGATATTTTAGGAGTTGCCCCGAGTAGTCCTACTGTACCGTCTAGCGGTAGGTCAGACTATTACACGACCAATCATTTAGATTAATCGTATATTAAGGCGCAGTTCTTACAAAAAACTGCATCTTATCAAAAAGCATATATTATTTGTTCGGTTCTGTCAATACATATCTAGGTCAGATTTAATAGCAATCAAATTAATAAAACATTCAGAGTGACCAACAAAAAATTCTTTTGGTTTATATCTTACTTTTTTTAACTTTTTATGAAAATAATTTTCTAAGTCAAATATTTTTTCGCCTTCACCTTTTATTTCTTTTACTATCTCATAGTTATACGGCATTTTTTCATAACCACTAAACCTTTCTTGAACACTCCTATAGGTTATTCCGACTTTATAAAATAACTCATTATCAAGAAAGCACTTTATTATATATAGTATCGCTACCCTGCCTTTTGCTATATCAACAAAGTTTTGTTTCGTGTACCCATAGTAACCATTGCTACAATATGCACACTTAGGGCATCCGCTACCTCTAATATGAAAATTTGCATATTGATAAAACAACCCATGCTTAGGACATATAATTGCTACTTTATCAGTTTTGCAAATTATTTTTGCCTTGCTATAATCGTATTTCTCACCATGCTTTATTCTTGCTTTTTCTTTAAAACCCTTTGTTTCATTGAGCATGGTTTTTATAAAACATCTGACACAGCCACGACCCTTGTTTCTCTTTGGGTTATCGCCGTAAATCGGCAAATTGTGCTTTTGGCAAATAGTTACAGGTTTTTCTTGATTTGACACACGCGTGTCTATAGAATTGCCTTTAGACATTTCTAGCTCCAGTACAGTTAGTGATGTTTAGAGAAGCCAAGTTGTTGACGCAGCTTGGCTTTTCGGCTTTTATTATATCAAATTTCTGTCAAAAAGTCATCTTAAATCCTTAGTCAAACTGCACTCTCGCCAATACTGTTTAGCTAAATCATCTGCCTTGCTTATGGGTGTAAACACTTTATCAAAAACCGCGTCGAACACTGGCGCATGACACTCGCTATATGTTGACTTGCTAACCCCTAAATCCTTTGCTTTTTCGCTGTCATTTTTCGATTTACCAACAATCTCATCACCCACAATTTGCGCCATCGTATTTGCGTGTTTTTGCGCCATCTTAGGCGTTTTGTATGCTGTGGTGGCTAGTTGTACTAGATGACTATGTAAACGCGCTCGTGAGCGATTAGAGACGTAGCAATCAACGGCTACTTGCATTATCTCTTTGTCATCGTCATGATAGTTGATGTTGATATACGCCAAGCAGCCACTCGCGTCTGCCACGTCTAGTTTGTCGCCTGTGCCTTTGCTTGCGATAAAATCGCTCGTTGATTTTGTACTCATCAAACGCTGCACACGCTCAAGATTAGAAAAACTGCACCCCATAGCTATCCCCTTAAAATTTAATTAAACCTTGCTTAACCCAAATATCCATTGTCCGCAAATGTCCGCGTAAAATGTCTTTATAATCCCAATAAACTTTTGTCCTACCATCTATCGCATCGTGACAATCTGAGCAAGCAAATAGCGCGTGATAATCGGGCGGCTTTTGACCAAATCCCGCGTTAAATCCTAACCGAATATGCGCCAAAACAGTTGTCTCACAGTTATGATTGCAACACTCTAATTGCAGCGTGCAAGGCATACCCTTTGCTGATTGTCTAAGTTTGCTCATAACGTAACGCCCCTTGTATATCAATGCCGCAATCAATCGTTAAAAAGTCATAAACGCGGCTTAGATAGGTTGTCATTTGCTGCTTGGTCATTTCTCTAGTCACTTCGATTTCCACGGGTGGCAACATAGCCTTTAGTTTGATTTCGTCACTTCTGCCGCCTAGTAACGACTCAACCGATTCTTTGTAGCTTGGATTTTCTGCGTATAAAATTGGTATGCCGATGTATAGCTTGCAATGCGCCCTAAAATCGTCTTTAGACCACCCCATATCGCTATAACGCGCAGCAATGTCGTACCAAACGTGCTGCAAGTCATTTTGTGGTAGTCCGCGCTTTGGGTCATGCTCTTTAAAATCGACTGTAAACGGCTTGTATTCCTGTTCGCTTTGTCGTCTGATAAATTCATTGGCGATAAATTCAAGGCAGTTTTGCAGCCGCTTTTCGTCTATGATGTGGTAAGGCTTGGCTAGTTTTTTACTCACTTGTATTCAACCTTTTCAATTCGATAATTAGCGTCAAATTGTTGCTTAGTTAAGTCCATGTCTTTTTGCCAGTCTTTGTGGAAAAAGCGGTATTTTTTACCGCCTTGTCCGATATAGGTTTGATATCCTGTTGCTACCACTTGCCCTGTGCGTCTGCAAATAACATGATTAACCATTGTCACCGCCTATACTTAGCAGTTCTAAACAACGCTCTAACGTATCCTTGGCTTCATTGATATCTTTTGCTTGGTCTTTAACGCCTCTTTGACCAGCGCACAGTAATTTTTTGATAGCGTGCTGCAAACATGGGTCAGTCACACCAAAGAGTTTTAAAACTGCATAAACATCAATAAAATCTAGTTGAGAAACATCTTTGAAATAGTGTCCGTGCTTGCGGTTTTGGTTGCGATAAATAGCCAACTCATTCTCAAAATGTGGGTTTTGCAAATGTCCGCATTTTAGGCACCTATCCCAAACAAGGCTAGTTTCTAACTCGCCGCCACATTTCTCGCATACAACTGCGTCATTTGTCATCGCTTACCTCCAGTTTTAGCGTTACCATTTCAATAAATTCGTTCCATGTGATAATTTGCGGTGGCTCATTGTCAAACTGCACATACACACTATCGGTCACTGGGCTATGTTCGACAATCTGCGCCTTAGCGTTGTCTGTTTTTCTGTGATAAGCCATCAGTAAACCTCCTTTATTTCGATGCCGTGTATCGCTTTAACCAGGTGCCGCTTTAACTTGTAAATATCGGTTTTCATGCCTTTGACGTCCTCTACCACCTGCTTGCCGTCTTGGTCTTGGTACATAAAATCCGCTATGTAGTAACGCGCTCGTTGTTTGCGGTCATCTAAATGCACTGATTCAGCAATCAAAAATTTAGGCTGTAGCACTAGGTTTTTAATCAGCCCTTTTTGCTGCCATTGTTTTAATACTTTGTAACGCTCACACTCTCGCTTGCTGTCAAATGTGATGCCTTCATGCTTTGTTTTGACGTTTCGATATTTTGATTGTCTCGGTTTTGACTTTGTGCCACTGGTCAACGCCTTAGCTTGTTTCTCGGTTAAGATAATTTGCTTATTCATCGTCATGCGCTCACCGCCTTGTAAAATCTATCCAAAAAATCACGCTTATTTACAGTTATCAAATCAAATTCATCTAAAAAACAGTAACTAACCTTTTTGTCTGTAACTTTGATGACTTCGACTTTGTAATTAGTGTCTTTTAGAGTCCATGTAGTATTTACTTCGATTAATTCATCCGTCATCAAAACACCACCTTAATTCGGCTTTGATATTCGTCATAGCTAATCACTTCCCGCACCTCTTCTCGCACCAAACAATCACTTCTGCACAATTTTCCGCTATTATGTTTATCTATCAAGTCTGGATGACGTTTCACCATGTACCATTTTTCGTTAATGTAAGCATCTTTAATGATTTCTAATGCCTGTTTTTTGACATCCGCTAACTTTGTTCCAAGCGGATATCTAACTGTTTTGCCGTCTTCGCCGTGTATACCTGCCGAAATATCTAATTCGTAACCTGTGCCATGTACATAAGTGATAATTACGCAGTTATAATTTGGATTATCGTTTGCATCAAAACCTTGTAAATACCACATTTTGCGATTACCAAAAGTTGTTCTGCGTTCAATCCATTCTGTGTTTAGTAATTCGCCATACGACACAATTTCACGGCAAGCACAATTCCAATTACTACCAAGACTTGTGATAAACATTGCCTCTGTATTTTTTGAATTTCCATAATGTTGAGTAACATTAACAACCTCTCTTTTTTCTTTCATCTCTAAACCCTTCTCACTTGCTCGTATTTGCGTTTTAAACCTTGCCTAGTATGTTTGCCCATCTTTGACGTTAAAATCAAAAATAGGCGTGTTTCTGTGCGTTTTGGCTATGCTCTTACCACCACATAACTGTTATCTACTTCAATCGGTAAATCACTGTCTGCTATCATCTGATTACCCAGTCTTACGATTTGCTGCGTTAACTCAACATCGGTGGCGGCTGTCAAAAAGTCCGCGCACTGGTGCAATACTTTGTTGTCGCGGCTTTTAAAGTAATACTTGAGCTTAAACTTACGCGGCTTGCTAAAAATACGGATTCGGCAATCACGCTTGAGCCAATCCCCATCAAACCGTGTTTGTTTTAGTACGTCCTCTACACTCTCAACGCCTGCTAGCGATAGTCTCATGTGTCCTTTAAATAAATCGCCTTGTAACTTACTTGCCTTTGGTCTCACGCGCTTAACTCCATTTCTTGTTTTGTCTTTTTAGGTTCTTTGTCGTAGTCAAGATAGGCATCTTCTAAAATTTTCTGTTTTTGTCTCTCAGTCAATCGCCAGTCATTGTGCGTTAGATGCCAGTAGGCGTTTGGGTGCTCGAATGGGTCTGGGTAATTAAGCATGGTTGCCCCCAAATGTCGGCTCATCGTCAAAACTTGGGACAGTGTTAGTAAATCTTGAGTATTTACCTTCAAAGCCTAAAAGCACCGTTCCTGTCGCGCCATTGCGGTTTTTGGTCAAAATGATTTCAGCCTTACCGCGTGCCTTTTCGTTAGGTCTCATGTTGCCTTTGCCATCGTCAATCATGGGCTTGTAATACTCCTCACGGTAAATCATGGCGATTAAGTCTGCGTCCTGCTCAATCGTGCCACTGTCGCGCAAATCGCTGTTAATGGGTCGCTTGTCGGGTCGGCTTTCTACGCCACGGCTCAACTGAGACAACAACAAGATAGGACAGCCATACTCTTTGCCCAACGCTTTTAACTGCTTAGTTACGCTGCTGATTTTGTCGATTTTGTTTTCACCGTCTAAGCCACCCATAATTTGTAGATAGTCCACCATGATTGCTGAAATGCCCTCACCACCTTTTTTTAGGCTGTTGCGCTTGGCTTTGTTGGTTTCTGCGCGTATCTCGTTAATCGTCATCATGGGCTTATCGATAATCGTCATTGGTAAATCCATGACCTTTGCAGCCGTATCAGCGATTTTCCCCCAGTCGCTTTCGCTTGATGCTTCACCACCGCGCAAAACACCAATACTCACTGAGCCTTCTGCGCTAATCAGACGCTTGGTTACATCGTCCGCGCTCATCTCAAGACTAAAAAACAAGGCTTGTTTGTTTGGGTTGCTCATTGCGATAGTGGTTAGCATATTGAGTGCTAGGGCAGTCTTGCCCATCGAGGGGCGTGCAGCAATGACTAGCAAATATCCTGGTACTAAACCCATCTTAAAATCTAACTCGGGGTAGCCTGTACTCATAAACGGTGAGCCATCAACAGCATAATCACGCACTTTTTCAGCAATGCCAGCGATTAGGTCGCGGATATTGTGATGGGTGATTTGGCTACCTGTTGCGCCAATGTTGGTTACGCGCTCAACTAACTGGTTTGAGATATCGAGCGATAGGACGCCTTCTAGTGTCTGCTCAATCGCTGCTTTACTTGCTTCATCAATGGCTCTTAGGCGTTCATATTCTGCTAAACGCTCAATCGTGACCTTGACACCCACCACACTAACAACGCTAATTGCATCAGATAAAAACGCTTCAACTTCGGGGGTAAACTCGTTAGCTGCCTGTAACTCCTCAATCACTAAAAACAAATCGATTTCTTGCTCGGGCTGTTCTGCTTTTAGTCGGCTAATCGCTCTAAAGGTGGTCTTGGCATTGGCAAAGTAAAATAGCCCTTCGTGTAGTTCGCCCTGGTGGTTATCAAACGCGGCAGGATTTTCCATTAGTTGCTTGAGTAGGTAGCCTTCTAAGTCTGCGCTGTATAGCGTTTTCATCGTACAAACCCCTTCATTGGTAAAGGTGCTACAAAGTCACTGATTTGCTCACCTTGTCGGCTATCCCAATTTTCAACTACAGGTGCATCGGTAGGATTGCTTTGCGTTACTGTGTATTTGCTCAAACGGTCAGTAGTGCTAAGGCGATTAACTGAGCCTAAGATTTTTCCAAGTAACTGCTTTTTGGTTAAATGCTTGTTAGACCAAAAACAATCTACTTCAGTGACTAAGGCGTTAATCTCTGATAGGTTGGGCTCACGTTCTGAGATAACCCCAAACTCTGAGCCAAACACTAGCGATTGTTTCAAAAACTCAAATGCTTCAATGGCAGTTGGTTTTTCTGTTAGTGATAAGTCAATTTCAGAATTTTGCGCGGGTGCTTTTTCACTCTCGTTATATTCCTTATTATTAAAATCATTATTATTAGTGTCCGATTTTTGGTTTTCCTTTTTTTGGTTTACCGAATTATGGTTTTCCATTTTTCGGTCAACGGTTGAATTTACTGGGTTTAGCGGCAGTTCATGGACTGTATATTCGTAACCATTGAATAAATTTCCATCACGTAACTGCACTTTAGTTACATAGCCGCAATTCTCTAATTCTTCCATCGCACTTCTTACACTTGCTTTGCCATCTTTGGTGCGTTTGACCAAATCAGCCATGCAGATAGCCCAGTTATCAGGACGTGATAAAAGGTAGCCCAATAACCCTTTGGCTTTCAGCGATAAACCATCATTCTCAAAAATGCGCCTGTCAATCATCACAAACGGATTTTCTGCATTTTTAACTGTGCGTATGATTGATTTATCCATCTTGCTACCTTTTTTGTTTTGTGATACTTTAGTCATGTTTATTTCTCCATGTGACTTAAACACCGACCCACTCCCCACGAGTGGGTTTTTGCTTTATGACGCCAGTGGTTTTGACCACATACACGCTTCACCCTGCCGCCAACCCAAATCTTTTAGAACCTGCTTGAGTAAAGATTGATTATTAATATCGCTAAATGTGTGAATACTGATTTTGCTTTTAGCTGGGCTTAGGTGTTTTTGCGCTTTTTATAGACCGACCGATAAGCCGCTGACTTTTGGCTAATATCAATCCGTGGCGGCATTGGTGGTGTTTTAATATCAACTTGCTTAATGCGTCTGACGTTGGATTCTTGACCTATTTTGACGCGCTCATAGCTGTAAATGGTTGCATCGACATAAACAGGCTCAACGGTGTAGCCTTGTTTCTTTAAGTCCTTTTTTGCAACAAACATATACTGCTGTATCTGTATGCGCTGTGATGAGTCATAGTTGTCTAAGACAATCTCGCCATCGGTCAGCAACGTGTTAACAATTTCTTGCCTAGATACCTTTTTCATCACTCACCACTCCACACCATCACGCCCCAAGACCAAGATAGGCGTGATAACTCAACTTCAAATAACTCATCTTCTTCACGCAGTTCACGCTCTCTTTTAGCCTGTTCTGCTAGTTGGTTTTTGTCTGCTTCACTACAGCAATGCTCGCTTGTGTTGTTGCAAAAGTTGCAGATGGGATTCATTAGATGCCTCCTATTTCTGATATGCGTTTTTGGGCAACTTGAAAGTAACCGCTATCAGCTTCTATCCCAATAAAATTTCGCCCCGTATTTAAACAAGCAACGCCTGTTGAGCCGCTACCCATCACGCAATCCAAAACTAGGTCAT
>ENA-OOKF01000136-OOKF01000136.1-human-skin-metagenome-genome-assembly--contig:-NODE-136-length-9409-cov-3.632457_pt1 | contig 9409 bp, 5 predicted proteins | sample MGYA00248881_ERZ501000 | MGnify/ENA primary metagenome ERZ501000 (study PRJEB25958, sample SAMN03398534) | human skin metagenome | study: EMG produced TPA metagenomics assembly of the Human Skin...
AGTGGTCCTCGGCAGCGCCATCCCGCACAGACGATGCTGACGCCCTGTCCTCGCCCATGGCCGTCGGTGGTTTCATCGACCGCGACAGCGCCAGTATGACGAGCGCTCACGCCACGACACACGATCCATGTCGGCGACTTATCAAGGAAACCACCGTCCTCGGCGATGGGTGTCGATGAGCAGCGGGTCCGTTTCCCGCCACCGGGTGACCGGTCAGGTCCCGGCGCGACCAACGTTGTCGGCGAACACTATTCGTGACACGACGTCATCTTCCGCCCTCTACGAGGAGGTTGAAGGAGGTGAGGTCGACTCGGCATTCCGCCCGCGCGGCGAGGACGCCAGCGCGCCGAAGTGCGCCGCAACCTCACCGACGAACGACTGCGTGGTCGGCGGGTCCTCATCGCCAGAGGGCGGGCGCACTTCACCGACGCGACGCGCGAATTGGCGTAGACAGGCCGTCGAACAGAAGTAGAACCGGTAAGTGTCTTCCTCGTGCGCGATTGTCAACGGTTGGGCGTCTGTCGTGACGTGCATCCGACATATCGGATCGACGTGCTCCTGGTGGCGGGTTCCGACGTCGAGGGCGAACGCTTCCACCAGGGCACCGACGTTCCGCAACCGAAGCGGGCCCAACGACGTCATCGCCAGTAGGTCTGTTGCCCGAAGCGCGGCCGCGGCCTCGGCGTTGCCAACAATCTGGCCTGGCTTGGCGACGGCGGCCAGTCTGGCTGCAGTGTTGACCGTCGACCCGAAGACGTCTCCGCGGCGCTTCACCACCGGCCCAACACAGAGGCCGGCGCGCAACAATGGAAAGCCGTCGATGCGACTGGTCTCGTCGTGGAGTCGCCGGAGGAAGGCCAGCGCCGCGGTGGGGTCCGAACTGGTGATCATCACGGCATCGCCGAGGGTCTTGATCATGTCGTCGCCGGGCCCGAGGACCCTGGCGGCTGCGGTGGCGAACCGATCTGCCAGTTCGGCAGCGCGATGATCACCGTGGGTTTCGGTGAAAGCAGTGAACCCAGCGATGTCCACGAAGATGACCACCGTGTCGACGTCGGCATGCTCGAATTCATCTGCGGCACTGGACGGGTCGATCATCATGGCGTCTCTTCTGCACGCTCAACGCGCGGCGCTGCTGGGGTGACCGACTGCATAGGCAGCCCGAGGAGGCGCAACGCATTGGCGACGACGATGAGCGTCGAGCCTTCGTGGATGAGCACGGCGGGACCGATGCCCAGGCCAAAGACCGTCGCCGGGATGAGGACCGCGACGATTCCGAGACTTGCCCACAGGTTCTGCTTGATGACGCGCGAGGAGCGGCGGCTCAGGCTCACCGCAAACGGCAACGCGCGCAGGTCGTCGGCCATCAGCGCAACGTCAGCGGTCTCCAACGCCACGTCGGAGCCCGCCGCCCCCATCGCGATACCCACGCTCGCGCCGGCCATGGCGGGCGCGTCGTTGACGCCGTCGCCGACCATCCCGACGCGGCCGTGGCGTTCCCGCAGGGCGGCGATCTGGGCCACCTTGTCCTCGGGCATCAGATCGCCGCGGGCGTAGGCGACACCGACTTCGGCGGCGACGGCATCGGCCACCCGCTGGTTGTCCCCCGACAGCATCACGGTGTTCTTCACGCCGAGTGCGGCAAGACGCGCGATGACCGCCGACGCCTCCGGCCGAGGAAGGTCCATCAATCCGATCGCGCCCAACCAGCGGTCGCCCGCGCGGACGAGCATCGTCGTGCGGCCCGCCTGTACGAGACGATTCACCTCGGCCGCCAGCTCAGCCGGCGGGGGCTGAGCGGCGTCGGTGAACAACTCGGTCTTGCCGATGCAGACCTCGACCCCCTCGACGGACGCGACGATGCCGCGGCCGATCACGGCACGGACGTCGGTCGCGCGGGGTGTCACCGCCCCGGCCAGGCGCGCGCGGCCGTCGCGGACTATGGCTCGGGCGAGCGGATGGTCGCTTTGCTCCTCAACGGCAACGGCGATCCGCAGCAGTTCGGCGTCGTCGCTGTCTGCGGTGGCGCAGACATCGGCGATCCGGGGCCGCCCCTCGGTGAGGGTGCCGGTCTTGTCAAAGGCCAGCACGTTGACCCGGCCAAGTTCCTCCAACGCGGCACCGCCCTTCATCAGGATGCCGGCCCGCGCCGCCCGCGCTACCGCCGACAACACCGCGCTGGGCGTGGCGATCGCCAGCGCACACGGGCTGGCCGCCACCAGGACGGCAAGCGCCCGGTACACCGTGTCAGTGAACGGCTCGTCGACCACGAACCCGGCGAAGAGCAGCAGGACCACACCGACCAGGATCACGGGCACGAAGATCCGCTGGAAGCGGTCGGTAAAGCGCTGCGTGGAGGTGGTCTTGGTTTGCGCCTCGGCCACCAGACGCACCACCCGGGCCAGGGTGGAGTCACTGGCGAGCCGGGTCACCTGAATCTCGATGGCGCCGGCGCCGTTGATGGTGCCGGCGAACACTCGCGATGCCGCGTCGATGAGCTCGGGTGACGCCGCAGCTGCCGCCACGTCCGGGACCGGGATCTTGTCGACGGGGACGCTTTCCCCGGTCACCGGGGCTTGATCGATGCTGCTGCTGCCTGCCACGACGAAGCCGTCTGCGGCCAGACGCATGTTGGGGCGCACGACGACGATGTCCCCAATGCGCAGGTCCGCGACGGACACTTCGACGGTGTCGCCGGTGCCGCCGCGTCGCACCAGCGCCGTCTTGGGGGCGAGTTCGGCGAGCGCTTCGATCGCCCGGCGAGCCCGGCCCATCGCATAGCCCTCGAGTGCGTGTCCGACGCTGAAGAGGAACAGCAGGAGCGCACCTTCGGCGACTTCGCCGAGCGCCGCCGCACCCGCAGCGGAGACGAGCATGAGGAAATCGATCTCGAACCGGCCCTGCCGCACACTGGCGAAGGCTTCCTGCACGGTGAAGAACGCGCCGAAGAAGAACGCCACGCCGCACCCCCCCCCCGCGGCCGCCCGGGGCGTTGCGGCGAAGGCGGCCAATAACCAGCCCGTGAGTAGGGGCGCCCCCGCCAGTCCCGCAAAGACCAGTTCGGTGCGTTCGCCGAAGATCCCGCCGTGACCGTGTTGATGGTCGGCGCCGTCTCCGTCGTGCGCGACGGCTGCTTCCGCGTCCGCGGCGCTCCCCGACGGCGCCATCTGCGCGGCGATCACGTCTACGAGTTCCTGGGCGGTCACCGTCGTCCGCTCGAACTCCAGCTCGACTGAATCTGGTGTCGCGGCTGCGGCGACGACGCCGGGAATCGTCGACAGCGTGTCGACGAGCGCAGTACGCATCGCCATATCGTCATGAGTGCCTGTGGTCAACCACCGCAGGCGCCCATACGTCGACGTAATCGTGTCGGCCGCCTCCAGAGCCCGCCGCTGCACTTCTGTCGCGGACGCAGCCTCGGCGTCGTAGTGCACGCACAGGCGGGGTTTGGGCGTGTCGCCATCGATAACGTGGGCCTGTTCGATGATCCCGTCATCCACCAGGCCGCGCGTCAGGCGGTCAGCGCAGCGCTCGTCGCTGTCGGGAAGCAGGTCCGTCAGGTCGAGTGCCAGGGTCCTATTCGTGGGCGCCCCGTCCGCGCCGAGGCGACCTACCTTCTCGCCGTTGCGATCTGCCATACATGCAATAATACGCATATGTGAATATGACTCGTCAACACCAATTTGCGCGAACCCGCGCGTCGGCGGCATCCGCCGACGTCGACGACACGCATGCAACCCGACAGATTCAAAGGCGAGCGCCGGCGCCGCCGAGAGACCCTCTCCGACGCCCCCCAGGGGAACCGCCGTGTGGCAGAACGTCTGCGTGCCGCCAACGGCTCGGCGAAAAACCCGTGTAGACGGACTGACCTACCCGAGAGCCGTTGCCCCGCAACCAATGTGGCGCGAAGGTGCCCGCGCCTCACTCGGATCGCCGCATTGGATATCGACGGCGCCATTTGGCTGCAAGGCCGCCAGCGCACCCGCACGCATTGGCTACACGAATAATCCTGCCGGCGTTGCAAGGCGCTGCCGGGGAACGGGTGAGCCGCACTGTCTACCAACGGTGACCGGGGCCTGAGGATGCTTTCGACGGCCAGTACGCCACGTACTCACCATCGGGGTCGTAGAAGTGCCAGCACCCATCGGGACTGGTCCGCGCGGTCCACCCCCGAGACACGGCCCACTGCACGAGGGCAGCGGCGATCTCGCCGTTACCAGCGGCACGCCGTGTTGCTTGCGCTCTGCCCCGTGGCTCACTTTTGTATGCCATGCCCAACTTTGGGCCTGCCAAACGGCGAGGCCTCCTCCTCCCTCTCGTCTTGTGTAGCCGCAGCAACGCACCCTGAGGGGACTCTGCTCGCCGCTGCATTATCTACGTACCTAGATAGTACTTGTTGGTGGCGTCGCGATGGTTGGAATGTGGTGGCGATGGACTACGTGAATCCGCTCTGGAGAAACGATGGCAACCGAGCAAGCTCTAACAGCCTCAAGCAGAACGCCCATGGTGCGCGCATCACGGCCCAGCTAGGGCCACCATCCCGTCAAAGCACCAATCCTGCGCCCGAGTTCTGGCGCCATGGACCGCACGTACGTCGCCGTCAAGTGGTGAGAATCTCGGTAGATCAGGATGTTCCCTTCGGCGGCTCGGCAATAATCGTCGCGACACATCGCACTACTCATGTCGATCACTTTCATCAGCGGGAAACGATTCGTGAGATCTGCAGCGGGATTGACGTCGTCGAGGACGAGCGCTCGTGGCATGCCACACGTCGTCGCGTCGCCGCCGTCGGCCAGACAGTCGCGAGGGAAGAAAGGTTCGCCGTTGCGGACCAGCCACGGTGTATCGCGAATGCCAAGCACCTTCACACCGCTTTCTGCGAACGCCTGCCAGATCGGCAGGTACACATCTGGCATGACGTCGCCGGGTTGCGTATCCCGTGGTCGTGTCACGGTGGTGAACACGAAGTCTGATCGGTCGGCGACGATCTCGCGCATGGCGGTCTGAACCCAATCAAAGCACTGCGGGTACGGCTCTCCCGACCCCGGAATACGGGGCGCTCGCTCTCCTGATAGGGGGCAGCCCATCTTGAGATAGGTCACGACCTTGAAGCCGTACAGCCGGCCGAGCAGGTCCAGCGCAGTGATCCAGTGCTCGGCGTGCGAGCCGCCCGCCACCGCGATGGTGCGGGTCGCGGTTTTGGAACCAAAAGCGCACTCGCGCAGACTCGGGTCCGCGAAGTCGCTGATGCAGCTGTCGGCGGTGCTCTGCGGCAGGTCGTCCTTGGCCTCCAGGACCGTCGGCCGCATCGGCAGCTTGGGGACCTTGGCGTGGTCGATCAGCGCGCGTGCACCGGGGTAGTCGCGGGGCGACAGCCCGGCCAGCTCCTCGCCGTTGGCGCGCTGGACCGCCACGTGCTCGCGCCAGGTGAACGACGCCGCCGTCAGCGCCACGCCCAACAGCGTCACCACCGAGCCCAACACGATGGTGGGCCTAAGCAGGCGCGTGCGCAGCGGTACGGCGGCCTTCGCCTTTTTGGCCGAGCTGGTCGCACGCAGCCGCAGCGGCACCTCGATGTAGCGGGTCGTCAGCCAGGCCAGCACCCCGGAGACCAGCAGGACGCCCGCGCCCTCGGCCAGGTTGGCCTGTGCATGTCCGCTGTAGGCGAGCCAGAAGATCAGCAGCGGCCAGTGCCACAGGTACAGCGAGTAGGCCATCGCGCCGAGGGAGACGAACGGCTTGGTGGCCAGGAGGCGGTTCGGCAGGGGCATCCGGCCGTCGGCGCGGGCGAGGTGCGGGTCGGCGGCACGGTTGGCGGCGCTCAGGATGAGCAGGATGGTCGCCCCGACCGGGACCAGCGCCCACGGTCCGGGGAACTCCGCGACGCCGTCGATGAACGCGCCACACGACAGGATCGCGGCCAGTGCGAGCACCGAGACGAGGGTCCGCAGCCACATCGGCCACCGGACGTGCTGCACCAACGCCCCCGCCAGCGCCCCGAGCAATAACTCCCAGGCCCGGGCGAAGCTGTTGTAGTAGGCAGTGGTCTGGTCGGCCTGGTGCGCACCGATCGCGTACACGAATGAGGCGATGGTGAGCGCCGATAGCAGGACGATCAGAAGGACCCGCAGGTGCCTGCCCACGAGTAGGCGGCGCAGCAGGAAGCCGATGCCGAATACCAGCAGCAGGAATGCGAGGTAGAACTGCCCCTGCACCGACATCGACCAAATGTGCTGCAGCGGGCTGACCGCCTCGCTCGCGCGCAGGTAGTTCGCTGCCGTGCTCGACAGTTCCCAGTTCTGGTAATAGCCGAGGCTCGCGAGGCTCTGATCGGCGAACGTCTCCCACCGGGTCTCGGGCTGAACGAGGATCGTCAACCCCGCGGAGGCCGCGAGGACCACCACCAGCGCGGGAAGCAGGCGCCGGACCAGACGCCTGACCTCGGGCACGGGTGCCAGGGAGGCGGTCGACGTCAGGGCGGCGCGCAGCAGCCGGCCGCCGAAGAAGAAACCGGACAGCACCAAGAAGACGTCCACGCCGCCCGACACCCGCCCGAACCACACGTGGAACACCGCGACCAGCGCGATGGCGATGCCACGCAGGCCGTCGAGGTCGTGGCGGTAGAACCCGGGAGCCCCAGTGCCCGTCAAGGCAGGGGCGGGGCGCCCGGAATCGGTACGCGGCGCCGTCCGGGGCGGGGCGGAGGTCAGCATGGTCGTCGAGACGACACCACGGGAGTCATGAGTTCAGCCGCGGTCATGACGCGGCCAGACGAAACTGGTGTGCCGAGTACGTCCGCACCCTCTGGCCTCGACGTCAGCCCACCCCGGCGTAGGAGTGCAACCCAGCAATCACCAGATTGATGAAAAACAGGTTGAAGACCATCGCCACGAAGCCGGCCACGTTGATCCAAGCAGCCTTCCTGTCACGCCACCCCGCGGTGGAGCGGGCATGCAAGTAGGCCGCGTAGGCAACCCATGCGATGAACGACACCGTCTCCTTGGGGTCCCAACCCCAGAAGCGTCCCCACGTCTCCTCGGCCCAGATCGCGCCGAAGATGACGCCAAACCCGAAAGTCGGGAACGCAAAGATCGTGGTGCGGTAGGCGATCCTGTCCAGAACTTGTGCATCGGGCAACCTGGACATGATGCCCGCGACGTACCCGTTCCCCCCGTCGCCCCGCAGCTCACCATGAGTCGACGTCTTGGCCAGGAACAGAATGCTCGCCACTCCGGCGACAAGGAACACACCGGAGCCGAGGCTCACCACCGACACATGAATAGGCAACCAATACGACTGCAGCGCAGGCATCACGGGCGCGGCGTCGGCATACAGCCACTTGCCCGACACCGCGAGCAGAATCAACACCGGGATCAGGACAAACACCCACAGCGCGCGAAACTGCGGGCGGCGCAACACGACTGCCGCGGCGACGAGGCCGCACAAGCAAGTCAAGTTGATGAACTCGTACATGTTGCCCCAGGGGGCACGCGAGGTCGCCAAGCCGCGCAGCACAATGCACATCAGGAGTAAGACGGCACCCACGAAGACCACGGCTATTCCAGCACGCTCCATACGTTCTGCCCGCGATCGCCGCGGCATCTCGGTGACGACGCCCGGGCTTGCGCTGTCGAGCGAGACCCCTACAGGTGCCATAGACCTCTCGAGTGTCCTTGTCCGACCGATCGCGAAAGTCGCTGCAAGAAGCAACAATGCAAGCGTCAGCACGCCCACCGCTGATGCGTACGCCCAGTCCGAATACAGCGCCAGAGATTCCCGTGTGCCAACTACGTTCACGTCTGAGATCTCACGCTGCCGTTGAGGACTATCGGCGTAGCGTAGCCAGACCGCAACCTCGCTCGTCTGCCTCCGCTCGTCTCGCCTCCCTGCGATCGTCTCTGCGAGCGCGATGTCGATTTACGGTATTCGACCCAGTGTGCGGTCGGCTGCCGCGACCCGAAAACGTTCACGGCGTGCCCAGCCCGCCGCATGACGGAGGTTCGGGAGTGTCGAGAAGAAATCCGAATCCATTGAGCCGCATATCTGCTCGCAGCGATGGACTCGGTCGATTAGCTGATAGCCATGCCCTCAGCGCGTCGGCTTGTTGCTCCGGGGAGGCATCCGCCACGCCAGCGTCGTCGAGGATGAAGTAGCAGAGGGTTGCATCGCCGAAACAACCGTTGATCATGCTTACGTCGGCGGTTGCCTTCACGTCGGCTGCCATGATGCGGAGTTCGAGGAGCGACCACTCGGGGTTAGACCCTGCACCTGGACGCTGCCGCAACCACTCGTGGAATTCCTCGTGCAGCTCGGACGGCAGTGGATAACCGCTGCGGGACAAGGCTTTTACTACCACCAGAATGGCCATGCTCGGCTCACCAACGTGTAGCGCCGTGAGCGCCGTCACACGCTGCGCTTCCGTAAGGCAGGGTTCGGCGGCCTCCCACATCACCTCGGCCATCTCGAAGTCTCCCCGAATCATGTAGGCCTTTTAGGTGATTCACCGACCCGCTGCGGCCTCAACAGCGGCATGAGGCCGCCTCGGCAGTGACCCCGCATCAGGCTGGAATAGCGCGCGCCTTTGCATATCAGCATTGTGGCCGATCGGTTTAGGTGCGCACTTGAGCGTCGTCGAGCCGGGTAACGTCGCCGTCCTCGGGTCCGTGCGACCGGCCCACATGTGCCTCGCGGCGCATCCGGTCGATCATGTGCGGATAGTGTAGCTCGAACGCCGGGCGCTCGGAACGGATGCGGGGCAGCTCGGTGAAGTTGTGCCGCGGCGGCGGGCAGCTGGTGGCCCACTCCAGGGAGTTGCCGTAGCCCCACGGGTCGTCGACCATCACCGGCTCGCCGTAGCGCCAGCTCTTGAAGATGTTCCACAGGAACGGCAGCGTCGACAGGCCCAGGATGAAGGCGCCGATCGTCGAGACGATGTTCAGCGTGGTGAAGCCGTCGCTGGGCAGGTAGTCCGCGTATCGACGCGGCATGCCCTCGTCACCCAGCCAGTGCTGCACCAGGAATGTCGTGTGGAAGCCGATGAACGTCAGCCAGAAGTGGACCTTGCCGAGCCCCTCGTTGAGCTTCTTGCCGGTGAACTTCGGGAACCAGAAGTAGGTCCCACCGAACGCCGCGAACGCGACCGTGCCGTAGAGCACGTAGTGGAAGTGTGCGACGACGAAGTACGTGTCCGACACGTGGAAGTCCAGCGGCGGTGACGCGAGCAGTACGCCGGTCAGCCCGCCGAAGAGGAACGTCACGATGAAGCCGACCGAGAACAGCATCGGTGTCTCGAACGTCAACTGGCCTTTCCACATCGTGCCGATCCAGTTGAAGAACTTGATGCCGGTCGGGACGGCGATCAGGAACGTCATGAAACTGAAGAAGGGCAGCAGAACCGCACCGGTGGCGT
>ENA-OOKF01000137-OOKF01000137.1-human-skin-metagenome-genome-assembly--contig:-NODE-137-length-9262-cov-4.627240_pt1 | contig 9262 bp, 9 predicted proteins | sample MGYA00248881_ERZ501000 | MGnify/ENA primary metagenome ERZ501000 (study PRJEB25958, sample SAMN03398534) | human skin metagenome | study: EMG produced TPA metagenomics assembly of the Human Skin...
CCGGAGCCTTGGCCGTCACAGGCTTGGGCGCCTTGGCGGCGGCGGCCTTCGGCGCGGCGGGCTTTTTCGCGGCCGCCGGCTTGGCGGCGGGGGAGGGGGTGGGTCCGCTGAGTGGGCTGAGTGGGTTCATACCGCTGGGCATCCCGCCCATCGACGGCATGCCACCGGCACCCATCGGCATGGTGCCCATCGGCATCCCCGCGCCTGCACCGCGTAGCAGTGACGCCAGATCAGGCGTAGGCGTCGCAGGGGAGCGCGGCGACGCCGGTGCCGATTCGGGAACCGCAGCGGGGGGTGTAAGCGGCGCAACAGGGGGTGGTATCGGTGTGGCCTGATCTTGGGGCGGCGGCGTGAGCGAGCCAGCGGCTGGATCGCCCGCGCGGTTGGGCTTGACCGCGAAGTTGTCCGCCGCCCCGGCGAGGGTCTGTGCGATGCGGGCCATATCGTCGACGGCGGCTTTGAGTTCGCCGGTGGAATCCGACATGCGGGTCTCGTCGACGTGGTTGGCCCGAAACGGGATCATCCCCGACGTGGAGTTGCTGATCTCCTGCCGGTTCTTCAGGTTGACCGCGCGGAAGGCTTGATAGGCGTTGTTAGCGCTCGTAGCGCCGGCCATCAGCTGCGCTCCGATGGTGGGCAGCATCGTCGACTGGAAGTCCCCGAGGGCGTCGACGCCGGGCTTGGTGTTCGCCCAGCACTGCGCCACGTATTGCTCATTCGATGACCCATAGATCGCCGTGACCGACTCCACCAGCCGGGTCAGCTTGCCGTTGAATGCGTTGATCTTGTTCGCGACGTCGGCGAAGTCGGTCGTCGTCTCGATGGCCGGCGCACTGGGCCACATATCGTCGGGATGGAACCGGAACGCCGCATCGTTGGTGTGGGCCATCGCGTGGTCTTTGACCTCGATGACGTTGTCGCGGTTACCGTCATGGGTCAGCGGCAGAAACACCGTCCGCGGCGGCTCCGGGGGCGCATCGAGCTCCGGTGCTGCCGATCCGCTCAGCGACGCGATCAGGTTGTTGAACGCCCTGCGGCCATCGGTGTCGATCATCCACAGCACGACACTGATCGCGGTGCCCAGCACCGGCACCGACAACGTGCCCACTCGCAGCGCCGTTGCCGCCACCGCCCGCAACCCCAACATGCCGCCGCGACTGGCCGCCGTCACCGCGCCCTGCGCGACGGCACGTTTGACGCCGCGCTCGGCGAACGCCTCGGCCATCTTCGCCCGTGCCGAGCGCACCGCCGCCGTCCCGGATTCGCGCACCCGCGCGCCCGCGACATCCTCACCGACGCGCCCCGCCGCCGGGCCGCTCTCAGCGGCTCGCTCACCCGCAGGGCCGAACAGATCGTTCAGATTTTTGAAGCCACCAGTCCGCGGCGGGCCGAACAGATCGTCCAGGTGTGGGATCTCAACATTCGGTGACGGCACCGGGACAGCCCCGGCCCGCACGCTGGGCCGCCCGCCCAACATCTGCTGTCCGGCATCAGAGCCGACCACTCGGTGCAGTGCCGCCGCGGCGCCGAACGCCCCTACCGGATCCAGACCCGCGCGCAGCACGTCGTGCAGCACCCCGTGCGGTCCGTCCGCCCCGCCGGTCACCATCGCGGCCAACTGCGGCGGCGAAACCTCACCCACCGACGCCGTCATACCGCCAAGCGGACCCACTGCTCCAGTCACGGGACCTGCACCCCCTTTCCGGGAATTCAGCGTATGCGCTGGGACAGAACGCCTTCGGCGTCTCGAAGCCGTTTCCTCATCCGATACTCCTGACCAAAATCACCTGCGGGCGTCTCGTTTCGGCTGCTGGTGAGTGCGTCACGCACGACGACACGTGCCGGTGTACGTATAAGCTCCCCAACGTTTTTCGGTATGCCCGTCGGTACGTGTTCCCCCATGATCGGCAGTGTCGGTGCGGATGCGTTCACATTTGTGGCCGCCGAAACGTGTCGAAGCCGGTGCCGCCTCCCGGCGAGACTTACGGTGCGCGCCATGACCACTGGGGCACAACCCGTTCCACCGGGAAAGCGGCGCTACCGACCACCGGAGGTGTCGCTCAGCGCGGCGGTGTACCAACGCCTGCAACAGGTATCGCTCGACGAGCGTCGCGACCGTCAGGGCGCAGCACGGCCTTTCGGAGCGATCGTCATGGACGCACTCGACCGCCACCGCAACCGTCTGGCCGAGGCCTGGGCGCCCACCGCCGACCAGACCGAACCGGGAACCGACAGCCTGTTCGTCCGTACACACACCACCGCGGTGCCCAGCCGCCGCCGGCATGCCTCACCGCCACGCATCGTGCCGCTCTCGGGCATCGATGCGGTCAACGCCCGCTTGCTCGACGAATACGCCCGCCGGTGGGGCGCGGTCACCCGCGCCGCCCTGGTCGAGCAAGCGCTGCGCTACGAATTCGGGATGGACTGACGGTCGTGCGGATCATCGCCTACACCCCACCCACCCAGGGTCTGCGCCGCCGGCCGCTGCACCCGCTGCTCGACGTCACGCAGCTGTGGTCGGCAGGGGTGCTCGGGGACGACGCCACCGTGTGGCTCAACACCGCCACCAACAGCGGCCCCACCACCATGTGGGCGCTCGCCGATCACTCGCAGCTGATCTACGTGCTGCACACCGTGGAGCCCGGATACGTGCGGGTGACCACCGATCGGCTGCGCTGGGCACCCACCTACGACGGCACCCACCGCGCCCCCATCGACGTCGACCTGTCGGCCCTGCACCATGCCGACGCGATCACCGTGGCGATCATCCACCAGCACCACGCCGCCTACGCCCAACCCGTCGGGCTGATCGCCAACTCCACCCGTGTCCCCACCATCGACGGCAAAGCCAGCCACGGACCGATCACCGTGATCGACCTCCCCGCCCTGGTCGCTGCCGGCACCCACCGCGCCTCCGCCGACGCAGGGACGGTCTCTGAGTTCGACCGCGCCGCCGCCGCTCACCACGGCATGCTCACCCTCACCGCGGGCCTCTCAACCGACGACGTCACCCTGATCCACGCGCATCCCGAAGCGTTCACCTTCGACCTCACCAGGGAAGACCTGGACACCATCGCCAACCATCTCGGCGTCCTCGACGCCTGGGCCGACACTTTCCCAGCAACCACCATCACCCGCCTGAGCGGACTACCACCGGCACTGGCTACCACCTGACCCACCTCCCATGAGCCGCACAGCCGTCCCTCGAATGATCCACGCGGAACCCATCTCCACCCACGATGGAGATGGCAATCTCTCGAAACCCCGCGGCGTCCCACCATGGAGGAACCCCGATCGGTCACCCGCTCCCCACACCACGCCCCAACCAGTCCCCGCCTACACCCCACGCCCCACCTCCCAGCGGCAGCACCAGTCCACCAGATCACCCACCAGCCCTACCGGTGACCGGGGCGTGAAAACGATTGACACACACACGAACATGCAGGTTCCGTGTCTGTCGTGTGTCTCCGCAGAACCACCTCCGCAGGCTGATGCCTCCACCAGTGCCCCCACCAGAGGTGGAGAACACAGGGGACGGCCTGCGCCCCGCCCGCACCCCACACGCCCCCTAAGACACCCATCGGCCAGCAGAGGTGAGCCCACCAAAACCCCTACTGGTCGCCATGAGGGCAATCATGCGTACACCGGTCAGGCCCAGATACGTACACCCGTATGTCAGCCACACCGAGCACTGCCACGCACTCCCCGCGGAACACCCACGCCGCACCAAGGCTGCTCCACATGCTCCACAAAGGCCACGACCCGCAAAGGCGGGGCGAACCGATCAACGCCCGCTTTCCTCACGATGTCATCGCGGACCCATTTTGCGCACCAACACGATTCACACGGGACGCACGAACCCACATCATGAAACCTCACGGCAAGACCACACCCTCGGCGGCCCCCGTCAAGCGCCCCGTGAACCGCTCGACGATCCGCGGCACCTGGACGCGATACGACGCGATCGACCACGTTCACACAACGTCGGGGGCAGGCACCGCGGGCGCCGCGCGCCCGGTCAACAACACCGTCAACCCCGTGCCCGGACCCGTCGCACCACCACGCCAGCTGTGTACCGGAACCCTCAACCGATGCTCACTCAGCAACCACTCATCCACCGCGGCGAACACCGCCGGAAGCGCACACTGCAACGACTTCTCGCACACTTCGACCTCGACGACATCTGGGGTTGGATCGTCATCCCAGAGCCGTGACTCCACCCTGTACAACGTCGCCACGAACGGCTCATCCACACCCTCCTGGGCCACCTCACACATCATCTGGACCTCGACGGCGGCATCTTGTGGAGCTGGGCTAAAGGCAGTGGGCATCGCGTCGAACCTCCCCTTAACTACAATTTGTTTTCAGTGTAAAGCTATTTTGTAGTCACGGCAAGCTCACCGACACCCTTGCACGTAACAGCACTATGCGGTTACGCGTGATACACAAATCGCATGCACATCGAATCGGACCGCGGCGACGACCCCAACGAAAGGTTCCGCACCAACGTCCGCGCGACACGCGAATCCCGCGGCCTATCGCAGAGCCAACTGTCAGATGCGCTGCGCAACTTCGGCTACACCTGGCCGCAATCGACCATCCAGCGCATAGAGACCGGTCAACGTCGCGTCGACGTTGGCGAAGCACACGCCCTCGCCGACGCGCTCGGCGTCCCCATCACCACACTGCTGTCCACCCTGAGTCCCCTAGACAGCAGCCACACCGCCAAGGTTCGCCGCGCACTCCAGACACTCGACGACGCCGACACCGCACTCCATCACGCCCAGCGACACCGCGAGCGCGCCCGACACCACCTCGCCGAACTCAAGCCCGCCACCATCACCGACGACGACGAACTGCGCTCGGCGGCCCTTGCCGCGCTGACCGAATAGGACCGCTACGGACGTGGTTGAGTCGTGATGTGGGCTGGCACACGCGACAGGTCACGTACCGCCTCAGCACCGGCCAGCGAGACCGCGCGCACGATCAGCATCGCATCGGTGTGCCGGTGGTTGTGCCGGACACGAAACATCTGCTCATGGTGGCCGACCCGGTTACGCACGCGCCGCAACCTCTCCAACGCCGCCGCCAACGCATATCCCTGCTCTACCGTCGCCGGGACAGGCTGGGCCGGCGGGAACCGTGACCACCGCCGGTTCTGCCACACCGTCGACAGGTTCGGGAACGCATTACTCGTCGCGTTGATCCACAACTGCTCATGCCGGGAATACCCCGAGGCGAACCGCTGGCGGCTCTGCTGAGTCGGCGGATCGTTGGGCAACAGGTGCACCAGGTTCCCGAACGTCAGCTGGGCCACCAGGTCGTCATGGCCGACCGGGACACCTTGGCGCGGGTGCGGACCGAAATGAGGATCGACCACCGCTCGGCCGCGGGCCGCGCGAGTGGCGGCAGCCTGCAAGTCGCTCAACGTACGCCCACCCAAGATCCGGCCCAGCGGTGCGGCCGGATTCATCAACCACTCCGGGCCATTGCCCTGAGCCGAGTTCCACCGGCGCAACTCGGTATCGAGGGCATGCCGGACGATCATCTCGACGTAGGCCAGGACCTCATACCAGGCTGAGCACATACCGACCTGCCACACATACAGCGCGGCGATCGCATCGTCGCTCGGCGCCGCGGTGGCACCGCCCGCCGTCCAGAAATCCCAGTAGGGCTGCAACCTCGCCGGCGGCAGCAAGGCAGTAATGCGCTGCGGCATTCCCAGACCCTACAAAAGCGAAGCGCCCCGACCCTGCGGCCGGAGCGCTTGCTTCAATAACGACCCATCCTGTGGGCACGTTTTCCGACTAAAGAATAGCACCCCAGCAGCACAGAACTCCAGCCCCAACACCCCACGCCGAACCCGTTCCAGCAGCTAGAGCGGCCCGTGCGTACAGAATGGGTGATTTTGACTGCTGATTCGGGAGTCGTTTGATCACGAATTCGGGAGTCGTTGAGGGTGTAGGAGCTGCCAGATTGCTCACGAATATGGGAGTCATGGGGGCTGGCCGTGGCGTGCCGCCAACGTCGCTGTCTTGGTCAATGCTGACGAGGCATTCCCAGCGCTGTCCCAAGGATCCAGGCGAACAAGAAGGCCGGCATCGCCGTGATGGAGAGGCCCTGCAGGGAAAGGGGGCCGTCCTCGACGATGAATGCGGCGAGCAGAAGCGGGTGTACTGCGGCGCCGGCGATCGCAAGGTGTGCGGTGTACCGAGGCAGCACTCGATAGCGGTATACCGCGGCCGCGAACGAACCGAGCGCCACCACGGTGGGCAGCCCTGACATCGCCAACAGTCCAAAGGTCAAGTCGTAGAGCAGCGTTGACAGCTCGGCGGAGTATTGCCGGTAGAGCAAGAGATTGAAGGCGGTGAAGCCGCTGAGCAGCAGGATCACACAGCCGAGGAAACTGGTGGCAAAGCACGCTGGCAGAGTCGATCGCGTAGGCAGCCGATCGCGAAGGTAGGTCCACAGCGCGGCGCCGAAGATGAACCACAGTGTGACGCCGACGGTGTTGAGCAGCTGGGTCACGACCAGCTGAACATGGTGGTTGGTCGCCCACGCCGCCACATCGGTGCCTGAGGTCTGGGTTTGCGGGTAGGACCAGATCGGATACACCGGCAAGGTCAGCGCCGGCAGCGCAAATCCGATCACGCCGCTCCATCGGATCACGCGTGCTGCGCTCCACCGTGTATCGCCGGCGCTCGTCACGGTGCTGTCGTTCACAGGGCGGCTCCTCATTCGGCAATCTGACCAATGGACAGTTTGTGAACTGCCCGTCAGCATGCCCGATCTGAGGAAACTTATCAATGGTCAGATTGCTCGGTAGGGTGCGCATATGGCGTCAACTGCGCAGTCGCGGCCGTATCACCACGGGCAGCTTGAACGGGCGGCGATCGATGGTGCGATCGAGGAGGTGGAGAGTGTCGGGGTTGCTGCGGTGAGCATGCGTCGCATCGCTCGTCGTGCTGGCGTGTCCCATTCAGCACTGGCCTATCAGTTCGGCGACAAGGCTGGCATCTTCACCGCGGTAGCCACCGAGGGGTTCGCCCTGCAGGCAGAGGTGATCGGTGCGGCCGCGACGGGCCCTGGCGGATTCCTGTCGGGCGGCCAGGCCTATGTGACATTCGCGCTCACCCACCGGGGCTACTTCGAGGTGATGTTCCGCCCTTACCTGTATCGCGGTGACGATCCGAAGTTGTTGGTGGCCAAGAACGCGGCGTTCGATGTCCTCTTTGGTTCGGCTCGATCCGGTTTGTCAGCTCACCGTTCGGAACCGGTCACCGATGAAGCTGTCCGTGCACTCGCCCTGGCGGGGTGGTCGCTGTCTCACGGGTTGGCCACGCTGGCGTTGACGGCCAACATCGCCGAGCAGATCGAGACGGACCCCTCGGTTATGGCTGCGCAGATGATGCAGGGAGTTATCGCCTTGGCGGAATTGGCCAAACAGGTATCGACTGATCGGTCGTAACAACCGAGGACCGCAGCGCATGCGCGGTGAAACTGATCTGGTCGATGAGCAGCGCGGCGTCATAGCCAGGGTGGTCATGGCCGGGGGCCCGTAGGTGTGCAGCCAGTAGCGCAGCGATGGAGTCGCTGCGCAGGAATTCATCAACGATGGTGAGCACTGCTGCGATGCTGTTCAGCTCACCGTCGCTGACCGCGGCGGGGTCCTTGACCGGCCCGTCGGGAGGGCTTGGACCTGGGTCGGCGTCAGCTCGGTAAACGTCACGCCCAGCGTCGCAGCGAATGGTGCGAACTGATAGATCATTTCCTCGGTCAAGTGCACGGACAAACTCTTGCACCTCACTCCGGTCGCAAATACGCAGGCTTGCCCGGCGACTGCCCACTTTGGCAGCCGTCTCAAAGATTAGAGACGTCTCACGTCTTGTCTCGCTTGGAGACCGTTTGCGCCCGTGAGCGCGGGCAGGGTGAGGTCGACGAACAGCTTGACGGGTCGTACGTTGCGTAGGCGCGTGCGCGGACCAGGGTGCTCCTTGGACGACTTGGCCCACGCAGAACGGATGAGTTGACAGAGACATCTTTAGAAGTGGTGGAGTGTCAAACCGCAACGACCAAAGGCCGCCGCCAAACGAATCATTTCCCGGTTGTAGGGCAAATACTGCTCAGGTTGGGGCGTGAGTCGGTTGGTCGTTTACGACGCCTAGCCGGTGATGGGAGAAGGCGGGGTCTTGAATTGAGAAGTGTGCACCGCTCAAAGGAGCTGCTGTGCGTCTGTCACGGTTGGGAGATCAAACGTCAAGTCCGACACTGTGATGGTGCCTGTAGACCGCGGTGCTCGGTAGTCGGCGCTGGCCGCGACCAATTGCAGGGACAGGGTTTGACCCGGGCTTAACGTGGCGGCGACTTGTTCCAATGCGACGGTTGTTGTGTGGGTTTGCCCGTCCAGAGTGACTGGAATCGGTGTGACCTGATTGCCTACGACGCGCCCCGTTGCGTTGTCGACTAGTTGTGCGTAGATGTGGCGGCCGGTACCGGTGCCGGTGTAGGTAAAACTCACTTGGGGCGTGCCGACGATGTGGGTGGTTGTCGTTACTGGGGTGGTGGCGAGGTTGATAGCTACGCGTGCTTTGGTACCGCCGATCGGTAAAATTCCAAGCAGTGGCCCCGATCGACTGAGCAACGGTCGCAGCGGGAGGGTCTGCGTCGCTGCCCCGGTCGCGGTGAGATGACCGGCTGGCAGCAGCGGGTAGGTATTCGAGGCGAAGTATTGACCTCGCTGATCGACCCACTCGAACGCCGGAGCCGTTTCCGCAGGTGTCAAGCCCTTCACGTATTGGTCGAGCCACCCTAGGGTCCGCTGGGTGATCACTGTGCCGTCGGTGAGGTCTGACAGGTTGTTGGTGCACAGCCCATGACCACCGCAGAACCACAGCACCGAGGTTGGTACCTCGTTCGCTGCGAGCACCTGCGCGTTCGCTGCGGCTTCCTGCAGCGTGAAAAGGGTGTCGACGGTGCCCTGGATGAACAGCGTGGGAATGGTGATCTTGTCCAGCAAGAAGTCAGGACCTCGGTCGGCAAGAAGCTGCAGATCACTAGCGCTGAGGAGGCCGGTGTCTTTACCAAGTGTTAAGGCCGGATATATCCGGGGATTCGGTCGAGCACCGGTGAGCTTAAGTAAGGCGCCCAGGATGCTGCTCCAGCCGGTCTTGAACGCTTGGCTTTTGTACAGCGAGGTTGGCAGGGTGTTCCAGGCAATCGTTGGGACAATGGCGTCCACCCGGGGGTCGATGGCGGCAGTCAC
>ENA-OOKF01000138-OOKF01000138.1-human-skin-metagenome-genome-assembly--contig:-NODE-138-length-9076-cov-4.216273_pt1 | contig 9076 bp, 10 predicted proteins | sample MGYA00248881_ERZ501000 | MGnify/ENA primary metagenome ERZ501000 (study PRJEB25958, sample SAMN03398534) | human skin metagenome | study: EMG produced TPA metagenomics assembly of the Human Skin...
CGACGCTCTTCCGATCTTCGCCAGCAGGTCCGCCAGTGGCAGTCTGTCCTCGGTCATCGGGTCCTCGGCCGGTCAGGGGTGGGAGCGTCGCAACTCCACGCTAGCCGCCAGGTCCGATGGCCACCCAAGCCCTACATCCCGGCCAAAGCCGGAATTTCCACCACCTCCTCGGACGCTACCCCGGGACGCCCTGCCCGAGGGCGGCGAGCTGGTGGTGACGCTGGCGGGGACCGAGGCCCTGTTCGTCGGCCCGGATCGCGTCGCCCTGACCCTGGGCGGGGCGTCCGTGGTGATCGAGGACGGCGAAGTCACCCTGAACGGCAAGGTCAACCTGGGCGGCAAGGGCGGTCAGCCGGTCGCCCGCCGACACCGTGTCGCGCAGCAGGTCGGCGCGCAGGACCAGCTTCTCGCGCTCGCGCGCAAAAGCCCGATCCTCACCAAGGTCGACGTCGAGGGCCTGCCGAACGCGCCTCGCGCGGAGCTTGTGATCGATCGCGAAAAGGCCGCCGCGCTCAGCGTGAATTTCGACGATCTCAACCAGCTCCTCACCACCTATCTCGGCTCGTCCTACGTCAACGACTTTCCCAATCGCGGCAAGATGCAGCGCGTGATCGTGCAGGCCGAGGATTCGCAGCGCCTGCAGGCGAGCGACATCCTCAATTACGCCGTGCGCAACAGCGTCGGCGCGATGGTGCCGATGTCGTCGATCGCGGAGCTCAAATGGACCGTCGGTCCGACGCAGATCGTCGGATTCAACGGCTATCGTTCGGTGCGCTTCACTGGCGAGCCGGCTCCCGGCTACACGACCGGCGACGCCATCGCCGAGATGGAGCGGCTGATGACGCAACTGCCGAAAGGCTTTGGCTACACCTGGACCGGCCAGTCGGAGCAGGAGAAGGCGGCAGGCAAGACCGCGCCGCTGCTGCTCGCGCTCGAAGCGCGGGGCCGCACCCCGGCGCCGCTCACCGCGGTCGTCACGACGCTGGTAGCCGCCCCGGTCGTCACGGTCCCGGCGCTGGTAGCCTCCGCGCTCCTCGGAGCGGTCGTCGCGGCGCTGGTAGCCGCCGCGGTCGTCACGCCGACCACCGCGGTCCTCGCGACGCTCCCAGGTGCGCTGGCCCCGGTCCTCGGTGCCGTCGCGTCGCACCCGCTTGGGGCGGTCGCCGGCGGGCACGTCGTCGCGGTCGCGCCAGCGGTCCTTGGCCCGGGGGGCGTCGGTCGGGGCCTGGCCGCGGTGATAGGGCTTCTTCGGGCCCTTGGTCACGGCCTTCTTCTTGGCAGCATTCTTCTGGGCAGTGGTCCAGCGGGGCTTCTTCTTCGCAGGCACAGGTCGACTCTCTCGCTCAGGGGGAGGTGGATGGGCGAACACGCAACGCAGGCGCGGGCGACATCCGAGGTCGAGTGCGATCGTGCGAGTTCCTAGAGGCGGCGACGACGCGGTCGCCGAACCACTAATAGTACCCCTATTGAGGCGGCGCCGACGCCGGCGAGATCCGCGGCGACGTCCCACGGGTCACCGGAGCGGTGCGGCAGCACGACGTGCTGGATGATCTCGCTCACAGGAGCGTGCACGGCGCACACCAGCGCGACGAGGGGCCACCACCCCCTTCGTCCCAGACCGGCGACGAGCACCGGCAGGGCGAAGACCAGCGCGTGGACCGCCTTGTCCCCGTGGGGAATCGGCGACGGAGGGCCGGGCGCCTCGGGTGCGTAGAGCACGGCGACCTGCAGGGCGAGGGCGGCCACGAGCATCGCCGGCACGATCAGCCGGCGCGTGGGCGTGGAGGTCATCGGGCCAGCACAGCACACGGCCGATGGGGCCTCGCACGCCGGACCGTCCTACAGTGGAAGTCATGAGCAAGATCACCGATCTGGATCTCGAGAGCTTCCGCTCCGCCGTCACCGGCGAGGGAACGGTCATCGTCGACTTCTGGGCGAGCTGGTGCGGTCCGTGCCGTCAGTTCGCCCCGGTCTTCGAGGCCGCGGCGGATGCCCGGGAGGACATCACCTTCGGCAAGGTCGACATCGACGACAACCCGGAGCTGGCCTCGATGGCCAATGTCTCCTCCGTGCCGACCCTCATGGCCTTCCGCGATGGCATCCTGCTGCACCAGAGCGCCGGCGCACTGCCCAAGGCGCAGTTCGACCAGCTCCTCGACGCCGTCCAGGACGTCGACATGGACGAGGTCAAGGCGCAGGTCGCCGCCCGCGAGGCCTCGCAGGGCTGATCCCGCGAGGTCATCTCCCTTCGACCAACTCGGGTGCGAAGGGGGTGGTGCGCACCCTCGATCTGTGGTGGGCTGGAGGACCACCCACCACATCAGGAGGAACGCATGGGCATCGGCGACAAGATCGAGAACGCCAAGGACCAGCTCGTCGGCAAGGCGAAGGGCGCCGCGGGCGACGCCACCGACAACGAGGACCTGCAGGCCGAGGGCCAGGTCCAGGAGAGCAAGGGCGACCTCAAGGCCGCCGGCGAGAAGGTCAAGGACGCCTTCAAGTGACCTGCTGACCACAGACATGACGAAGGGCGGGGCCGTGACGGTCCCGCCCTTCGTCATTCCACACGCGTGTGTGATGGAACGAGTCCCGTGCCGAGCGTGCGAAGCACGGGACGTACGTGACGTGCCCAAGATGGTGGAGGTGGCGGGAATCGAACCCGCGTCCACTGGCAGACAAACAGGGCTTCTCCGGGTGCAGTGCGCTATGGATTTTCTCGGCCCCGGGGCTCGCGCGCACACGTTCCCCGACAGGCCCAGTCACGTAGGAGTCCCGCGATGTCCCGTGACATGACATCGCAGCAAGATCTCTAGCTGACGCTGGGATCTAGGTCGAGATCACACCTAGGCCAACGGACTTCGGGCTCGCTCAGGCGGCGAGGGCGAAGTCGGTGCGCTTGGAATTGGCACCTATTGGGTGTGCACGGGGCGTTGACGAGATGACCGTGCATCCTCGACCCGCTTCCCCTGAAGGACCGGCCAATGTCGAAACCGATCACCCCCATGGGATGGACACGTCACGCTGTTCAGTTGTGGTCACTCAGTATGGACTCAACGGTGGCCGGGTCCAAACACATTCCCTAGCGGCGACGCTTGAACTGGTCGGACATCGCCCGCTCGGCCTCGCGGCGGTCCTGCCGCTCGCGCAGCGTGTGCCGCTTGTCGTAGGCCTTCTTGCCGGTCGCAAGGGCGATCTCGACCTTGACCCGGCCGTTCTTGAAGTACAGCGACAGCGGCACGATGGTCCGCCCGCTCCCCTGCGCCTTGACCATGATCTTGTCGAGCTCGGCCCGGTGGAGCAGGAGCTTGCGGCGGCGGCGCGGCGTGTGGTTGGTCCACGTGCCCTGGACGTACTCGGGGATGTGCACGCCCTCGAGCCACAGCTCGTCGCCGTAGAAGATCGCGAAGCCGTCGACGAGGCTGGCCCGGCCCATGCGCAGCGCCTTGACCTCGGTGCCCATGAGGGCGAGACCCGCCTCGTAGGTGTCCTCGATGTGGTAGTCGTGGCGTGCCTTGCGGTTGCGCGCGACGACGAGCTCGCCCTGCTCGGTCTTCTTGGCCATGGTGGTCTCCCCCTTCGCTGCTCGTGGTGGTCGAGGGGTCACGGTACCCCGAGGGGACAACCGGTCCACCACCGGATTTGTGCCCGAAGGGGGGTCAGAGCCAGCCGCGGGGGTCGACCGGGGTGCCGTTGGCCCGGGTCTCGAAGTGCAGGTGGCAGCCGGTGGACGTGCCGGTAGTGCCGACGTAGCCGATGACCTGGCCGCGCGAGACGTGACCGCTGCGGACCGCGAAGGACTGCAGGTGGTTGTAGGTCGTCGCGAGCGAGGTGCCCCGCTTGACGCCGTGGTCGATGACGATCTGGTTGCCGTAGCCACCGGTCGAGCTCGGCGGCAGGGCGGAGATGATCGTGCCGCTGTCGGCGGCGTAGACCGGCGAACCGCACGCCCCCGCGTAGTCACGGCCGGCGTGCAGGCGCCAGGTCTGGTGGATCGGGTGGAAGCGCAGGCCGAACTCCGAGCTCACCGGGGCATTGCTCGGCGCCTGGAGGACACCGCTGCTCGTCGGGGCCGGCGGGTTGGGGTCGGGCGCCGAGGCGCCCCCGGAGTCGGAACTCGTGTCGTCGGAGGTCGTGTCGGTCGAGGGTGCCGACCGTGCGGCACGGGCCCGGGCATCGGCCTCGCGCTGGGCCTGCTCCTCGCGGGCCTTGCGGATCGCGGCCTCGCGGATGCGCTGCTTGCGGGCCCGCTCCTCGAGGATCTTGGTGAGCTTGTCCGACTGCGCCTGGAGGCTGTCGACCTGCCGCTGGTCCTCGCGCTTCGCGTCGCGCAGGTCGGCGGCGGCGCTCGTCTGGTCGCTCTCGAGGGTCTCGAGAGTGCGCTGCGTGCGGTCGGCGCGGTCGCTCGCGGTGCGGGCGGCGGAGAGCTTGCTCTCCTTGGTCGCCTTGGCGTCACTGGTCTTCTTGCGCAGGGCCGACAGCTTGTCGCCGGTCGAGACGAGGTTGGCTCGCGAGGTGCTCAGCTCCTCGAGAGCCGAGCTCTGCGTGTCGCCGACGGACTCGGCCATGATCATCTTGTCGACGAAGGCGCCCGGGTCCTCGCTGCCCACGGCCACCGACATGCTGCCCAGACCCTGCTGCTGGTAGACCTCGCCGGCGAAGCCGGCGACCGCGCGCCGGGAGCTGGTGATCTTGGAGCTGGTCTCCTTGAGGTCCTTCTCCGCCTTGTCCTCGTTGGCCTTGGCGAGGTCGTAGGCGGCGACCGCGTCGTCGTACTCCCCCTTCGCCGTCGTCTCGGCGTCCTCCGCGGCCTTGGCGGCACTGCGGGCGCCGGGCAGCTTGGCCCGGGTCGATTTCAGGCGGGTGTAGGCGCTGACGAGGTCCTGCGAGGTCTCGTGCAGGTCGACGCGGGCATCGGAGAGCTTGCCGTCGACGGCCTTCTTCTGGTCCTGCGGGTCGGGGTCCGCGGCGAAGGCGTAGCCCGCACCGGACGCGAGGCACACGACGAGGGCCGCACCGGTGAGGGCGCGGGCTCGGCGAGAGACAAGGTGACGGGCAGGGCGAGGCATCGAGGCCAACGGTAGACGCGAGGTCCCCCGGTGAACAGCACCCCGGGGGACCTCGGCGTGGCCCGACTCAGACCTTGAGATAGCGCCAGAGGGTGACGGTCGACGTGCCGACCGCCAGGACGACGACGCCGACGAGCAGGAAGGGGGCGATGACCCAGACGTCGTTGGACGAGATGAAGGCCGTCCCGGAGTTCTCCTGCAGCAGATATCTGTCGAAGAGGGCCCAGGCCGACACCCAGAGCAGGCCGATCGCCATCACCGCCCCGATGAGGCCCGAGGCGACCGTCTCGATGATGAAGGGTGTGCGGATGGTGCGGTTCGACGCACCCACGAGCTTCATGATCGCGATCTCGCGGCGACGGGTGAAGGCCGCCTGCCGGATGGTCGTCGCCATGAGCAGCACGGCGGAGACGAGGGTCAGCGCCGCGAGCCCGACCATGACGGCGGTGATGATGTTGATCGCCCGGAAGAGCGGGGAGAAGACCTCGCGCAGGTTGGGCACGCTCGCCACACCCGGGGCGCCCTCGAAGGCCGAGGCGACGGTCTCGAACTCCTCCGGGTCGGACAGCTGCACGCGATAACTCGGCGGGATGTCACCGACGCGGATGTGACCGGCGAGCGGGGAGTTCTTGTAGTCCTGCTTGAAGCGCTTGTACGCCTCCTCCTCGGACTCGTAGTAGACGTCCTTGACGAGCGGGCGCATCTCCTCGAGCTGGGCGGCGACGGACTCCTTCTGGTCCTGAGTGGCCGCGCCGGTGGAGCAGTTGGGCTGCGCGCTGGTGTCGGTGCACATGTAGACCGAGACCTGCACGCGGTCGTACCAGTAGCCCTTCATCGCATCGACCTGGCGCTGCGCGAGCAGGCCGACGCCAAGCAGGTAGAGCGAGATCATGGTCACGAGGATCACCGACACGGCGATCGACTTGTTGCGCCGCAGGCCCTCCCAGGCGTCGGCGAAGACGGAGGGCTTCATCGCAGCAGGTCCTCCGCGTCGTCGTCCCAGTCGTCCATCGCATGCACCTCACCGATCGGGCGGTCGTCGGGAGGCGGGACCTCCCCTTCGTCGTGGTGGTCGTCGTGGCGCTCGGCCTCACGCTCGTCGCGGTCACGGGAGTCGACGACCTTGGGCACGTAGCTGCCGCCCTCCTCGTCGCGGATGATGATCCCGTCCTCGAGCTCGACGACGCGCTTCTGCATCTCGTCGACGATGACGTTGTCGTGCGTGGCCATGACGATCGTCGTGCCGGAGTCGTGGATGCGACGCAGCAGCTTGACGATCTCGAGGCTCGTCGCGGGGTCGAGGTTGCCCGTGGGCTCGTCGGCAAGGAGCACCGGCGGCTTGTTGACCACGGCGCGGGCGATCGCGACGCGCTGCTGCTCACCGCCGGAGAGCTCGTGCGGCATGCGCTTCTCCATCCCGGCGAGGCCGACGAGCTCGAGGGTCTCGGGGACGAGGGCGCGGATCGCGCGGCGCGGGCGGCCGATGACCTGCAGGGCGAAGGCGACGTTTTGCTGCACCGTCTTGTTGGGCAGCAGGCGGAAGTCCTGGAAGATCGTGCCCACCTGGCGGCGCAGCTGCGGCACCTTGCGCTGCGGCATGCGGCGCAGGTCGTGGCCGCCGACGAGCAGACGCCCGGAGGTGACGACCTCCTCGCGGATCGCCAGGCGCATGAGCGTGGACTTGCCCGAGCCGCTCGCACCGACGATGAAGACGAACTCGCCACGGTCGATGTTGAGATCGATCTCGTCGAGCGCGGGGTGGCTCTGGTTGGGATATCTCTTGGTGACGTTCTCGAAGCGGATCATCAGCTGCAGCAGGCCTCAGGGACGAAGGGGGGCAAACGGCCGCCTGCAGGATATGTCGCTTCGCTGCGAGCCCGTGACACCCGCGTGACCTCGGCGCGTTTGGGGCCCTGCCGGCCGTCACCCTTCGACGTGACGACCTTCCCAGTCGTCGTGTCGGTGACGCAGATCGTTGGCCGCCTGACCCACAATCGCGCGCAGCTCGTCCACATCGATCTCGTCGTCGTCGCGGAGGTCGTCGTCCACCTCGAGGTCCTCACATCCGAAGAAGACCCGCTGCAGCACCTCGTACCGTTCCTCGTCACCAAGTCGCGCGTCCGACTGGTAGGTGGCGAAGAACCGCTTACGGAACTCAAGCGGATCACTCTCGGCGTCGACGAACCCCCTGAAGAGCTCGATGTACTCGGCGTCCCGCACGCCGACGGGCGATGTCATTGAAGAGATCCCCTCTCCTCGATATTGCGCACTTGGTCGGGCGCGGCCTTCCACCCGCTGATGAAGTCGCCGTTGGGCTGGCGCGCCGTGACGAGACCGGTCTCGGGGTTGTAATCGAGGATCGCAGGCTTGCCTCGGTAGTAACCGTCGATGTGGCGAGTACCGGGATCGCTCACATGGCCGTCAACCGCCTGCCGGAACTTCTCGCCGTTCGCCTTGTTGTAGTTACCTTCGACTCCGAAATCCTCTGCGTGTGCATCGTACTTCTTCTGCACCTTCGCATCGGAAGGAAAGTTGTTCGGCGGCGGGTCTGCCATCTCGCGTGCACCGCCTCCGTGCTCCCGAATCTCCTCCGGGGTCCGGTCATCGGTGTTCTTGGCGGCATCGGACGCGCCCTCGTCAGCCTTGCCGGAGTCGTCAGCCGTGTCGGAACGGTTGGGCGTCTCGGGCCCGTCGTCCGGCGCCTTGGGCGGTGCCCCGTCGGCGGCCGCTTCGTTTTCGACGTCGCGATCCGGCCCCTTCTTGGGCCCGTCGGGGCGATGCTTGGCGACATCCGTCGTCCGGTTGACCGTCTTCTCCGTCTTGACGGCCCCCTTGATGACTCGACCAGCCGCCCCAATCGGGCGCCCAACGGGGAGCACAGAAACGACGTCGAGGCCCTGCTCCCACCGCGGCTTGTTCTTCCAGTCCTCCGCGGCCTGCTTGGGGTCGTCCACCCAGTCGGCTGCGGTGTTGAGCTGGTCCGCGCCCAGCTTCCAGGCCAAGCCGCCGCCACCGGGAACGAGGTAGAGGATCGGGTACTTGTCCACGGCGTCGTTCATGAACTTCGCAGCGCCGCGCATCTTGTCGACGGTCCCGTCCTTGAAGCGGTCCCACCCGCTCTTCGCCGTGCTGGTGGCGCTCATGGGACCGTCGAGCTCGGAGGCCAGGTCCTGCTCGACCGCCTGGGTCCGCAACTTCTGCGCGTAGGCCGTGATGTCGCCGCCGCCGTCGACGAGGGCCGGCTTCGCGCTGAAATGCCAGTCGAAGACGAACCGGTCGCAGTCGTCCCCGCCCCAGGAGTCGGCGAGCGTCTCGGTCATCGCGCCACCCTCGGTGGCGAGGTCCCCAAGTCGCTCCCCCAACCGCTTGAGCTCGTCAGCGATGCCGATGCACCGCTCGTAGTCCATCCCCTCGGTCACAGCCACGGAGCGACCGTGTCACGTGCAGAGTTCTGTGGCCATGGGGAGAACTCCCCATGCCTTCGTGCCAGCGGATCCGCCAGCAGGAGTCGATCAGTCCTCGGACTTGGCCTGCTCGATGCGCCAGCGGATGCCGGCCTCGATGAAGCCGTCGATGTCACCGTCGAAGACGGCGGAGGGGTTGCCGGTCTCGTGCTCGGTCCGCAGGTCCTTGACCATCTGGTAGGGGTTGAGGACGTACGAGCGCATCTGGTCGCCCCAGCTGGCCTTGACGTCGCCGGCCAGTTCCTTGCGCTCGGCGGCCTCCTCGGCCTTCTTCTGCAGGAGCAGTCGCGACTGCATGACGCGCAGCGCGGCGGCGCGGTTCTGGATCTGCGACTTCTCGTTCTGCATCGACACGACGATGCCCGTCGGGATGTGCGTCATGCGCACGGCGGAGTCGGTCGTGTTGACCGACTGGCCGCCGGGACCGGAGGAGCGGAAGACGTCGATCTTCAGCTCGTTGTCCGGGATCTCGATGGAGTCGGTGCCCTCGATGAGCGGGATGACCTCGACGGCGGCGAAGGAGGTCTGACGGCGCCCCTGGTTGTC
>ENA-OOKF01000141-OOKF01000141.1-human-skin-metagenome-genome-assembly--contig:-NODE-141-length-9030-cov-8.183175_pt1 | contig 9030 bp, 6 predicted proteins | sample MGYA00248881_ERZ501000 | MGnify/ENA primary metagenome ERZ501000 (study PRJEB25958, sample SAMN03398534) | human skin metagenome | study: EMG produced TPA metagenomics assembly of the Human Skin...
ATCCTCTGTTGCCGTAAAACCACCGACTTCAGGCGGTGGATATAAGGCAACTCCGTAGGTATGCTTACACACAGAAGTTGTTTAGTGTTGTATTCTTACATTTTCAATGATAAAATGTAAGATATGAAACATTGTGCTTATAAATTCCGCTTCTACCCGACTGACGAACAAACTAAACTGCTTGCTCAAACATTCGGCTGTGTGCGGTTTGTCTATAACACGATATTGCGTTGGCGTACTGATGAGTATTATCAAAGCAAGGCAAAAATAGGCTACATTCAAGCCAATGCAAAATTGACTGAGCTTAAAAAACAGCCTGAATTTTCTTTTTTGAATGATGTTTCTAGTGTTGCTTTGCAGCAGGGCATCAGACATCAACAAACGGCTTTTAAGAACTTCTTTGAGGGTCGTACCAAATATCCAACATTCAAAAAGAAAACTCATAAACAATCGGCAGAATTTACCAAAAGTGCCTTTAAATTCACTGACGGTAAAATCTATATAGCAAAAAGCAAAGAACCGCTTAATGTGCGTTGGTCGAGACAACTGCCAAGCGAACCAAGCACTATTACCATTTCCAAAGATTGCGCTGGGCGTTACTTCGTGTCGTGCCTGTGTGAATTTGAAAATCAAATCTTGCCAAAGTCTGATAGCAATATCGGTATTGACGTTGGCATTAAGCACCTGTTTGTTACCGATAGCGGTATCAAAATCGACAATCCCCGTCTGACAGCTAAATACGCCACTAAACTTGCCAAAGCACAACGCGCCTTGAGTCGTAAAAAACTCGGCTCGGCTAATCGTGCTAAGGCTAAGCTTAAGGTGGCTCGTATTCACGCTAAAATCTCCGATTGTCGATTGGATAACTTACACAAGTTGTCCCGCAAATTAATAAACGAAAACCAAGTTATTTGTGTTGAATCGCTACGTGTAAAAAACATGATTAAAAATCCTAAACTTGCCAAGCATATCGCCGATGCCAGTTGGGGTAACTTTGTTAACCAGTTGGAATACAAAGCAGACTGGGCGGGTCGGACTATCTCTAAGATAGACCAATTTTTCCCAAGCTCTAAACGCTGTTCTAATTGTGGATATATCTTAAATTTTTTGACGCTTGATACACGCTATTGGGATTGCCCAGAATGCAAAACTACCCATGACCGTGACGTCAATGCCGCCAAAAACATTTTAACCGCAGGACTTGCGGGGTTAGCCTTTGGAGAGAATGTCAGTCTTGTGTAGTTAGTCTGCATAAGCAAATCTCGTTGAATTAGGAAATTCTCGGTAGCGATATCGGGAATCCCCGAACGATAGGGAGGGGAGGAAGTCAAGCCGTTTTTTCTGATAGTAGTTTGCTAGTAAGGTGCAGGGTGTGAGGTATAGGATTTAAGTTACAGGGTTTAAGGTGCAGGGTTCGGGTGTAAGGTCTGCACCGCTTCGATATCAGCCAATACCTCTTGGGATAATACCAAGTCTACGGACGCGATATTGCTGGCTAGTTGCTGAGTGGTGGTTGCCCCAATGATGTTGGCAGTCACAAACGAGCGGCTATTGACAAACGCCAGTGCCATTTGTGCCATATCTAGATGATGTTTTTTGGCGACCTCGGCATAGGCTTGGGTGGCTTGTTGCGCTTGCTCATTCAAATAACGGGTAAAATGGCTATAAAGGCTCAAGCGACTATTGGCAGGCTTGTTACCGCCCAAATATTTGCCTGATAACACGCCAAATGCTAGCGGTGAATAAGCAAGTAGCCCAATTTGCTCGCGGTGACTGATTTCTGCCAGTCCCACTTCATACAAGCGATTGAGTAAACTATAAGGATTTTGTATGGTGATAGGTCTAGCAAGCCCATGTTTATCGGCTTCTGCTAAGTAGCGCATGACGCCCCAGGGGGTATCATTGGATAACCCATAAGCACGGATTCGACCTTTGGTGATTTCATCATTGAGGGCTTCGATGGTTTCCAAAAATGGCGTCAATTCTTTGGTGTCTTGCTGCGCCATACTTTCTGTATAGCCGCGTTGACCAAAAAAGTTGGTCTGACGCTCTGGCCAGTGTAGCTGATAAATATCGATATGGTCGGTTTGCAAACGCTGTAGATTGCTATCTAATGCCGCACGAATGGTTTTTTTATCAAACTTGGTATTGCCATCGCGCAAAAAGTCATTGCGAGAGATTTTACTTGCCAATACCACATCATTTCTTTTGCCTGTCTTGGCAAACCAGCTACCCATAAAGCGCTCGGTATCACCCTGTTTGTCTTTATCAGGGGGTGACGGATACATCTCTGCGGTATCCCAAAAGTTGACACCTTGGGCAAGGGCATAATCCATTTGTTTATGGGCATCCTGCTCGCTGTTTTGCTGTCCCCAGGTCATGGTGCCTAAGCAAATTTTGGAGACGCTATCGCCCAGTTGTGGCAATGTATCAAATTGCATGCTATTTTCCTTGTGTTTCGCATTATAGTTTTAACCGGCTTGGTGAGGTGATTGTAGCAAACTCATGGTGATAAAGTCGGTTGCAAATTGTAGTAAGTGCGGCAGGTAGCCGCAATAAACAGTCCGCCCAAAACAAGCCTGACAAAATTTTGATTTTTTATGGATTGACATTACAACGCAATAAAAATCAGTTATGATAAAGCGTTTCATTTTAGTTAGAAAAATATTCGAGTGTTGGCGCATAGTGGGTTCAAAATTTTGCGCTAATGGCAATTTTTATCCTGCATGAATTATTTGATTGTTGATTAATCTGCTTGTGGATTGCGTCACTTTATTGATGTCAAAAATATTGGTGTCAAAAATCATTGTAAAAAGGTATTCAAGTTTGGCAAGTGTCAATTCATTACGTCCGACAAAACTATGGTGGCTGGTAGGTCTGGTTTTGCTTTGCTTAAGCTTGTTGATTCAGCTACCTGCAGCGTGGTTGCTGCAAAAATTTGCCCCAAACAACCCTTACTTGCAGCAAATATCCGGCAACCTTTGGCAAGGTCAAGCCAATTGGCAAATCAATGCGCGCCCCAATACGCCGCTGGCGGGTAGTGTCGATTGGCGCTGGCAGCCGTGGCATTTATTGATGGGCAAACTGGGTATGGCGGTCGATATCCGCTCTGGCAAAACCGACTTGCAAGGGGTGGTCAAATTCAATAAAACCAGCTGGCAAGCCAATGATTTCAACGGCAAAATCAGCCATGACACATTGGCGCAGTTGGTCAGTTGGCAATTACCCGACACACCGATTACCATCAAAGAAGTGTCAATTGAAAAAAATAAGCAAGGTTATCAAACCGCCAAAGGCAGCATGAATTGGGCAGGCGGTGATTTGGGGTATCCCACAGGCGGCAAAACCTACCTCATCAAACTCCCCACCATGCAAGGCAACTTAAGCGCAGATAAAGCCAGTGTGCAGCCAGCAGACAACAATGGTGCCAATAGTAGCAACAAGGCAGCGCAAGGTAAAAGCTTGCATTTAGCCCTTACTACACCGCAAGCCGAGCGATTGGGGGATTTTTATCTTGACCAAGATAATATGATAGATGTGTCATTGACCCAGCGGCTGCTCAAAAATATGCCAGCGTACCAAGGCAAAGGGGCTGATGACAGTGTGGTGGTGTCCATTCGCCAACCTTTGACCAGTATGGGTAATTAGAGACTCAGCGATGATAGCAGATATGATAAAAGCCACCCAGCGCCCCTCGTTGAGCCGTAAAACAACGACTGGTAAATTTGTGCCGATGGCGGTGGTGGAAAAACTGTATCCTTGGTTGCTATTGGCAGCTATTTTTTGGTTGGTGTGGCAATTAAGCCAAGCAATTTGGCTGGTGGTTGCACCGCCCAAAGCCCCCGCACTCACCCCAGTGCCCCTGCAGACGAACTTGGTCGCGCAATCTGCCAATAGCAATGCATTAGATTTTTTTGCGCAGCCAACTGCCCCGCAAGCCCCGGCAGCGACACCCCCAGATATTAAAGTGGTGGGCGTGACCATTGCCACCCCAGAGAGTCAATCGTATGCAATTTTGACCGCCAATGGTAAAACCTTAAGCTATCGTATCAACGACATGATTGATGGCAGTGGTTATAAATTGGTCAAAGTCGCAGCCGATTTTATAATAGTGGCAGATGCAAGTGGTCAAACCAGTAAAGTGCCATTTGGGCAACCGTTTTTTCTTGACCAAAGCGAGGCTATCAGAGCAAAAGCGCAAGCCAACGGTGCAGCTGGCGTTGGTAGTGGCTCAAATATGGGACAAACCCCCACACCGAGCTTAGGCGGCGCTGCGCCACAAGCGATTGGCGGCGCGCCAGTGGCTACAGGTGATCCGCATGATCGAGAGGATTCTGCGCCCACTATGGCGACGTCAAATGGTGCCAGTACCTCGCCAAACGGTGCATCGTCAGCCATTGGCGGCGCGATTCAAGGGCTTCAGCAAAATGCCTCAGGGTATCTAAGCCAAATGGGTGTGGCAGCAACAGGACAAGGCTATTTGGTGACCGATGCGATGTCCGCAGGACTAAAAAACCGTCTGGGGCTACAAACAGGGGATAAAGTCCTCTCCGTCAATGGACAAAACGTGGGTCAAAACCCAACACAAGATGCCCAGCTACTACGTCAAGTGCAACAAGCAGGACAAGCGCAAATCCAAGTTCAGCGCGGCGACCAAGTCGTGACAGTACGCCAGTCATTTTGATAAAAGATAGTAAAAAGCTACAGACGTCATCGCTACGTGAGACACAGTCGGTGATATGCGTTAAAAATTGATAAGGTAAATTATGAAATACCCAACCATGCTAAAGCCACTATTTTTGAGCACGACACTGGCTATGAGTATCAGTTTGCTTAGCAGTGGTCTGTCAGCTGCCCATGCAGCCACTGGCTATAAAGTGCATTTGCAAGACGCCGATATCAAGGCGTTTATCGACCAAATCGCCACCATCACCCAAAAGAACTTTGTGTTAGACCCCCGCATTAATGGCAATGTGACGGTGATTTCAAACAAACCCTTATCCCGTCAAGAAGTGTATGACTTGTTTCTAGCCGTGATGAAAGTCAATGGCATTGTAGCGATTGATCGCGGGCTGACCACAGAGCTGGTCCCTGATACCGTTGCCAAGCAAGCAGGGGTGGATGTGGACTTGCGGGGTAATACCGCAGGTAGCCAAATGGCGACCCGCATCTATTATCTCACCAACACCAATGCCAATGACATCTTAAACGTCATCCGTCCGATGATGCCGCCGTATGCCAATGCCGCTGTGGTGCCAAATGTCAATGCGATTATCCTATCTGACCGCGCCGACAGCCTCAATCAATACGCAAAATTGATTAGCGATCTTGATAGCAATATGAATGACAAGCTGACCATTATTCCGCTGCGTCATGTCGATGCCAAGCGCATGATGGATTTATTAAGCTCACTGACAGGTACGGGCGGTGGTACAGCGCCAGCTGCTGCGGGTCAATCAGGGCAACCTGCTGTGGCATCAACCGGTGGCAGCCTGATCAATATCATTGCCGACCCGATTTCTGATAGGCTGCTCGTCAAAGGTAGTGCCGAGATGACAGCCAAAGTACAGCGAATGGTAGAGCAGTTAGACACCGTACCGACGCAACGTCTCAGTGGGCTTCGCGTGTTTCGTCTAAAATATGCCAGTGCCACCCATATTGCAGAAATGCTACGCGGACTGCTTGCCTATCAATCCATCAATAGCTCAGGTGACCAAACCACCTTGCAAGCAAGCTCAATGTTTCAATCTAGTAGCGATACCAGTAATAATAGCGCAGCGACCACCACCAATACTGCAGCGTCACCGACAGGTTCACCGCTTAATACGTCCTCCACCAGCAACACAACGACTACGCAAAACAGCGGCTATCAAGGTAGACCTTTTAGCATTATCGCTGACCAAACCCAAAATTCCGTCATCGTCAATGCCAACCCAGAGTTAATGGTAGAAATCGAAAACGCTATTAATGAGCTAGATACCCGCCGTGACCAAGTGTTGATTCAAGCGGCGATTATGGAAATCTCAGGCAATGATACCCAGCAACTTGGCGTACAATGGGCAATGGGCAATGCCAATAGCGGCGTAGGGGTGATTAACTTTAATAACATCGGTGCATCCGCAGTAGGGCTAGCATCTGAGATATTAAGCAAAACCCCAGGTACGGCGGCAGCCTCCGTGGCAGGCGCGCTATTGGGGATTGGTACTAGTAAAACCGATAGTAGCGGTAATCGTGAGTTTTATGGTGCGATTTTGCAAGCCATCAATAAAACCAACAATGCCAATCTGTTATCCATGCCCTCTATTTTGACGCTGGATAACGAAAAAGCCAATATTTTAGTAGGGCAGAACGTGCCATTTGTGACCGGCTCTTATACCACGGCAAGTAACTCATCAACCACGCCATTTCAGACCGTGAGCCGTCAAGATGTCGGTATCAATCTTAATGTCATTCCGCATATTGGCGATAATGGCTCAGTGCGACTTGAGATTTCGCAGGAAGTGTCCTCCATTGTCGACGGTACCCTCAATAACGTGAGCGGTGTCGTCACCAACAAGAATTTAATCAAAACCACCATTTTAGCGGATAACCAACAAACCGTGGCATTGGGTGGGTTGATGCGTGATAACAGCACCTATGGTCAGCAAAAAGTCCCAGGATTGGGTGATGCGCCGATTCTTGGTAATTTATTTCGCTCAAAAAGCAAAAACTCGGACAAAACCAATCTGATTGTATTTTTACAGCCGACGATTTTGCGTAATGGTAGCGCGGTGGCAAGCGTGACCGAAAAAAGCTTAGACGGTATTCGTACCATGCAACTGGTAATTGATAAAAACGGCACGCTCAAACAAATCCCACTTAATATCAATGCCATGTTCCCCAATACCAATACGGTGCAAAATGGCGTCAAATTGCCAACAGACGACTTGGTTACCCCAGCCGAGCAAAGTTTATCAAACACGCCAAGAGTGTATGCCAATGGTGTCGATATCGTCACGCCGGCGTCATCAAACGTGTCTCGCACAGGCAGTTCATCGACCACAACTGTCACTCGCCCAGCGAGCAACGCCATCACCCAAGCGCCCATTACCCAATCTACCGTCACCCAATCTACAGGGCAGACAGGGCAGGGCGCAAAAATGGCTCAAACGCCTGTGGTGATTGCGACCCCGCCTGCGGTGCAGACCATCACCGTGACAAATCCCTAAAAATGTCCCATAATGCCAAGCATAATGATACTATTAAATACCCCTTAGGAGTAGGAGACTTGCATGGACAATCATCAAACTAATACAGTGGATACGATGAACCTTACTGACAACTCACAAGGCACTTCATGGCAACTCATTGGACTGTCACCAGCGTTGGCGGATTTAACCATTGATATTGATAAAAGCTTAAGCATCGGGCGTAGCGATAGCAATGATTTGGTATTAGCAACCTCACAAATCTCTCGCCAACACGCCAAGATTAACCGTATTGGTGAGCAGTTGTATGTGCAAGACTTGGGCTCAAGCAATGGTACCTTTATCAATGGTGAGCGCATCAGTACAGACGCGCATGCTTTGCAAGCCACTGATGAACTTGCCTTTGCTGACCTGGTATTTTTGGTGGTAGATGCCCCAGTCGACGCACTGGATGATGATAGTTTTCTCGATGGTTTACAAGATATTGAGAATTTCACACCCACCACTGACATTCATACCCAAACTGAATCGACTGCGTCAGTTGAGCCCATATCACCGAACGCTGCATCCAACGCCGCGCCTGTGATAGATGTCGTTACCACGCAAGATTTTTTACCTAGCGAGCAGCTGACCAACACTCACGTCGAACAATCCGTACCTTCTACACCGACAACAGTGGATGTAGCAAGCGTTGATAACTCACCATCGCCGCTACTCAATACGCCGGCTCAGACGCCTGTCGTCACTGAGGCAATACCATCACAACCCGTTGTCCCATCGGTTCAGGTCTCAGCCGTTCAGCCAGCGCAACCATCGCCAGTTAGCACGGTAGAAGCTGATGCAATCAAACCTGCGGCAAAGAAAAACGCCACAGTCGCAATAATAATCGTGGTAATTATTGCGCTGATTATTGCATCCGTGTTGTTGATGTATTAGGGTTTAGGTAGCAAATAAACGGCGCAAGGCGCCTAAAATGCAAATTTGAATCATTAAATTTTCGTTTTAGCAAAAAAAATGAAAAAAAACTAAAAAAACGCTTGCAAGATTAAAAATATTTGCTAAAATGCTCACCACTTTCAAGCGATACGCCGGCTTAGCTCAGTTGGTAGAGCAACTGACTTGTAATCAGTAGGTCGCCAGTTCGACTCCGGCAGCCGGCACCATCCTTTAACACATCGTGTTAAGCGTACCTTGAAAGACAACTATGGTGGGGTTCCCGAGCGGTCAAAGGGGACGGACTGTAAATCCGTTGCGAGAGCTTCGAAGGTTCGAATCCTTCCCCCACCACCATTTGCCTGCTATTGTTATCTGAATATTCCCTAATCACGTTAACAGTAAGTCCAGTATGCTTGGGCGGGTCGCATTGCGGGTGTAGTTTAGTGGTAGAACCTCAGCCTTCCAAGCTGATGGTGCGGGTTCGATTCCCGCCACCCGCTCCATTATTCTAAACCAAAGTTTTGCTCATATAGCTCAGAGGTAGAGCACTCCCTTGGTAAGGGAGAGGTCCCGAGTTCAACTCTCGGTATGAGCTCCAGTTTTATAGAAAATACATTGATAGAAACCAAAAAATAGTTGAGGCAGCACAGAGGTGTTGCCTTTTGTTTTAGCAATAACAAAAAAGTTTGACCATAAAGATGAAGGCTATGGAAAAAACTTGAAATTTATGTTAAATTTGCTATTTTAGTGACCTAGCAACACTCAAATTGGCAACACCAGCACTGGCAATACAGATACACCAGTTGGTTTATAGCTTTGAGCTAGGGTATTGCTAACAGTTTAACAATGATCAGAGGATTAAATTATGGCAAAGGCCAAGTTTGAACGTACTAAACCACACGTTAAC
>ENA-OOKF01000142-OOKF01000142.1-human-skin-metagenome-genome-assembly--contig:-NODE-142-length-9021-cov-4.342739_pt1 | contig 9021 bp, 7 predicted proteins | sample MGYA00248881_ERZ501000 | MGnify/ENA primary metagenome ERZ501000 (study PRJEB25958, sample SAMN03398534) | human skin metagenome | study: EMG produced TPA metagenomics assembly of the Human Skin...
ACGAGGGGCTGATCACCAATCTGCCCGACGGACTCGCCGTCGAGGTCCCGACGCTGCTCGACGCACTCGGTGCGCACCCGATGAAGGTCGGCGACCTCCCGCCGCAGTGCGCGGCGCTGAACCGGGGTTTCCTGGGCCCGGTGGACCTCGCGGTGCGCGCCGCCCTCGACGGGGACCCGCGATTGGTACGCGCGGCCGCCATGGTCGATCCGAACACCGCCGCGACGCTGACCGTCGACCAGATCTGGGAACTGTGCGACGAACTGACGTCCGCGCACGCTGACCTGCTGCCCCCGGCACTGCGCTCCACATTCGCCCGAGATACCGCCAACTAGAGGAGAAGCCACCGTGATTCGACGTAGGTTGTGCATCGCACTGCTCGCCGTCCTGACACTCGTTCTCGCCGCCTGCGGTGGCGGCAGTAAGAACGAGGCGTCGTCGGGCCCCACCGAGATCGTGGTGTGGCACGGGTTCGTCGACACGCAGGGCGAGAACTTCAAGAGCCTGGTCGACCAGTACAACAAAGAGCATCCCGACGTGAAGGTCACCGAGTTGGTCAGCAGCAGCGACCTCGTGTTGCAGAAGGTGCTCACCGCGGTGCGCGGTGGCACCCCGCCGGACATCGCCTACATGTTCGGGTCCTGGGCGCCCAATATCGCGAAGATCTCCAAGGTCGTTGACATGTCCGAGGTGGTGAAAGGCGACGGCTGGAATTGGGACGACTTCTATCCCGCCGAGCGCAAGGCCGCCGCCGTCGGCGACAAGGTCGTCGGGGTGCCCGCACTGGTGGACAACCTGGCCATCGTCTACAACCGGAAGATGTTCGCCGACGCCGGCGTCGCGCCGCCCACCGCGCAGTGGACCTGGGACGACTTCCGCGCGGCCGCAGCCAAACTCACCGATCCGGCCAAGCAGCAGTACGGCTGGACGATTCCCGCAGACGGCAGCGAAGACACTGTCTGGCACTGGATTCCGATGCTGTGGGAGGCCGGCGGCGACCTGCTGAACTCCGACAACACCACGGCCACCTTCAACTCCGAGGCCGGCGTCAAGGCGCTGACGACGCTGCAGCAGATGGCCGCCGACGACAAGTCGGTCTACCTGGACACCACCAACGCCAACGGCAGCACCCTGATGAACGGCGGCAAGATCGCCATGTCCATCACCGGGCCGTGGGATCTGAGCATGTTCACCGATATCGACTACGGCGTGCAGGTGATGCCGACGTTCGCCGGTTCCGACGGCGGGCATCAGACGATCTCCGGGCCGGACAACTGGGTGCTGTTCGACAACGGCGATAAGAAGAAGCAGGCGGCGATCGACTTCACCAAGTGGATAACCGCGCCCGAACAGGTCAGGAGCACGTCGTTGGCCACCGGGGATCTGCCGACCCGGATTTCAGTGGGTCAGGATGCCGCTTTCGTCGCGCAACTCGACAAGAAACTGCCAGGAACGGGCACTTTCGTCGAGAACCTGGCGAACGTGAAGAACGCGCGGCCACAGGTCGAGCAGTATCCGGCAATCTCAGAAGCCCTCGGGCAGGCCATCGTGTCTGTCATGCTCGGCAAGGAGCAGCCCAAGGCCGCCCTCGACGGCGCGGCCCAGGCAGCTGATGCGAAGCTGGCCGAGAAGTAGGACCGATGAGTACGACGCTCCGGCGGCTGGGCCGCACAGAGACCGTTTCGGGATGGGCGCTGGTCAGCCCGGCGGCCATCCTGATCGGGATCTTCGGCCTGCTGCCGGTGCTGATGTCGCTGCGGCTGTCGTTCCAGAAGTCCGACCTGCTCAGCGACGAGACGCCGTGGGTCGGCTTCGACAACTACCGCAAGCTGGCCCAGGACCCGGTCTTCGCCGAAGCGGTCAAGCACACCATCGTCTACACGGCGCTGTTCGTGCCGGGCACGATGGTGGCCGGGCTGCTCATCGCCGCCGCGCTGAACCGCTCGGTGCGCTTCATCTCCGTCTACCGCACCGCCGCCTACGTCACGATGGCGGTGTCGACCATCTCGCAGGGCATCATCTTCCTGTGGCTCACCGACCGTGACTACGGGGTGGTGAACGCGGCTTTGAAGGTGGTGGGCGTTTCGCCGCAACCGTTTCTGGCCTCCCCGTCCCAAGCGCTGTTCGTTATCGTGGCGATGACGATCTGGGGCTGGACCGGGTTCTCGGTGATCGTGTATTTGGCTGCACTGCAGGGTGTTCCGCCGGAGTTGCACGAGGCGGCCGCGATCGACGGGGCGAGCGCGTTCACCAGGTTTCGCACCATCACCGTGCCACTGCTCGGGCCGGCGAACCTGTTCATGCTCGTCTGGCTGACGATCAACGCCCTGCAACTCTTCGACGAGGTCTACGTCACGACGCGGGGCGGGCCACTGCGCGCCACCACCGTCATCGTCTACTACCTGTGGGACCGCGCGTTCGTCCAGTTCGACGCCGGGTACGCCGCGGCGATGGCCTACGCATTGTTCGTCGTCATCCTGGTGATCACCGCCGTGCAGTTCCGCCTCGGCAGAAGGTACGCACAGTCATGACCGACGTCACCGACATCGTCGCCGTGCGCCCGGCACCCCTCGAAGACGCGCCCCGCAGCGGTGGGCCGTCCATCTGGCAGCGATTGCCTTTCAGCCCATGGCATCTCGTGCTGATACCGATCACGTTCATCCTGGTGTTGCCGCTGTTGTGGATGTTGGTGACGTCGCTGAAGACCGAGGCCGAGGCGAATCGCTTTCCGCCGGTGTTGCTACCCGCGTCGCCGCAGTTCGGCAATTATGCCAAGGCCTGGCAGGCGGCGCCGTTCGGTCACTTCTTCACCAATAGCGCAGTGGTGACGTTGGTGGTGCTGATCAGCAATCTGATCGTGTGCAGCCTGGCCGGTTACGCGTTCGCCCGCATCCGGTTCCTCGGCCGCGGAGCACTTTTCGTCACCCTGATGGCGACGCTGATGGTTCCCTTCCAGGTCACCATGATTCCGGTGTTCCTGATCGTCAAGTGGTTCGGTGACAACGTCTGGGCCGGACTCGGAGTGGACCACATCGGCGCACTGATGCTGCCGAATCTGGCGACCGCGTTCGGGATCTTCTTCCTGCGTCAGTTCTTCTTGACCGTACCGGTCGAACTGGAGGAGGCCGCCCGGGTCGACGGTACCTCGCGGCTGGGTGTGCTGTTCAAGATCGTGCTGCCGCTGTCGCTGCCGGCACTGTCGACGCTGGCGGCCCTGACCGTGTTGACGTCCTGGAACGACTTCCTGTGGCCGCTGATCGTCATCACCTCACAGGATCAGATGACGATCCCGTTGGGGCTCAGCTACTTCCAGGGTGGGCACGTGGTGAGGTGGCCGCTGCTGATGGCGGCCAACGTGATGAGCCTGTTGCCGATGCTGCTGGTGTTCGTCGGCGCGCAGCGGTATTTCGTACAGTCGGTTGCCAGCACCGGTCTGAAAGGTTGACGGTGTCGGGCAGCGGGCGTGAGAAGGGAGAAATACGTTGGCCGAAGTAGAGTTTCGCGACGTCACCCGACGATACCCGGGTGGTGTGGCTGCGTTGGGCGGGCTAAATCTGACCGTGGCGGACGGCGAGTTCCTCATCCTGGTCGGGCCTTCCGGTTGCGGAAAGAGCACCGCGCTGCGCCTGCTCGCGGGCCTGGACAAGCCGTCCTCCGGCGAGATCAGGATCGGCGGCACGGTCGTCAACGATCTGGCGCCCGGCGATCGCGATATCGCGATGGTGTTCCAGAACTACGCGCTGTACCCGCACATGTCGGTCTACCGCAACCTGGCCTACGGTCTACGCCAGCGCCGGACTCCGCGCGCCGAGATCGACCGACGCGTCCGCGAAACCGCCGAACTGTTGGAGATCCACGGCCTACTCGACCGTAAGCCGGGTCAGCTGTCCGGCGGACAGCGCCAGCGAGTGGCGATGGGCCGCGCGCTGGTCCGTCGACCGCAGGCCTTCCTGCTCGACGAACCGTTGTCGAATCTCGATGCCAAACTGCGCAATCAGGTCCGCGGGGACCTCAAACGGCTACACCGCGAGGTTCCCGTCACCTCCATCTACGTCACCCACGACCAGGTCGAGGCGATGACGCTGGGGGACCGACTCTGCGTGATGTCGGGTGGCGAGGTACAGCAGATCGGCACCACCGACGACATCTACAACCGACCGGCCAACACCTTCGTCGCGGCGTTCATGGGAAGCCCGCCGATGAACCTGATTCCCGGTGTCGTCGCCTCGGGCGTCCTGTCCGTCGGCGGTTCGCCGGCCGCGGACTCCGTCCCGTCTCCGGACGGTCCCGTGACGGTCGGGGTACGTCCCGAACACCTGCGCCTGCATCACCAGTATGCAACCGGAATGGTCTCGGCCCGAGTCGATTTCGTCGAACCACTGGGCAGCCACGTGCTCGTCACCACGATGGTCGACGTCCACGGTGCACCGGATCCGGTGCGGGTGATCGTGGTGGCGCCGGTGGGAACGGAGTTGGACTCCGGGGCTCGGGTGGGGTTGGCCCTGCCACCGGAGCACACTTACTTCTTCGATGCCGAAACCGGAAGCGCGCATCGGACCCGCGAGCGCATCGCGCTCTGATCTCGGATTTAGGGTCTCGGCTCAGGTCTCGATGATTCGTGTCACGAAGGGCGTCATGCCGGCCCGGCGCACCGGCGAAACCTTGACCGGAACGCCGGTCTGCTGCGCTTCGATCATCTGGCCGCCACCGAGATAGAGCGCCTCGTGCTGGCCGCCGCCGCGGCCCCAGAACAGCAGGTCCCCGCGTTTGGCCTGCGACGGGGGGAGTTGGCGGCCGGCGGTGTACTGGTCCCCGGAGTACCGGGGGAGCAGGACTCCCACGCCCGCGAAGGCGTATCGCGTCAACCCGGAGCAATCGAAGCCGACGGTGTTGGCGCCGCCGTCGATGCCGAGACTCGGCCCGGTCAAACTGCCGCCGCCCCACGAATACGGCACCCCGATCTGGGAGCCGGCGCGGCGGATCACGTACTCGATGGCCTGTGCGCCGTACACCCGATTGCCGCGCACGGCGCTCGCGGGGTTCGGTGTATCGGGCAGAATTCCAAGACTGCCGAGGAACTTTCGCCCCAGACCCATCGTGGTCTCCGCCGCACGGGCGGTGGCTTGCAGCGACGCATTGGCGATGGCCACCGGGTCGCCCGGGGCTCCTGCGCTGAGTCGCTCGGGCAAGGTCGGATCCCAGGGGACGGTGATCGGTTCGGCGTGCGCGGGAGCGACGGCGAACAGTGCCAGGCCGGCCACCGCGATGCCCCCGGACCGGAGCAGTCTGCGCCGGGTGCAGTGCCGCGGGGAGACCGGCTCGCCATCATGCGGAGGTAGTAGAGGCATCGCGTCCGGGATTCCTTCCACACCGTGTACTGCTGCGATCCCTCGGCGGGTGGGCACGTATCCGTAGGGACGAAGAAGTATGTACGTACTACGTAGATATTCGTCACGCTACATCACATTTGTCCCATTGTTAACTCCCGCAACAAATTTCACGTTTGTAATTCATTTCGGCGCCGCGAGTGCGACGACTGAGAGCGGAAAACTACGACATCGCGACACACGTCCGTCCTGGCGCCGACAACCACCTCCGCCGCCGTCGTGACCCGCACCGCTTGCCGTCGATACGTATAGGGGTAGGGGGTATGCTGCTGGCAGCACAGGTCGCGAAGTAAGGGAGTTTCAGGTGGAGCACGGGAAGATGACCGACGGCAGGGAGTCGGGGCCGGCCAACTCGTTCTGGCAGCGCGGGCTCAGCCGCCGCAACTTCGTGATCGCCGCGGGTGTCGGCGGGCTGGCGCTCACGGGGGCCTGCAGCCGCCAACCGTCGACCGCGCCGGCCACCGCGCCGACATCAGCCGGGCACGGGGCGACGTCGTCGGTGCCGATGGATCTCATCGAGAAGTTCGAGGCGAAGCGGCCGTCCACCGGTCGGACGGTGACGATGAACCTGACCGCCCAGGCGAGCAGCATCGACCTGGGCGGCCCGGTCGCCAAGACACTGTCCTACGGGACAGCGATTCCGGGCCCGCTGGTCCGGGCCAACGTCGGCGACCTGCTGGAAGTCAATGTCTCCAACAACCTGGATCGCCCGACCTCGGTGCACTGGCACGGCGTCGCGTTGCGCAACGATATGGACGGCGCCGCGCCGGCCACCCCGGACATCGCAGCCGGCCAACAGTTCACCTACCGATTCAAGGTTCCCCATTCGGGCACCTACTGGGCGCATCCGCACACCGGACTGGACGCCGACCGGGGTCTGTATGTGCCTGTGGTCTTCGACGACCCGGCTGAACCGGCGAACTACGACGCCGAGTGGATTGTGATGCTCGACGACTGGACCGATGGCGTCGGCGCGTCACCCGAAGAGATCTTCGCCAAGCTCAAGGCCGGCAATATGAGCGGAATGCCTGGACACGACATGGGCGGCATGAACATGGGCGGCATGGACATGGGCGGCATGGGCATGGGTGACATGGGCATGGGCGGCGGTTCGGGCAGTCTGCTCGGCGCCGACGCCGGCGATGTCACCTATCCCTACTTCCTGGTGAATGGGCGAATTCCGGCTGCTCCCACCAGTTTCTCGGCCAAGCCCGGTCAGCGGGTCCGATTGCGGCTCATCAATGCCGGCTCCGACACCGCGTTCCGCGTCGCGCTCGCCGGGCACACCATGACGATCACGCACTCGGACGGCTTCCCGGTCAAACCGGTGGAGGCCGACGCGGTGCTGATCGGGATGGGGGAGCGCTACGACGCCATCGTCACCGTGAAAGACGGTGTGTTCCCGTTGGTCGCCGCCGCGGAAGGCAAAGAGGGGCAAGCCCGGGCGATCCTGAAGACCGGCGCCGGCGCAACCCCGGACGCGAACACCCGGCCGGCCGAACTCGACAAGCGCATCGTCACCGTCAACCAACTGACTGCCGATCCGTCGGTCGACCTCGGCGATCTGTCCGGGCCGGTGGCACTGCAGGCCACGCTGACCGGCGGGATGGAGAAGTACGACTGGGGCATCAACGGCAAGCAGTACCCCAACTTCGAGCCGTTGCAGATCCGCGAGGGCGAGAACGCCATCATCACGTTCACCAACCACACCATGATGTGGCATCCGATGCACCTACACGGACACACCTTCCAGGTACTCAACGCCGACGGTACGCGGGGGCCGCGGAAGGACACCGTGGCCGTGCTGCCCATGCGGACCGTCAAGGTCGCGCTCGTCGCCGACAATCCCGGAATGTGGATGATGCACTGCCACAACACATATCACATGGACGGCGGCATGATGAGCAGCATGGACTACATCTACAGCTGATCCCCTGATCCCGCGTCCCTCGATCACGCGCCCGGTGCAGCGCCGGCATCGTGTCGTGGCGACTGCCGACCGACGGGAACTGCCCGGTTGGGATCGCCACGGTCGCGCACTCCGTATCTACTATGTAGATTAGTAGCGGTGCTGCGAGCAGGTCGTCGGGCAGGGAGTGGACGTGGTCGATCTCAGTAGACGCAGGTTGCTGACGTTGGCGGTACTCGGACCCGCCGCGTTCGGGGCGACTCTGACGGGCTGCGCCGGGCGCAGGCCGGGTGCCGGCGAAGCTGCCCTCGAGCCGCCGAAGCCACCGGCCGAACTGACGATCACCCCGACCTCCGGGGCGCAGAACTTCGATCCGCTGGCCCCGGTGACGGTGGCGGCGCGTTTCGGCACCCTGACCGAGGTGGTGATGGTCAATGAGCAGGGCAACCGCATCCTCGGTGTCACCACCCCGGACAAGCTCTCCTGGAAACCCGGTGTGCCGCTCGGCTACGGGCGCACCTACACGGTGACGGCCAGTGCGCTCGGTGAAGATGGTGCAGTGGCACAACAGGTTTCATTGTTCACAACCCTGACTCCGGGTAACCAGACGGCCGTGTCATTGACCACGACGTCCGGTGCGGCGTTGCGCGACGGTGCCGTGTACGGCATCGGGACCGTCGTGGTGGCCCACTTCGACGAGGCGATTCCCGACAAGGCCGCTGCCGAGCGACTGCTGACGGTGGCCACCACGCCGCCGGTGTCCGGCAGCTGGTACTGGATGGACGCGCAGAATGCGCATTGGCGTCCGCAGCAGTACTTTTCGCCGGGAACAACGGTGAACGTCGCCGCCAACATCTACGGCGCCCCGTTGGGGCAGGACCTCTACGGTCAGCAGGACGCCCAAGTGAACTTCACCATCGGGGATGCGCACCTTTCGATCGCCGACGACGCGACCAAGCAGGTCACTGTCTACAACAACGGCACCCTGGTGCGGACCATGCCCACTTCGATGGGTATGGGTGGCACCGAAACAGTCAACGGCCAGACGATTTCGTTTTGGACGCAGCGCGGCGTGTATACGGTGATGGACAAGGCCAACCCGGTGGTGATGGATTCCTCCACCTACGGCCTGCCGATCAACTCGCGGCTCGGCTATCGCGAGTCCATTTCCTGGGCCACCCGGATCAGCACCGACGGCATCTATTTGCATGAGCTCGAAAGCACCGTGTGGGCACAGGGCAATACCAATGTCTCGCATGGGTGCCTGAACCTCAATGCGGACAACGCCCGCTGGTTCTACGACTTCTCGGTGCCGGGCGACGTCGTCGAGGTGCGCAACACCGGTGGCGAACCGTTGCAGGTGTGGCAGAACGGCGACTGGAGTGTGCCATGGGAGCAGTGGCGAACAGGCAGCGCACTCGCATGACACGTTGTCTACTATCGGGATTAGTACTTACGTCAGGAGTGGGCTGAGTGAAATCACAGCGGTGGGCTTGGCTGCAACTGCTGGTTGCCGTAGTGACGGCCGTGTTGGTAGCGGTGCTGGCCGGAGTGCCGAGCGCGCTGATCGACAACCCGTTCTTCGTCAGGATGACGCCCGTGCCGTGGTGGAGCTACCTCGCCTGGGTGCTGACGTCGGTGTTGAGCGGAATGCTCGCCGCCACCTACGTGCGCCGCGACCCCGCCCCCGCGGCGACGGCCGGGCGGGCGGGTCTGCTGGCGAAC